>FLOH01000563.1_pt1 | contig 75692 bp, 70 predicted proteins | sample 756751 | NCBI WGS metagenome assembly FLOH01 (sample SAMEA4026879, study PRJEB14308) | marine metagenome | biome: coastal water; material: water | depth 74 m
TACGCTTGCATCCGCCCAAATATCGTGGTGGGTGCCGTCGACGATGTTTTCTACGGTGAGCATGGCGGTATACATGGAGTGATCTTGATTGTTGTACTTGTGCATTCCGTTGCGTCCTACGGGGTGGACATTGGGCATGTTTTGGGTTAGCCAAGTGCGGATGGTCTCGACATTGGCTTGGTAGTCGATGTCATAAACGGGATAGGCCTTGGGCATGCGGACCACGAAACCCGCCTCTACTCGAGTGGGATCGGCTAATCCCAAAGTGGCGATTTCATGCTTGGCGAGTTCGATGAGGTCATCGTCGGGCATTACCCAAAGGTCGTCGCCGATGGAGACAAAGTATTCAAGCCCTAAACAAGTGCGCCCTTCTTTGACCAAGTAGGGCGACCACGAGCCAAAGTTTTGTATTCGCCCTACTCGTACTTCGGGTGCGTGGATGTAAATCCAGTTATCGGGGAAGGCGAACTCTTGGGGCACCACGATGGCCACGGTGAGAAAGTCGCGGTGCTTGAGGCTGGCCGCGGCGGCGAGCACTGCGGGGGGAGCGGGGGGATTAATAACGGCCAAGAGTTCGTTGATGGGCATGGTGGAGATGATGTGGTCACACGGGTATTGCTGGCTTCCTTGAGCGTCGCGCACACTGACGCTTTTTGCTCCTTGATCGCCGCGAGTGATGCTTTCCACTCTTGTTGTCAGCGTTACCGTGCTGCCTTGATCGCGCACTAGTTCGGTGCAGCGCTCCCACATCATTCCGGGTCCGTATTTGGGGTACTGGAATTCTTCGATGAGACTGGCGATATCTTTTTGGTTGCGGCGAGGCAACAGGGCGTTGAAGATGGCTTTTCCGAGAGAAAGATTTTTGATGCGTTGCGCGGCCCAGTCGGCCTGAATGTCGGTGGCGGGGACTCCCCATACTTTTTCGGTGTAGGTCTTAAAGAAAGTGCGGTAGAGTCGCCAACCAAATCGAGCTGCCGTCCAGCCTTCAAAGGTAGTGGTGTCTTTGGGTTTATGGATACGCACCCATAAATACGAAAGAACGCAGCGCACCGCTTCGATGATCCCAAGATTGCGTAAAGCGTTAGTGGCTTTAAGGGGGTAATCGTAAAACTTGTTTCCGTAAAATATTCGGCTCATGCGCGGTCGCATTAAAAAATCTTCGTCGGGGAGGATTTCGTGCCAGAATGCTTCGACCGGAGCGACTTTGGTAAAAAACCGATGGCCGCCAATATCGAAACGCCAGCCGTCGCGTTCGACGGTGCGGCTGATGCCGCCGACTACTTCATCGGCTTCGAACACGCGAACTTTTTTACCCCGCCGGCCAAATTCGTAAGCCGCGGTTAGCCCTGCGGGGCCGGCGCCAATAACGACCACTTCGAGGTCGGTGCTATTGAGTAAAGGGGTAGATTCCGGACTAGTCACCGCTTTATTCTCGCAGGCTAAGCGACCGTATCGGGTACTGGTGCTTAGCGTTCAATGGGCGATGAGGGTAGCGGGGGTTTCCCGACCCGTACTGGGTAATTGGCGCGGGCCAATAACTCGTTGTCGCCGGCCGAATCGCCGTAAGCCCAGATGAGGGCAGGTTCGGGACCGATCCACGCTTCTAGGCGGTTCACCTTTTCGGCCCCGTAGACATTGGCGCCTAATAGTTCGCCGGTCAAAGTTTGTCTAGCGGCATCGGTGGCGAGTTCGGTGGCAAGTACGGCATCAAATCCGAGGTGAGCGGCTACGAAGTTGAGATAACACGCGTACGAAGCCGAAACGATGACCAGTTGATGGCCTTGGGCTCGGTGCCATTGGGCTCGCGCTAAGACATCGGGGCGAATGTGGTGCGAAATAATTTCTTGGGCGAAAGTTTGGGCTTTGGTTTTTAGTTTGTCAGCGGGATACCCGCGCAAAATTGCGCGGGTTACTGATCGCTTTACCTGGTCGCGTCGCCGCCGAGCGAGATCGGGGGTGGTAGCGATTAACGCTCGAGTAAGCCGAGCCCGCCCGCCGACTTCTATTAAAAACGCGAGAACATTGTCGCGATTTGAAATAGTGTGATCAAAATCAAAAGCGGCAACTGTGCGAGTTGTGCTCACAACTCGAGGCGACGGGAAAGATCGGACTGTAAAACTCGTTTGGGGTCGACGCGGTCACGGATTTTTTCGAGATTTTTTAAGTTGGGGTACATGGCCCGTAAAGTGGTGGGTGAAAGGTGTGAGTCTTTGGCTAGGTAGGTTCGCCCTCCCGCTTCAACTACGAGCCGGTCGAGGTCGCCCAGCAACACTCCTAGATCGTTGGTGGTGGCGGGAAGGTCAATCGCTAGAGTCCAGCCGGGCATGGGGAAGGACAGCGCGCCGGGGTTCTCGGGGCCGAAACGCTTGAGTACCGCGAGAAACGATGCACACTGGCGCTTTGCTAGTTGTTCAAGGGTGGCCCGTACGGTCGCGGTGGCCGAATCGGGAACAACGTATTGGTACTGCAAGAAACCGGGCCGACCGTAGAGCCGGTTCCAATTGTTAACACCGTCTAGCGGGTGAAAGAAAGCGCCGATACTTTCGAGGCCGGCGATGTGGTGGCGAGGGGCTTTGCGGTACCAAACTTCATTGAACGCTCGTACGGTAAATCGGTTTAGCAGTCCGCGCGGTACCCACGGGGGAGCGGACGCGAGAGTGCGGGGAGCAAAGGCCAGTGGGTCCGAGCGGTCGGGGGCGGCTAGGGCGTCGTAAGGGGCGTGGTTACCCCGGGTCAATACACTGCGACCAAGAGCGCGCCCTTTGGCTAGACAATCAACCCAGGCGACCGAGTAGCGGTAGCGGTGGTCGCCTTCAGTCATGCGATCAAGGAGATCGTCAAGATCGACGGTGCGTTCGGTGTCGACTTGAAGTCGTGAAGTTTCGATTGGTAAAAGTTGCACAGTGGCACTAGTTATTACTCCGGTAAGGCCCATTGCTCCCGCGGTTTCCCAAAATAATTCGGGCTCACTAGTGGGGGTTATGGTGTGCGTTCCGGTGGGGGTGTGCAGAGTGATTTCGTTTACATGGTTGGCAAAACTTCCGTCGCAGTGATGATTTTTGCCGTGAATGTCGGCCGCGAATGCTCCCCCTATTGTTACGAAACGGGTGCCGGGGGTAACCGGAACAAACCAACCTTGGGGCACAACTTGGCGCATGATGGTATCGAGGCTCACTCCCCCGCCCACTCGCAGCAGGCCGGTGGAGGAGTCGAAATCAAAGGGAACATCAATTGCGGTGGCGTCGATTACATCGCCGTTGGCGTTTTGGGCGGCGTCACCGTAACTGCGACCCAGCCCTCGAGCCACGATGCCGCGATGACCGGCGTCAGCAAGAGCGCGATCGACGGCAACTCCAGTGGGGGCAGTGATTACTCGGGCCCGACTCGCCGCTATGCGACCCCAGCCGGTGAGGACTCGGCTGGTGGCGTTAGGCATAAGTACCGAGGATGAAAGTTGCGATCCAGATCAACGCTAAAACTTGCAGGGTGTGGTCTTCGAGTATCACGTCTTCGGGGGCGCCGCCGCGCCCGAGTTCGATGATATGGGCGTAGCGCATTACTGCCAGCACGAAGGGGACGATAGAGATACGAAACCAGGTGTAGTCACCGGTATTGGCTGCGCTTTCAAACGCCCAGAGGCAATAGGCAGTTACTAGAACCGCACCGGAAATAGCTCGCACGAAAGCGAGAAAGCCGGTGGTGTATTCGTCGAGCGCCCGCCGGTGAGGGCTGTGTTTGTCGTCTAGTTCTAGGAGTTCGGCGTGGCGTTTACCGGCGATTACGAATAGCGCTCCACTGGCCGCAACGATCAAGAACCAATTGGAGATGGTGACCTCGGCGGCTACGCCACCAGCGACCATGCGGAGCACAAAACAAGTGGCGATAATGCCGAGTTCGATAACGGGTTCGTTTTTTAAATACAAACTGTAAGCAACGGTAATTATTACGTAACTCGCTATGACCAGAGTTAGTTCTCCGTTGTTTACTGGCAGTGAGACGGCTAACCCGAGGATTAACAAGAAGATTCCGCCGGCAATAGCAAAGCGAGGAGATATCACCCCCGCGGCTACGGGGCGATGTTGCTTAGTGGGGTGTTCTCGGTCGGACTCGACGTCGAGGGCGTCGTTGATGTAGTAAGTGCCGCTGGCGACTAGGCACAAAGCCACGAAGGCCACCAGAGTGCGGGCGAGGGGGCCCGATTCGAGCAGCACTCCCGCGGCGGCGGGGGCGGCAAAAACGAGGGTATTTTTAATCCATTGCCGGGGCCGGGCCAAGCGCACGAAAGCCCAAGCGAGGGCGAGGCGGGAGGTACTCGGACGCGGAGTCATCACGGCAAGGTTATCGAAAGCGCCGACGGGGTTGTTTTACAAGGATCGAAAGCGCCGGTGCTTATGAACAATGAGCGGTTTCGGCCGTAGACTCCCAGTTATGGCTGCTGACAATTTTCGCAAGGTTTATACCCGCACGGGGGACGACGGTACGACGGCGTTGCTTTATGGGGGTCGAGTTAATAAAGACTCGATCGGTCCGAGCGCTTACGGAGCGGTGGACGAAGCGGTGGCCGCTCTCGGAATGGCCCGAGCGGAAACCGAGCCTGATTCTGAGTTGGCAGTTTTGTTGGTGCGCTTACAACGCGAACTGTTTGTTGTCGGTGCTGAACTTGCTACTGCGCCCGAGAATCGATCGAAGTTGATAGCGGGAACCACTTTGGTCACGGAAGAAATGGCGAGTGCTCTCGAGCCAATTATTGACGAGATTACCAAGCGCTTTAGCGCCCCCCAAGAGTTTGTTTTACCCGGCGAGAATCGCTTGGCGGGTGCTCTCGATGTAGCTCGCACGGTGGTGCGCCGAGCCGAGCGTGAAGTTGTTAGAGCGGAACAAGAGCAGTGGTGCCCCGGATCATTTACGGGCGTCTATCTAAATCGTTTGGCCGATCTGGTTTATACCTTGGCCCGATGGCAAGAAGGTGAGTTTCGTCCGGTCCGCACTAATTGATTATTGAGTTGATTGACTAGGGAGAATTTATGAACCTAACGTGCTCGTTTTCTACCGTTAATCCGGCCGCGGCCGATGTTGATTTACTGGTAGTTCCGGTTTACGCCAACGGCGAGTTGGGGCCCGGGGCGGAGGTGGTGGCCGCTGCTTTTACGGGTGCCATTAGCGACTACATGGCTGCCGCGGGGTTTGCCGGTAAGCCGGGTCAGATTTTGCGAGTTCCCGTTAGTGGCTTGCCGGCGTTGTCGGCGTTGCTGGTTGGAGTGGGTGAACGCGAGAAAGTTAGTGAAGAGATTTTGTGTCGAGCGGCGGCAATAGCGACGAGATCGGCTTCGGCGGTTTCGGCCCTTGCCACCACGCTGGCTTTGGCTGGGCCCAAAACTATTTCTGCTGAAGCCGCCGCTTATTCGGTCGCCGAAGGATCGCTATTGGGGGCTTACGAATTTAGGGCTTACAAAACTAGTGGCGCGGATAGCGAATTAAGCCAAGTGGTGTTGTTGGGCACTAAAAGCGCTGAAGTTGCGAACGCATTAAAGCGAGCCCAAGTTGTAGCCGAGGCGGTTATCTGGGCCCGTGATTTAGTTAACGAACCGTCGGGCACAAAAAGCCCCACCGAATTTGCCACCGCGGCTAATCGCTTGCTTTCGAAGCGGGGAGTAAAGGTGACTGTGCTTAATGAAGCCCAAATCCGAGCCCAGAAAATGGGCGGGGTTATTGGAGTGGGGCAAGGGTCGGTGCGTCCGCCGCGTTTTGTTAAGGCGGTTTACGAACCGGTGGGGTCTAAAGCGCGCGGCACGCTGGCGCTAGTTGGTAAAGGGGTGGTGTTTGATACCGGTGGTATTTCGATCAAGCCGTCGGACGGTATGGAGACTATGAAAACCGATATGGGCGGCGCGGCGGCGGTGTTGGGGGCAATGGCCACTTTGCGCGCACTAGGAGTTAAACACCGAGTGGTGGCCTACACCCCGATGGTTGAAAATATGCCGAGCGGGAGTGCAATTCGCCCGGGTGATGTTTTAAAAATGCGGAGCGGGAAAACAGTAGAAGTGCTAAATACCGACGCGGAGGGGCGATTGATTTTGGCCGACGCACTTTCGTGGGCTGATGATGACGGGGCCGACGCGATTGTTGATTTGGCCACTCTCACCGGAGCGTGCGTGGTGGCCCTGGGTGAAAAAATCGCCGGCCTTATGGGTAACGACGACGACTGGAGTAAACAAGTACAACAAGCGGCCGATCGAGCGGGAGAGCCAGTGTGGCCGTTGCCGCTGCCGGAGGCGTACCGCGAACAGGTGGTTTCCGAAGTCGCCGATCTGCGTAATATCACCAACACTCGCTGGGGAGGGACGCTGACCGCGGGCTTGTTCTTGGAAGAGTTTGTGGGAGACACCCCGTGGGTTCATCTTGATATTGCCGGTCCGTCGCGGGCTAACTCGCACGACGGGGAAATGACGGCCGGGGGTACCGGTTTTGGTGTGCGCACGTTGGTAGAACTGGCCCGTACTTTTGTTCCTCCGGCTAAAAAATCTCCGGCTAAAAAAGTGCCGGCTAAAAAAGCTCCGGCTAAAAAAGTCGCGAAGAAGCGGCCTCCAGTTCGCCGGTGAAAATTGGGTGGGCCTTAGGAGCCGCCGTTGGGGTTTTTTTGGTGACTAATGCCCCAATGAATAGTGGCGCTAGTGGTTATCAAGGCGAGGCGCGGACAGATAGTGGGGCGGTAGTCGTTGATATTGGCGACAATTATTTTTCTCCGAAAACTATTAGTGTTCCCGCCGGAGTAAAAGTGAAGTGGAACAATGTCGGCCGCAGTACGCACAATGTCACTCCCAATTCGGGCAAGTCTTTTGGCGCGAGTCTTTTGGCCGGGGAAAGTTACACGGTGGCGTTTTCAACTCCAGGGACTTACGCGTACTACTGCACTTTGCACGGTGCTCCGGGCATTGCCCAGTACGGCACGGTAGTCGCCCGGGCGGTTTCGGAGATCGCTAAGGCAACCATCAAAACTAAGAGCGTTAGCCCTAATCGCACGGTGGTGGCGGTGGGCGAATACCTAGAGTGGAGTAATAAAACTAAAACTCGGCAGCGAGTTTCTTTTACGCCGGCGGCGCAAAGTGCTGACTCGGATCTAGCCGTGCGAACTACGGTGCTGGCAGCGGGAGAGAGTTCTAAGGTTCGTTTTACCGACTCGGGTACTTATAAATACCAAGTTAAAAGCGTAGGAACCAAGAGTCGAACTAACACCGGAGTTGTGGTGGCAACTGCTATTGACTAGGTTTTGGCAACAATAAAAAATTGGGGGGTAAATAGCGATGAGGGGTATTAGAGGTAAAGTTTTCCCAGTAGGGCGCAGGGGCGCATTTTTATTAACTGCTCTGATGGCGATGGCGACACCGGTAATTGCGACCCCAACGGCCACGGCGGCCACGAAGGGGAGCATTATTCGGGTGCCGAGCGATAAGCCCACTATCCAAGCAGCGGTGGATGCGTCTAAGTCGGGCACACTCATTTTGATTGCTCCCGGAACTTATAAAGAAGCGGTCGTGGTTAGCCCTAAGCACCCCAATATCGTGATTCGGGGCGAAGACCGCGCCACCACCATTCTTGACGGCGAGTTCAGTTCGGAAGCGGGCAAAGAAAACGGGTTCAAGGTTTTTGCCGACGGAGTAGCCATCGAAAATATGACGGTGCAGAATTTTTCTACTAACGGTTTTTATTGGATTGGAGCCAAGGGCTACCGCGGTTCTTACATAACGGCAATCCGCAACGGAGATTACGGGATTTACGCGTTTGACTCGGTGAAGGGTCAGTTTGATCACGCCTACGCCTCGGGCAGCCCCGACGCGGGTTTTTATATTGGTCAGTGCTACCCGTGTGACGCGCTCATTGTTGACTCGGAATCCGAGTGGAACGGTTTGGGCTATTCGGGAACTAACGCGGGCGGCAATTTATTGATCGCCCGTTCGTCGTGGCACGATAACCGCGCGGGAATTGTGCCTAACAGTGGTACGGGAGAGAAACTCTACCCGCAGCGCGAAACTACGATTATCGGAAACTCGGTTTACGATAACAACAATGCCGGTACGGCGGCTATCGAGATCGCCCAAGTGGCAATAGGGAACGGTATTTTGATTGCCGGCGGCAATAACAATTTGGTGGAGCGCAACCGGGTAGAAAATCACACCGTGACCGGGATCGGGATAATTCCTTTGCCGGAAACGGTTCTTAACCCTGATAGCGCGACCGCTAAAGATTTTGATTCTAAGAGAAATTCGGTTCTCGCCAATATTGTTCAGAAAAATCTTTACGATTTAGTTTCGGTCACTTCGCTCACTGACGCGAGCGACTCGGGAAAGAACTGTTTTGCCGGTAACACTTACACCACTTCTAGCCCGCCCGATATCGAAAAAGTTTTGCCGTGTAAAAAACCGGCCGTAGGTTACGAAGCTGACATTGCGCTATTTGCCTCTTTGCTCGGATCGACTAAGCCGCCGAGCATTGACTATCAAGCAGTGGCTCTACCGAGCCCGCCAAAGCTAGCCAATATGCCTAAGGCGAAAACTGCTGCGGCCCGGGCGGCCACTAACGAGCCGAGCATCAAGATTTCGGTCAAGAAGTTGTCGGTGCCGGCCGAGTAGCCGTTTTCGTAAAGCCCGAGGGGGACAGAAAAAGTTTGTACTTAGTGGCCGGTAGTAGATCCGTCGGCCAGCACCGCGTGAGGTAAGCAGAGATCGTCGTATTCGGCGATCACGATGGGCGCCGCTTCGGGCCCACAAGTGGCACAAGCGGGGTCGCGCCGGACGTTAAAGGTGCGAAACGCTTCCTCGAGGGCGTCGTAAGCCAACAAGCGACCGATGAGTGGGTCGCCCAAGCCCAGTAAAACTTTTATTGCCTCTAGGGCTTGGATTGATCCGATGATTCCGGGCAGTACGCCGAGCACGCCGGCTTCGGCGCAACTCGGAGCTAACTCCGGCGGCGGAGGCTCGGGCAATAAGCAGCGGTAGCACGGCCCGGAGCCGGGGGCGAACACGGTTACTTGACCTTCGAAGCGAAAAATCGAACCGTGGACTACCGGAATTCCGGTGAGAACCGAGGCGTCGTTGAGTAAATAACGAGTGGGGAAATTATCGGTGCCGTCGATCACGAGGTCGTATTCGCTGATGATGTTGACTACATTGTCGGCCCCAAGGCGAGTGTCGTAGGTGACAACATTTACATCGGGGTTTAGTGCGGTGAGAGTTTTTTTGGCCGAGTCGACTTTGCGATCACCGATGCGGTCGATGTTGTGGAGAATTTGGCGTTGCAAGTTAGACGCGTCAACTACATCCATATCGACGATGCCGAGAGTGCCTACTCCGGCGGCGGCCAGATAAAGACCGGCCGGAGAACCGAGACCACCCGCTCCGAGGAGAAGGACTTTGCTTTCGAGCAAGCGTTGCTGACCAGTCTCGCCCACTTCAGGCAAGAGGAGGTGGCGGTGATAGCGAGTGCGTTGTTCGGGGGCGAGTACGGTCGGGGTGTTCCAGGGGCGATCCTCGTTTTTCCAGCGCCCGAAACCGCCGGCGAGAGAGACGACATTGGTGTAGCCGAGGGTTTCGAGGGTTTGGGCCGCGAAGGCGGAACGAGCGCCACCGGCGCAGTAGACGACGATTTGCTGGTCGTGATCAGAAATTCGATTTTCGATTTGGGTCTCGAGTTGGCCGCGGGGGATAAATAACGCGCCGGGGATGGTCCCTTGTTCGAACTCGTCGAGTTCGCGGACATCGAGAAAAGTGGCGTCGGCGAGGAGATCCTCGGCCGCGACCGGTTCGATCTCGGTTATTTGTTCTCGGGTTTGGGCGAGCAGGTCGCGAAATCCAGTCACCCTTAAATCCTACCGTGAGAGTAGGGATTAGCCAAAGTCGTTATTTAGAGAGGCCACCAGGGCGGGTAAAACCTCACCTAACGGTTCGTGGAGTACTGCGCTCGCGAGGTGGTCGTAAGGCGTGGGCTCACCGTTCAACACAACCAAGCGGGCACCCGCACTGAGCGCGGTGCCCGGCAGGGCGGCGACCGGGTAGACCCCAAGCGAGGTTCCGACGGCGAGGAAAAAATCTGATTCGCGGGCCGCCTGTTCGCTGCGAGCGAGATCGGCTACGACAAGATTTTCGCCGAAACTAATGGTGGCTGATTTGAGCATGCCGCCACACTCTTGACAGGGTGGGTCGAGTTCGCCGGCGCGCACTCGATCGAGCACCGGACCCATTGGGCCCCTCCAGCCACACGCGAGACATTTGGCGTCGAGCACGGTGCCGTGAATCTCGACGATGCGGTCGGGCGAAAAGCCAGAGCGTTGGTGAAGGCCGTCGATGTTTTGGGTTACGAGGGTGTCAAGGGCAACGAGGTTTTCTAATTCGGCGATGGCGTAGTGTCCCGCGTTGGGTTCGGCATTCCACATGGCACTGTCGAGGCGGTTTTGCCACGCCCGCTGGCGAACTTCTTCGTCGGCGACGTAGTGCTGGAGAGTGGCGGTTTTTTCGGCGTCGGGATTGGTGGTCCACAAACCTTTAGGGCCACGAAAATCGGGGATGCCCGATTCGGTTGAGATTCCCGCGCCAGTGAGAATTACGATTCGCGAAGCGTCGTGCATCCACCGCGCGATTTCGGTTACGGTCTCGTCCACGCCCTTGAGCGTAGGCCGTAAATTATGAAGCGGTGCGGGTGAATTCACTCCATTGGGCGTGGGCCCAGAGAGCAGAGCTGCGGCACAAGGTGGGATGAAAACCGGTGGATGCCAGAACTCGCTCGACGTGGTCGGGATTGTCCCCTTGTTCTATAAGGACTAGGGCCATTCGTCGGGCGCGGCGCTGGGCTTGTTGGAGGGGTGACTTGCGTTGGGGAGTGTGCGACCACTGGGCGTGAGCGGCTCGACGCGCTGCGGGTAAGTGGCGCAGTTGACGCACACCGAGAGAGGGCAAATGGCGTCGCACGGCAATGGCGGTGGCGCCGTCGTTGCAGGCGAGACCGAACACAACAAGTCGAGTGAGAGATCGAACGATGGGGGAGTTGCTGCCTGGGCGATCGCTGACTTTAAGCGATGCGGAAGTGTCGGCGATGGGCAACTCGATGCCGGCGGGGTGAGTTTCAAAGCGGGCGGCTAAGTGGCGGAGAAGTAGAAGGGCGCTGGGCCCGAGAGTAGGGAGCCAAAACGATTCGGCGTAGGGCGAACGAGGGTCGTGGCCGGTGGTGTCGAGTACAGGGTCAGGCCAAGGGCGAATGGTGAGAGTTTTGGGCATAGCCGCCTCCAAAGGTTTGACCCGGTTAGTGCCGAGTCGACCCGAGAGCGGGGGGTGGGTTACGAAAACGAGAGGAGTTAGTTGGAGAACTGGTCGAGCACGCGTGTTGCGGCGACTGAAGCGGGTAAAGTTCCGGCCACTACGGCGGCTTCGACTTCGGCGATCACGGCAGCAACTTGAGCGTCAGCGCGCAAGCGGTCGATTAGTGATTCACTGATTTCACTCCAGAGCCACGAGCGCGACTGTTCGGAGCGCCGGATATCAAGATCGCCCGAGGCGCGAATGGTTTCTTGGTGGTCGGCGATGGCGGTCCACACATCGTCGATGCCGCGTTTTTCGAGCGCGGAGCACAACACCGTGCGAGCGTTCCAGGCGTTGGTTTTGGGGCGCAAGAGGTGTAAGGCGTTGGCGTAATCTGCGCTAGTGGACTTCGCCACCGCGGCCATGTCGCCGTCAGCCTTGTTGACGATCACTAGATCGGCCAGTTCGACGATCCCTCGTTTGATGCCTTGCAACTCGTCGCCTCCACCCGGGGCGATGATGAGGGCAAAGCAGTCGACCATGCTTTCCACTGCAACCTCGGATTGACCAACGCCAACGGTTTCGACGATCACTACATCGAACCCGGCTGCCTCGCAGCACAGCATTGCCTCTCGGGTGCGGCGCGCGACTCCGCCGAGGGTTCCGCCGGTGGGCGAAGGCCGGATGAACGCTTCTTCTTGGCGCACGAGTTCGTCCATACGAGTTTTGTCGCCCAAGATCGATCCTCCGCTGAGCGTGCTCGATGGGTCGACGGCCAAGACCGCCACCCGATGGCCGGCCGTGACGAGATTCAGCCCGAGCGTTTCGATGAGGGTGGATTTTCCTGCACCGGGCGCTCCGGAAATTCCGACGCGTATCGATCCGCCGGTGTGGGCGATGATCTCGGCCAGCAACTCATCGGACTCATTGCGATGATCGGGGCGAGTTGATTCGACGAGAGTGATCGCTCGGGCTAACGCTCGCCGGTCGTGAGCGAGAAGATCGTGGGCGAGTTGGCTCATGGGGTAACTCGGGGCGAAATTTATTTAGTAGGGGGGCGAAGGAGGGCGAGTACTTCGCGCGCCGCGTCGGGGATGTTGGTGCCCGGTCCGAAGATGGCGGAAACTCCGGCGGAGCGCAAGAACTCGTAGTCGCTCGCAGGGATTACTCCGCCACAGACCACGAGGATGTCGTTGCCGCCAGCTTTTTTGAGTTCAGCAATTAATTCTGGGACTAAAGTTTTATGACCGGCGGCTTGGCTGCTCACACCCACTAGGTGGACATCGTTTTCGACGGCGTCGCGGGCTACTTCTTCGGGGGTTTGGAACAGCGTGCCGACATCTACATCGAAACCTAAGTCGGCGAAAGCGGTGGCGATTACTTTGGCGCCTCGGTCGTGACCGTCTTGTCCCATTTTGGCGACTAGTAGGCGCGGGCGTCGCCCTTGGTCCACCGCGAACTCTTCCACCGCGGCGCGAACCTGGGCGTACTCTTCGTCACCTTCGTAAGCATCTCCGTACACCCCCGCGATGGTACGGACTTGAGCACGGTGACGGGTGAACACTTCTTCAAGGGCATCAGATATCTCGCCTACGGTGGCCCGGGCTCGGGTGGCCTCGATGGCAAGTTCGAGCAAGTTGGCGTCGCCTCGAGCCCCTTGGGTGAGTCGCGCTAATGCTTCGCGGCAAAGCGCCTCGTCCCGATTAGCCCGCACTTGGGCGAGACGAGCGATCTGAGCCGCTCGCACGGCCGTGTTGTCGATTTCACGCGATTCAATGGGGTCTTCGTTTTCGAGCCGATATTTATTTACCCCTACGGTTACCGCTTCTCCCTTGTCGACCGCGGCTTGGCGGCGCGCGGCCGCTTCTTCGATGCGCAACTTGGGCATTCCTGATTCGACTGCTTTAGTCATCCCCCCGAGGGCTTCAACTTCTTCGATGATGGCCCACGCGTGACTAGCCAGCGCATGGGTGAGCGATTCGATGTAGTACGAACCGCCGAGCGGGTCGACCACATGAGTTATTCCAGTTTCTTCGGCCAAGATGAGTTGGGTGTTACGAGCAATACGGGCGGCGAAGTCGCTGGGCAAGGCAATGGCTTCATCGAAACTGTTGGTATGCAGGCTCTGGGTGCCACCGAGTACCGCGGCGAGTGCTTCGACGGTGGTGCGCACGATGTTGTTGTACGGGTCTTGTTCGGTGAGGGACACGCCCGAGGTTTGACAGTGGGTGCGCAACATGAGCGAAGCCGGTTGGGTGGGGTTGAACTGGCTCATAATGCGAGTCCAGAGCAAGCGAGCGGCTCGCAGTTTGGCCACTTCCATGAAGAAGTTCATGCCGATGCCAAAGAAAAACGAGAGTCGACCGGCGAAGAGGTCAACGTCGAGTCCCCGGTCTAAGGCTGAGCGGACGTATTCGAGCCCGTCGGCCAAGGTGAAGGCGAGTTCTTGTACGGCGGTCGCCCCGGCTTCGTGCATGTGGTAGCCCGAGATCGAAATGGAGTTGAACTTGGGCATGTTGGTGGCGGTGTAAGTAATGATGTCGGCGACGATACGCATGCTGGGTTCGGGGGGATAGATGTAAGTGTTGCGCACCATGAATTCTTTGAGGATGTCATTTTGGATAGTGCCCGAAAGTTTTTCTGGACTTACCCCTTGTTCTTCTCCGGCCACGATGTAACTCGCGAGCACGGGCAAGACGGCACCGTTCATGGTCATCGACACGGACATTTTGTCGAGGGGGATATCTGCGAAAAGAATTTTCATGTCTTCGACTGAATCGATTGCCACTCCGGCTTTACCTACATCGCCAGTAACGCGTGGATGGTCGCTGTCGTAGCCGCGATGAGTAGCAAGATCGAACGCAACCGAAAGCCCCATTTGTCCGGCGGCTAAATTGGCGCGGTAAAACGCGTTTGATTCTTCGGCGGTAGAAAATCCGGCGTACTGACGAATTGTCCACGGGCGGTTGGTGTACATAGTGGAGCGCACGCCGCGCAGGTAAGGTGCTTCACCGGGCATGGAGTTGATGGCCTCGAGCCCTTCGAGGTCGGCCGAACTGTAAATAGGGGCCACGGCTATTCCTTCGGGAGTGGTCCAGGTGAGTCGATCGGGGTCGTCGCCTTTGAGTTCTTTTTCCGCTCGCGCGCGCCAACCCGCGAGGTCGGGGCTGATCTTTCGTTTATTAGCCATACCTAAACGCTAGACCCCAGCGCCCATAGGCTCAGATTTGGCCTTGCGTGGGGCTAATGGGGCGTGAGAGACTATTGACCGGTGGAGGAACGGTCGCGAAAGCGGCCTTATGACCCATTTCCCTGATGAATTAGAGGACACCTTGCGCCGCTTACTTCTCGTCCCAGCTCTAGCGCTCGTGCTTATTGGCACGCCGGTGCTCGCGCTCGAAAATACGCCCCCCCCGCCGGTGACGAGTGAAGAAGTTCCGGTTGCGACCCCCGGAGTTGAAGTGGGGCCGGGTTGGGAATCACCGATCACGCCGACTGACGCCACTTTGGTTGGGGTTGCGTGGGAAGGTGACCCCGCCGCCAGTTTTAAAGTTGAAGTTCAAGATTCTGATGGTAACTGGACGACCGCAAGCGGCCTTGTTAACGACCTTGGTGCTGATGCGGGCACGGCCGAGGCCGCTCGAGTGGAGGCCGTCGGCGATCAGGGCACCGAACCAGTTTGGATTGGTAGTGACGCTACGGCAGTACGCGTAGTGGTAGAAGCGGGCGAAGTAAGTGACATAAAAATCAACGCGGTGACTTCGGAAGTTGCCGGTGCTCCAAGTGGAGCGGCGGGAGCGTTAGCTTCGGCTTTGTCGTTACCGAGCGGTACCGAGCGGTACGCGTTTGGAGGAGCGCTGTTGTTGATTGCCTTAGCGCTAGCAGTAATAGCGTTGGGCTGGTCACCTCGGCGCCACCGAATGCAAATTTTTGCCCTTGCCGCCATTAGCGCGTTGTTGTTCGCTGCTTGTCGGCCACCCGCACCACCCGCGCCAACTCCGCTGGACGGATCAGTACAGCCCGCCATTACTGGGCGGTCGGGTTGGGGCGCGCGCGGCTTTGCTTGTGGGTCGGTTGACTATGCCCCCGCGCTTAAGTTCGCAGTGGTGCACCACACCGCGGGCAGCAATAACTACAACCCCGGGGATAGCCCCGCGATTATGCGAGGGATTCAGAATTATCATATGGATGCTCTCGGGTATTGCGATATCGCTTATAACTTTTTGATTGATAAATACGGACAGATTTTTGAGGGGCGAGCCGGCGGAATTGACCGAGCGGTCAATGCGGCTCACGCCGGAGGATTTAATACCGCTTCAGTGGGAGTGGCGATGTTCGGCAACTACACCGCTATTCAGCCTCCCGCGGCCCAGTGGAACTCTTTAGTGCATTTACTGCGGTGGCGATTGTCGGTGGCCCGAATTGACCCGGCTCAGGGATTTTCGACTACGGCCCAAGGTTCGTCGTGTAATTGTGTGCGCTGGGGGCCAGGAACCATAGTCTCGTTTGCCAGCGCGATATTGGGTCATCGAGATGTTGATACCACTGCGTGTCCCGGTAATGCGTTTTATCCGCAACTTGATTCAATTCGTAGCCAGGTGCAATCGGGGATTGTCATTCCGCCTACCACCACCACTACTACTACCACCACTACCACAACTATTGCCACCACCACTGCACTGGCCGCGGTGACTACTACTACCGCAGCCAGCTAAGCGAGGTATTTAGTTACGCGCTTAACTGGCGCGGCGCTGGGGCTCAGAACTTTGCGGCTTAGCTTCGCTTTGAGCGAGTGCTCGTCGAGCCGCGGCCACTCCGAGTTGTCCTACTTGGCGAGTGTGGTCGTTTAAGGGCCAAGAGGTATAAATCCGCGAGGAACGCCGTTTGGCGACTGGCCGCTTTTTCGTTTTAGCGTGCTCCGGCCGGGTCATGGCGAGGCTGGTTTCTACTAGGCGCAGCTGTTTGGTCATGTAAGGAGTATCGCTTGCGGGTGTGACATTTATTCCGGCAAGTTATTATTTTTTTCCGCTTTTGCTACCCAAAGTCCATCTCGGCTTAATCGAGATCAATGGTTAGTCACCCAAGGGTGGTAGTGGTGGTGCTGGTGGTGGTAGTAGTGGTGCTGGTGGTGGTGACAGAGGGGCCGGTACTTACGTAGACGGTGATGGGCTTTCCGGGGCGCAGTTTTTGTCCCGCGGCCGGATTAGTTCGCACTACATCTCCCACGGCCACGGTGTCGCTGGCTTCACCCGTTTGGCTAGGTACGAGGCCGAGACCGAGCAGAGTGCTTTCGGCCGCGGCGTAGGCGGTGGGGAGAATAGCGAAATCAGGGATCACCACTCGCGGGGCTACTGGGCCAGGAACGCCGGGAATAATTGCTCCCGGTATCATGGCTGCGGCGGCGCGCACGATGGCTAACGCGAATCGGTAGGCTCCCGACGCGTAATCGGGGCAAGGAATGTTTCCCAACCCTCCTGAGCCAAGAGTATTGCATAAATGACCACCGTCGGTGTTGCGCACGTTGATGCGATCGTTATCCGCAGTACAACTTTCTTCTTCGGAGGCGTAACACGGAAGAGTTTGTTTATAAATTCCGTCTTCAACTAAGAAGGTGCTGGCGTCAACGAAACGGGTACCCCAAGCGGCGGTGTATTCGGCCCACCATTTGTAGACGCCCCCAGTCGTCCCGATACCCGCGGGCTGCCCGACACGAGAGAGTCCGCCTACAAATAAAACTGGAGTGTTGCGTTCGTGCCACAGATTTATCGCCCACCCAGCATCCCAAAAGTAATTTCCGAAGCCCGGGTCTGTTATACAGGGAGTGAAAAAGTTGCCGCTAAATTGAATGATTACTAAGTCGGCTTCAAGGTTGGCGTCGTCTTGCATATTCGACTTAAAGTCGCACAAGGCCGCGCCCCCTTGAGATCTCACTATTACTCGCCAACCGGGGAAAGCGGTTTGCAGTTGGTTATCAAGTTGCCCGCTGGCCTCACTCGAGAGGGAATCACCGTAGACAACCACGGTCGGGGGTTGCGGGGCTACGGGCAGGCAGGCGGCTCCGAGGAGGGCCAATAAGATAACGGCGGTAACGAAACGGGGCCGCAGGGCGCGCGGGCGCGAAATAGGCGTTGAGGAAAATGGCCGCATGAACTTCAATCGTCAGGAAGTGGGAAGATGTTTCATTATGAATAATACCTCTTGGCCCGCCGGGGTGACCGATCAGGGCGATATCTACGGGCGAAAGCAATGTTGAAGGATTTAGAGATGTTGTATCTAGATTATGCCGCCAGCACGCCTATGCGGGCCGAAGCGGTAGACGCGATGTTGCCATTTCTTAGGGAATCGTTTGCCAATCCGTCAGGAAGTCACGCCGCGGCGCGGTCAGCCAAGACGGCGCTCGAAGAAGCGCGCGAACAAGTGGCGAGTGCCTTAGGGGCCGATTCGAGTGAAGTTATTTTTACTGGCGGAGGAACCGAGTCCGACAACCTAGCGGTAGAGGGTGCCGCTCGTGCCGCTCGTGCGGCCGGAGTCGGTGATGGAGTGGTAGTGGGGGCGTTTGAACATAAAGCGGTATTGGCCGCCGCCGACCGGTTGGAGGCCGAAGGTTTTCGGGTTAGTCGTATTGGGGCTACTAGCGCGGGGGTTATTGATCTCGATTCTTTAGCGCGCGCGCTGGACGCAAATACGGTTTTAGTTTCGGTGATGATGGTAAATAATGAAATAGGCACCATCCAACCACTTGATCAAGTTGAACGGATTATTACTGAGCACGCCCCCAAAGCGCGACTACATACCGACGCGGTGCAGGCGGTTCCGTGGATCGATGTAGCGGGGGCGGGCGCGGGGGCAGATTTGATCTCTATTTCGGCGCACAAATTTGGTGGGCCCAAGGGAGTGGGAGCGTTGATCGCTCGCCGAGGGGTGGCCCTCGAACCACTGATTGAAGGTGGAGGACAAGAGAGCGGTTGGCGAGCGGGTACGGTCAACGTGGCCGGAGTGGTGGCGATGGCGACTGCGCTCACCATCACGGTCAATAATCGGGCGGCAGAAGTGGCCGCGGTCGGTGCGTTACGCGACTCTTTGCTGGCCGGCCTGTCGAGTCGAATTGAAGGTTTGGTTGAGAACGGGGACCGAGAAATAAAGGTTGCGGGTAATGCCCACGTGGCTATTGCCAACCTTGAAGCCGAGGTGCTGTTGATGGCTCTTGACCGAGTGGGGGTTTGCGCCGCGGCGGGTTCATCGTGTTCGTCGGGGGCTACTGAACCCTCGCACGTGTTGGCGGCTATGGGTATGAGCGAATCGGCGGCCCGCTCGTCGATCCGGCTCAGTTTGGGCTTTGCTTCTACGAAAGCCGACGTTGATGGCGCCCTCGAACGCATCCCCGCGGTGGTGGCTCAGTTGCGAACCCAAGTGGGTGCCGCGTGAGCGAAGTATTAGTGGCGATGAGTGGAGGGGTTGACTCTTCGGTGGCCGCCGCACTCTTGCTTGACGCGGGCCACACCGTGACTGGGGTGACACTGCGGTTGTGGGGAGGAGAGACCGACTCGGGTTGTTGCAGCGTGAGCGATGTGGAAGACGCGCGCCGGGTGGCGGCACAACTGGGTATTTCTCATTACGTGTTTAATTTGGCCGATACTTTTATGGAATCAGTGGTTGATCCTTACGTGGCCGCGCACTCGGTGGGGAATACTCCTAATCCGTGCGTTGAATGCAATCGTTCGATCAAGTTTGGCGTCTTGTTCGAACGGGCGGTGACGATGGGGTTTTCTGCCCTCGCTACTGGTCACCATGCCCGCGTTAGTCAGAGCCCTAACGGCGAATGGCAACTGCTTCGAGGGGTCGATGACGCTAAAGACCAGTCGTACGTGCTCTACATGCTCGACCAAACCCATCTCGCTCGTACACTTTTGCCGGTGGGCGAGATGACTAAAGCCGAGGTGCGCTCTGAGGCCACTCGGTTGGGGCTACGAACCGCCACTAAGCCCGAAAGTATGGATGTGTGTTTTGTACGGCGTGAGGACCGGGGCGATTTTCTGGCCGCGCGCGCCCCCGCCCGCCCGGGGGTAGTGCAAGAGATCGACGGTACGGTGGTGGCTCGCCACGAAGCGCTGGCTGGGTTCACTGTGGGTCAGCGAAAAGGATTGGGAGTAGCCCAAGGCGAGCCCCGTTACGTAATTGCCGTTGACGGACCGAGCGCGACGGTGACTATTGGCACGCAGGTCGATCTGCTCACTCCCACGCTGGCTTTACGAGACATGACTTTTGTGGCCGAGGCGGCCCCTTCTCACTCCGAAGAATTGTCGGTGCAAACGAGAGCGCACGGTAGTTTGGGGCGGGGTCGAATCGAGATGGGTGAGTCGGGTTCGGCCGAGGTTTTGCTTTGCCAACCGCTAGCTCGGGTGGCCTCGGGCCAAGTAGTGGCGTTGTATCGGGGTGACGAGTTAGTAGGTGGCGGGATCGTCGCTTAGCCGACCGTAATGCGGCGGTGGGGTAAGTCGGTCAGTAAAGCGCGGCGGCCATTAATCGCTACTACTAGCGAGTGGGGTCGCAAAGTTTTGCTTTTACCTCGACGAGTGCGTACGAGGTCGGTTTCGCCGTCGAGTTCGACCCTGATGGTTCCCCACGATGCGCCTAAACGCAGATCGAGGGTGCCGGCGCTGACGGTAGCGGTGCCGGGGACTTTGCGCACGACGCGAATATGGCGGCGAACCATCAACACGGGGTCGGCAATCGTCAGGGAGTCAACTAAAACTACTCCGGCGGGAACCAAAACCAACCAGCGCCGCGACAAAGTGTGCAAGATACGGGCCGCTCCGAGGGCTAACGGTATTCCGACGACAAAACCAACAACGGCGAGAGCATAATTATTTGCCGCCAGTGCCCACGGTCCACTTACGAGACCGATTACTACTACGGCGCGCGCGAGCGGGACGGGCCCGAAAAATAATCCCGGGGGAGTGCGTAGCGGGTAGCGCGATTCATCGCCGTAAGCGACTCCGTTGACCGCGGTGCGGGCGAAAGTGGGGTCGGTGACGAGACCGACCACGGCCAAAGCCCCGATGAGTCCGATGATAATTTTCCAATCGGCCGGGGCGGGGCAAGAAGCCGCGCTGATGATGGCTACGACCAGTAAAGCGGGGGCGATAATGCGCAGCGCGGTTAGCCCGGCGGGGCGGGGAGTCAGCACCCCCACCAAACCAATACCCCATGCGATCCAGAGAAAAACCAGTACCACTAACTTGCCGGCCGAGGTTTGGGAGTCGAGGGCGGAGTTGAACAACGGACCGACTAGAACCGGTACCGCCACCCAAAAGACGCGCAATTTGTTGAGCCGTACTCGCGGCGATCGTAACCAATTGCCCATAGCCAACAGTCTCGCGGAAGGGCAGGTGGTGCTGGGGACCGTAGAATTAGCCGTAATGAGCATGCCTGCACCCGCCTCGCCCGTTGACACCCCTTTTGACCCGGGCGGGGGGAGGGCGTGGACGGGCGCGGCGAAAACGGTGGCGGTGGTGATAAGCGCGGTTATCGCCGTGGCCGCGGTGGCGCTGGCTTCGTTCGTGTTTGTCGATGAGCCGGTGCCGGTTACTCCGACTCCCACTACTACTCCCGCACCGGTAGGCCCGTGAGCAAGAAGCGGGCCGCGCAGTTGCGCGCGCTGATCAACCGCCACAGCGAACTTTATTACCAAAAAGACGACCCAGAGATTTCCGACGCCGAATTTGATGCCTATCTGGTTGAATTGCGGGAGTTGGAAAGGGCGCACCCTGAGTTGATCACGCCCGATTCCCCCACTTTGCGGCCCGGCGGGTCGGTGTCATCTACTTTTGCTTCAGTTACTCACGATGTAGTGATGTTGTCGCTTGACAATGCGTTTAGTAATGAGGAACTCGCCGCGTGGGGAGTGCGAATCTCTAAGTTGGTGGCCGAGCCGATCGCTTATGTTGGTGAACCCAAGCTTGACGGCCTCGCGATTTCGTTGCTTTACGAAAATGGTCGGCTGGTGCGGGCGGCTACTCGCGGCGATGGGGTAACGGGAGAAGATGTAACCGCTAATGTCGCCACGATTAAGTCAATCCCGGCAAAATTGGTGGGTAAAAATTTGCCCACACGGTTTGAAGTGCGGGGTGAGGTTTTTATGCCGCTCGACGCTTTCGCGGCACTCAATTATCGCCAAGGTGAACTGGGGGAACGGCTGTTTGCCAATCCGAGAAACGCCGCTGCGGGCAGCCTGCGGCAAAAGGACTCCACGGTTACCGCCACTCGAGAGCTCGATTTTTACGCTTATCAACTGGGAGCAAGAACCGGGGGTCCGGGGTTGACTTCGCATCACGCCACGCTGGAATGGTTACAAAAACTAGGTTTTCCGGTGAACTCTCATATCGAGCAATTGACCAGCATCACTGAGGTGACGGAGTTTTGCGCCCGCGTGCTCGAACAACGCCACGCTTTGGGCTACGAAATCGATGGGGCGGTAATAAAAGTTGATGATCTAGCCCAGCGAGCGGAGATGGGGACTACTAGTAAAGCGCCTCGGTGGGCGATTGCGTTTAAGTTCCCGCCGGAAGAAAAAACTTCGAAAGTTTTAGAGATCACCGTGAGTATTGGCCGCACGGGTCGCGTCACTCCGTTCGCGCGTTTCGATCCGGTGTTGGTCGGGGGGTCAACCGTGGCGGTGGCCACGCTGCACAATGAAGATGAAGTAGCGCGTAAAGATGTTCGAGTAGGTGACACAGTGACGGTGCGCAAGGCAGGTGATGTGATCCCCGAAGTAGTGGGGCCGATACTTTCTCAGCGACCTAAAAACGCGCGCCAGTGGAAGTTCCCTGCGAACTGTCCCTCGTGCGGGACAAAATTGGTGCGTCTTGACGGTGAGTCGGACCATCACTGCATCAATATTGAGTGCCCCGAACAAAGAGTTCAGCGCATTTCTTATTTTGCCAGTCGCCCCGCGCTTGATATTGAAGGTTTAGGGGAGGAAAGGGTGCGGCAATTCGTCGACGCGGGGTTATTGGTCGATGTAGGGGATATTTACGCGCTTGATAAACAACGACTCTTGCCCCTAGAGCGCATGGCGGAGAAGTCGGTCGACAATTTGTTAGCCGCTATTAGCCAATCCAAGACTCGGGGGTTGGCTCGGGTGTTGGTTGGTCTAGGCGTTCGTCACCTCGGGCCCACTGCGGCTATGGCCGTGGCCCGCACCTTTGGTTCGCTCGACGCCTTGGTGGCGGCTGACCAAGAAACCCTTACGGGTATTGATGGTGTGGGGCCGGTGATCGCCCAAAGTGTGGCGGGATTCTTTGCCTTACCGGCTAATAAAAAAGTGCTGGATAAGTTGCGAGCGGCAAAACTTGACCTTACGGCCCCGAAAGCGACTTCGGGAGCGGGGGGCGCTCTAGACGGCAAGACTTTCGTTTTGACGGGAACTCTCGCCCATTGGACTCGGGAACAAGCTCAAGGAGAAATCGAATCTCGAGGAGGGAAAGTGACCAGTAGCGTCTCGGCTCGTACTTCGTACGTGGTGGTCGGGGAGAGCCCCGGGTCCAAGTTGGCTAAAGCCGAAGGCCTGGGAGTGGAAATTTTAGACGACCAAAGTTTTGGCGCTCTTCTCGACAACTCTTAGGCGCATTATTGTGTGCGAGTGGTAATTTATGCTCCCGCTCGGAAGCGCCACGAAAAACTATTGGGATTGGTGGGACGCGGCTTTCCTTGTTGCCAATATTTTATTACTACGGTGTGGTCACCCGGTTCAAATTTGGTTAAGTCAGATTTAGGACTGGGGCGAAAACTTACTTGCGCGAGTGGTACTACTCGCTCGAGTTGGTCTTCGGGCACTTCGGCTCCATCAATTACGAGAACTCCGGTTAGGTCGTCGCGCAAGTCGGCCGAGAGGGTGTCTTGGAGGCGAATGAGTTGTCCGGATTGAGGGGTAATGGACTCTATTGTTGCCGGCAACGCAGTTCCGTTGGTTGAGGTGTCGGACTGAGACAAGCCCCACACCGCGAGGTTCACGACGGCAATAACGATTACTGCCACTACGGCGATCCGCCCCGGGTGAGCGAACCGACGGGACGGGGGTTGGGTGGAAACGGGTTTATTCGAAGCCGGAGCGTTCATGGCCTCAACGGTACCGAGGTGCGAGCCCAGGCCTCGCATGACCCCAAATACCCCATAAGTACTCGTAGCCTAGATATAACATGAGCCCCTCACCCCCCACTGACCTCGTAGGTCACGTATTGGCGGAGCGATACCGATTGCTGGCGGCCGTGGGTTCGGGGGCCAGCGGTCGAGTTTATGTGGGCGAAGACCTTCGGCTGCGTCGGCGAGTGGCGGTCAAGGTGCTGCACGGAAATTTGGCTGACGACGCGGGATTCTTGCGGCGGTTTCGCTCTGAGGCTCGAGTGGCGGCTGCGCTTTCGCACCCACACATCATGGCGGTTTACGACTGGGGCGAAGACCGCGGCGTTGCCTTTATGGTTTTTGAGTTACTGACCGGAGGATCGCTGCGCGCGATTCTTGACTCCGGGGTGCGCTTGAGTCCCGCCCAGTGCGCTCACATCGGGCGCCAAGTGGCGGCCGCTTTGGCTTACGCCCACGGTCGGGGCATCGTCCATCGGGACATCAAACCCGCCAATCTGCTTTTTGACGAACACGGAATTGTGCGGGTAGCAGATTTTGGTTTGGCCCGAGCATTAGCCGAATCTTCGTGGACTGAGCCGGCGGGGACAGTAGTGGGCACCGCGCGCTACTCCGCCCCCGAACAATCTCTCGGTCAACCTCTCGACGGTCGGGCGGATATTTATTCGCTCGCGATAGTTTTAGCCGAAGCGGGTACCGGAGTAGTTCCGCTTACGGGCGAAACCGCGGTCAGTACTCTTGCTCTGCGCTCCGGTCAAGGAATCGCGGAACTCTCAGAGTTGGGCCCGTTGGCGCCAGTGGTGGCGCGAGCGGGCCAGCCTGACCCTAACGATCGGTTTGTCGATGCCGCGGCGATGGGCGTCGACCTCACTACCGCGGCTCGCTCGTTACCCGCCCCGGCTGCGCTGGTGTTACCCGGGATTGGTTCGTTGGCCGAGACGGGTGACCACACTCGTCTCGGGGGTGAGGACCGCACTTCGACTGCTCGCCCTTTTGGACCGGTTGACCCCGATGTAACCCAGATTGCGGTTCCGCGGGTGTCGATTGACACCCGCGCCCCCAAGACCTTTTCTGATGAAGGGTTTCCTCCGGATTTTGAGTCGGGGGAGATTGATCAGCCTGTCCCTCATCGAATGCGGCGCAGTTTGGTGCCGCTAGTCGCGTTGGTGGCGGTGGCGGGTATTTTGGGCACAGCTTTCGCGTTGATCTCGGGCGGGGGGCAACTCGGCGCGGGGGTTTTTGGCGGGGGCACGAGTGCTGCGGCTCCGAGTCTGGTCGGGCTTAACTCCAAGGCCGCGGCGGCGCGTGCCACCAAAGAGGGTTTATTGATGACGGTTAGTGACCGGCGCACGGTTGACGATCCCGCCGGACTAATAATTTCCCAACGCCCGGCTCCGGGAGAATTTCTCAGTGAAGGTGACGAAATTGAAGTCACGGTTTCGAGCGGGCCCCCTAAAGTTTTGATTCCTAAAGTTAAAGGTGACTTAGTGGCTGCGGCCCAGAGCAAACTCGAAGCTGCGGGTTTCATAGTGGCAGTTGAACGCCGCACCGATGAGGTAGTAGCCCAAGACATTGCTTTGACTACTCGTCCCCGAGCGAACAAGCGCGCGCCGCGCGAGTCGACAATTCGTTTACTAGTGAGCGATGGTCCGGCGCCAATAGCAGTTCCGGATGTAGCGGGTAAAACTTACGACGAAGCGGTGGCGGTACTGAAGGAAAAACGTTTCAGCGCTACTCGTCGGGATGACTTCAACGACACCGTAGCGACGGGGGTAGTAGTCGGCACCGAACCGGCCGCCGCCGCGCTCGCCCCCCGAGACTCTGCGGTGGTGGTGGTGGTGAGCAAGGGGCCAGAAGTAATCACCGTTCCTAATTTGGTCGGCCAGAGCGTCGAAGCGGCCAGCGCGGCGCTAGAACGACTGGGCTTGATTGCCGGGGTAGAGAATTTTGGGGCGCAGCGAAAGGTGCGAGCCCAAGACCCTGCGGCGGGAACCAAGGTGCGGCGAGGAGCCAAAATAACCTTGTTTTTGTAAAGCGAAACCGAGACCGGTCTTCGGCTGAGACCCCGCCGCCATCACGGTCTAATCTCGGTTTTCGACAATGTCTACCACTACGGAGGTTGAGTTATGGGTTCGCTCGATGGTCGGGTAACAGTTATCACCGGAGCCGGGCGCGGTATTGGTCGCCAGCACGCATTATTTTTCGCGGGCGAAGGAGCCAAGGTTGTCGTTAACGACCTCGGGGGCGACATTCACGGTGAAGGAGGCGACCGCGCTCCGGCCCAACAAGTAGTCGACGAGATTTTGGCTATGGGGGGCGAAGCGGTGGCGAATACCGACAGCGTGGCCGACTTTGAAGGGGCCAAGCGCCTAATCGATCAAGCGATTGAAGTTTTTGGTGACCTCCATGTGCTGGTTAACAACGCGGGAATTTTGCGCGACAGCATGCTGGTCAACATGACCGAAGGTGATTGGGACTCAGTGATTGCCGTTCACTTGAAGGGACACTTTTGTCCGACTCGCCACGCGGCGGCTTACTGGCGGGAACAAGTCAAGGCCGGCAATGAAGTCAACGCGTCCATTATTAACACTTCATCGACTTCGGGAGTCTTGGGTAATGTCGGTCAGACTAACTACGGAGCGGCCAAGGCGGGGATAGCGGCTTTTTCTAATATTTGTGCGCTCGAATTGGGTCGTTACGGGGTTCGTTCGAACGCCATTACTCCGATTGCTCGCACGCGTTTAACTGAGCAAACCCCGGGGCTCGAAGATGTCATCAAGGCGCCGACTGACCCGTCGGTATTCGATATGTACGCTCCGGAAAACATCTCACCGTTGATGGGCTATCTCGCCACCGCCGAGTGTCCCTTTAGCGGGGAGACGTTCTTTGTTCAGGGCGATGTGGTGGCGCGCTACCAGCCGTATTCAATCGCCGAAAAGATAAGTAACGATAAAGAGCGCTGGACGGTGGCTCAACTCATTGCTGCAGGGCCGAGCCTTGCGCCTGCGGGTGAGCGTCGCGGCGGAGGAGCCGAAATGGGACGAGCACTGGGCTAGACCCCCCAGCGAAAGCCCCCAATTAGCCGTTAGGCGGATTACGCTTTTTTATAACCGACGGTTAGAAAATCGTAAAGGGGAGACGGTATGTGTCCAATAGCAGATTTAGGTTTTTGGCAAGAAATAATCGGAATTGCCTTTGTGGTGGCAATCATTTTGATTTTGGTGGCGGGCCGCACTGACAACGACGCGAACCGCAACCGCTCTTTTGCGCGTTACTTGGGCGCGATTTTGGTGCTTTCTCTGTTCTTGATGATTTACTCCCTGTTCGGAGCGCTGCACGCTTTCCTTGATCTCATCGTTGAGAAGCCCAAAATCGCCGCTTCAGGAGGAATGGGCGACTTCGGTGATTTGCTCAACCAGATTCCTGGTTTGGGTGGCGACCAAACGTCAAGTGGAGGCAGTGCGTACGCCACTCCTAATGCTCTCGGTATTTCTAACGATCACAATTTGCGTTACGGGCTGGAAAATCTCGTTATCGGTCTCGCCTCGGGCGCGGTATTTTTCTATCACCTGATTCGGGCTAAAGCGATGTTCCCCGCTCGGGGCTCAGTGTCGGGAGCAAGTGGAGCGGTAGTTAAGGTAACGGTCTACGGGATTTGTTTTATCGCCGCGATCACCTTCATCGCCGCGGCCAGCCGAGGGGTCTACGACTTTTTCGAGTTGCTTTTCCCGTCGACTTTCGCCAACGCCACCAGCGAAAGTATTGGCCGCCAGCGAGCGGTGATCGATGTGATTTCTTACGCCGCTTTGACCTTTACCTCGGTCGTAGTGTTCTTCCGGGCGTGGTACTGGTTGCCCCGCGACAATAAGTAACTCCGCTAGACAGACCCTAGATACTGGGTCAGACTTCGTCGATGGCTCACGACTTAGTTATCCGAAACGGGTTTGTTGTTGACGGCACCGGTGCTTCCGGCCAAGTAGGCGACGTTGCCGTAGACGGCGACCGGATAACGCTTGTGGGTGAGGTGCCCGAGCGGGGGACTCGAGAAATTGATGCCACCGACAAGGTGGTAACCCCGGGATTTGTTGACATTCACACTCATCTTGACGCCCAGATCGCGTGGGACCCGTTGGGTTCGAGCAGTTGTTGGCACGGAGTGACTAGCGCGGTGATGGGTAATTGCGGAGTGACTTTCGCACCCTGTGCGCCCGACGAGAGGGAGTATCTCGCCGAGTTGATGGAGTCGGTGGAAGACATTCCTCGCGACTCCATCATGGCGGGTTTGGCCTGGGACTGGACGAGTTACGGCGAATACCTCGAATCTGTCGATCGACTTCCTAAGGGAATAAATATCGGCGGAATGGTCGGCCACTGTGCGGTTCGCCACCACGTAATGGGCGAGCGCGCGATGACCCAAGACCCGGTACCCGACGAAGACATTGTCGCGATGTGCGCAATAGTTGACGAAGCAATAAGCGCGGGGGCGTTGGGGTTTGCTACCAGTCGAACTTTGCTGCACCGAGTTCCCGATGGGCGTCCGGTGCCCGGCACTTGGGCCGACACCCGCGAGCTTTACGCCCTTGGTGATGTTTTGGGTCGCCACCAGCGCGGAGTATTTGAAGTTGCGCCCCAGTTTGAAGAAGCCGGTCCCGATTTAGAAAAAGTGGAGAGCGAGATCCACTGGATGAGCGAGATTCGTCGGCGCACTGGCCGTCCAGTTACTTTTGGTATTGGCCAGACGGATTTTTCACCCCGACTTCACGACAAGGTGTTCGCTTGCGTGGAAGCCGAAGCAGAGACTGGCGGCGATATTCGCCCTCAGACCACCCCGCGGGGTATTGCGCTGCTCTTTGGTCTCTGTATGCGCACCTTGTTTGATCGGGCTCCCGGCTGGGATGCGTTGGTCGATAAGGGAGTGGACGCACGGCTGGCGGCCCTCGACGATGCGGACCAGCGAGCGGCGCTTATTGAATCGGGGCGGGCCCATCAACGTTTGCCTTGGGAGATGGTTTATGTCCTCGACTCCGAGCCACCCAACTATCGCTTCACTGCGGAAGATTCTTTGGCCGCTCACGCGCAGCGCCGGGGCGTGGACGCGGTGGAGGCCTTCGTGGATATTTCGCGTGAGACTCGCGGGGCGGCGATATTTAGTTTTCCGTTCATCAATCAAAACCATGACGCGATTGCGTGGATGCTTGCGAAAGATTATTGCGTTTTGGGGCTAGCTGACGCGGGTGCTCACGTAGGTCAGATTATGGACGCCGGTCAGCCGACATGGTTCTTGTCTCACTGGGTGCGGGACACCAAAACTTTTACTCTCGAAGAGGCCATTCGCCGGTTAACTTCGGATACGGCCGATTTGTTTGGCATCGCTAATCGGGGACGCTTGGCCGTGGGCGCTTACGCGGACGTAAATGTTATTGATCTCGACTCGTTGACGCTGCATTTACCCACCGCGGCGCACGATTTTCCGCTGGGTGCGAGTCGCTACATACAGCACGCTACCGGCTACGACGCCACCATTATCAACGGCGCGGTGTTTATGGAACACGGCGAACACACCGGTTCGCTAGTGGGCACCACCTTGCGTTCTTAAACTCGCTCGCGGCGATAAGTTCTATTCGGTGATCCCTTGGATCGCTTCCGCTAACGCGTTGTTGGCGCCTGGGCCTACTCCGGCCGCTTGGGCGGCCATCAATTTAGCGAGGTCGCCCTGAATTTTTACTTTGCCCGACATGAACGCCTGCATGCCCGCTTGGGGGTCACCGGTGACGAATACTTCCCGGGCAGTTTCGTAGTCGGTGGTAAGAGTGAGGTCCGCTCCTTCTTTGTGACCAATCCCCCAGTGGGCTCGCCCCGAGTCGGCTCCCATGTGCATTTCCCGTTCACTGCCAAAAGGAGTATCACTCACGGTGATATTGATGAGGATGGCGTTGTGGTTGGGGATGTCCGCGCCGTGCTCCTCAACGAGTTGATCAATGATGGCGAACCAGTCGTCGGATAGAAATGCGTGCTTGGCCACAATTACCTCCAGTGGGGTATTTAAGAGCAGATTAGTCGGCCGAGCCCGATAGAGCGAGCGGAAGTCTTCGGCTCGGAGGCGAGCGATTTCGTAGACTCTCGCCTATGGCTGACGAAAATCCGACTGCGATCACTCGGGCTGAAGTGGAGCACGTGGCCGGATTGGCCCGGCTGGGATTGAGCGCCGACGAAGTTGACCGGTTAACCCGCGAGTTGGCGGGCATTCTTATTCACGCTCGGGATATGGGTGAACTCGATTTATCGGGAGTTGAGCCGACGGCCCATCCCTTGCCGTTGGTGAATGTGGTCCGCCCTGATGAAATTTCTCCGTCGTTGGACCGCGATGAAGTTTTAGCCGCCGCGCCGGCGGTGCAGGACAATCAATTTCGGGTGCCGCGTATTTTGGAGGCTCCGTGAACGCCATCGAGATCGCGGCCTCGGTGCGAGCGGGCGAAGTTAGCGCCCGAGAAGTGGTTGAGGGCTACCTTGCTACCATTGATGCTGGCAACGGTGAACTAAACGCGCTGCTGTTAGTCGGAGAACAAGCGGCGCGCGCCGCGGCCGACGAAGTTGATGCGGTGGTGGCGGCCGGAAACGATCCGGGTCCGCTGGCTGGGGTGCCGGTGGTGCTCAAAGACAATCTTTGTCAGCGCGGGGTGGTGACTACTTGCGGCTCGCGTATTCTCGAAGGCTGGCGGCCGCCCTATACCGCCACGGTGGTTGATGCGGTAACGCGCGCGGGAGGCATTCCGCTCGGGAAAGCCAATCTTGATGAGTTCGCTATGGGGTCATCGACCGAGAACTCGGCCTTTGGACCCACCCGTAACCCTCATGATCCAACTCGAGTGCCCGGTGGCTCAAGCGGGGGTTCGGCCGCCTGCGTGGCGGCGAAGTTTGCTCCGTTGGCGTTGGGTTCGGACACGGGGGGATCGATTCGTCAGCCCGCGGCCCTGTGCGGGGTGGTGGGAGTAAAACCAACCTACGGAAGGGTTTCCCGCTATGGGCTGGTGGCTTTTGCCAGCAGTCTCGACCAAATCGGACCCTTTGGTGCCTCAGTGACGGACGCGGCGTTGTTGCTCGATGTGATCTCGGGTCACGACCGACGCGACTCGACGAGCATCCCCGAAACCCTCACTCCGGTTTCTCCGACCCTCGAAAACGGAGTGGCTAAGTTGCGGGTTGGGGTGATTGATGAGTTGACCAATGGCAGTGGCGTGGCTCTTGAAGTGCGGGCGGCGGTGCTCGCAGCCGCGGCCGCGCTCGAAGCCGCGGGGGCGACTATCGAATCAGTCTCACTCCCCAGTACTCAGTTTGGACTATCGGCGTATTACATGATTGCGCCGGCGGAAGCATCGTCAAACTTGGCTCGCTACGACGGTGTCCGCTACGGGCTGCGAGTTGAGGGTGAAAACTTGGCGGCCATGAACGAGCGTACGCGCGACGCGGGGTTCGGGCCGGAAGTAAAACGACGCATCATGCTCGGCACTTACGCTTTATCGGCGGGTTACTACGACGCGTACTACGGTCGCGCGCAACGCGTTCGCACACTTATTACCCGTGACTTCAATCGGGTGTACGAAGGCTGTGATGTTTTGTTGTCGCCCACTTCACCGACCACGGCGTTTAAGCTTGGCGACCGAACTGCGGACCCGATGACGATGTATCAGTCAGACGTGTGCACGATCCCGACCAACTTGGCTGGACATCCCGCGATGAGCGTGCCTTGGGGTACCGGCGCTGACTCGATGCCGGTTGGGGTGCAGATTTTGGCCCCCGCATTGGCTGAGGCGACAATGTTCAGGGTTGCCCGCGTGGTTGAGGATGCGGCCCCATGAGCACTAAGACCCAATGGATGCCGGTGATCGGCCTAGAGGTGCATTGCGAGTTGGCCACCAACACCAAGTTGTTCTGTTCGTGTGCTAACGCTTTTGGCGCCCCGCCTAATACCAATATTTGCCCCGTATGCCTAGGTTTGCCCGGGTCGCTGCCGGTGCTCAACGCCCGCGCGGTGGAGTTTTCCCTCCGACTGGCCGAGGCGCTCAACTTCACCGTGCCCGATAAGTCGGTGTTTGCCCGCAAAAATTACTTTTACCCCGATATGCCCAAGGACTACCAGGTCACCCAGTTTGAGTTACCGATTTTGCAAGCCGGAGTTATCGATGTTGATGGGGTGACGATCGGCATTGAGCGAGCCCATCTTGAAGAAGACACCGGGAAGTCTTCCCATATGGGGGGTGGGGGGCGGATCCACGACGCGGAGTATTCGCTCGTCGACTACAACCGCGCCGGAGTTCCGCTTTTAGAAATCGTCAGTCGTCCCGACATCCGTTCGGCTGAACAGGCGCGTGGTTATGTCAGTGAACTGCGAGCGGTGCTGCTCGCTATTGGGGTATCGGACGTAAAAATGGAAGAAGGGTCAATGCGAGTTGACGCCAACATCTCTTTGCGCGCGTCAGAGGCCGATGAGTTTGGCACCAAAGTGGAAATAAAAAATATGAACTCGCTGCGCTCGTTGGGTCGGGCTATTGACCATGAAATAGACCGGCAGGCTGAAGCGCTCGAGACGGGGGAGACGATTATTCAAGAGACTCGCCACTGGGACGAAAACGAAAATCGCACTTCGGGCATGCGTTCGAAAGAAGGGTCGAGTGATTATCGCTACTTCCCCGAACCCGATTTGGTGCCGGTGGCTCCGACCGCGGAACAGCGAGCCGCAGTGCGGGACTCGTTACCCGAGTTGCCGGCTCGGCGTCGCGAACGACTAATCGAAGCGTGGGGGATTACTCTTCCCGATGCTCGCATTTTGGTTGATGTCCCGGGGTTGGCTGATTACGCCGAGGCGGCGGTGGCGGCGTTGGCCGGCGGAGCAGCCCGAGATGTGGTCAACCTTTGTACTGGCGATCTTCTGGCTTATTTAAACGAAACTGGCCGCACTCCGGCTGCGATTGCTCTCGACCCCGCCGGGCTGGCCGATCTGGCCGACCTGATTGGTGACGGCACGCTGTCGCGTAGTTTGGCCCAAGAAGTTTTTGCGGCGTGTGTGGCCGATGGCTCGTCGCCCCGAGCGGTGGTAGCCGAAAAGGGGTTGGCCCAGGTAAGCGATACGGGTGAGTTGGGGACAATTCTCGATGCGGTAATAGCCGCTAACGCCGACGCCGTTGCCCAATATCACGCGGGCGACGACAAAGAGCGGAAAAAGAAGCGGGGCTTTTTGATGGGGGAAGCGATGAAAGCGTCGAAGGGGCAAGGCAACCCGCAACTATTGAATCAACTTCTAGATGAGCGGTTAGTCTGAACCTATGGCCGACATGAAACCCCGCAGTCGCGATGTAACCGACGGTATGGAGCGAGCGCCGGCGCGGGCGATGCTGCGCGCGGTGGGCATGACTGATGACGATTGGGATAAACCTCAAGTTGCGGTGGCCTCAAGTTGGAACGAAGTAACCCCGTGCAATCTGCCGCTCGATCGTTTGGCGAAACGAGCCAAAGACGGCGTGCGGGACGCCGGGGGATTCCCGCTTGAGTTTGTGACGATTGCCGTTAGCGACGGGATTTCAATGGGTCATGAAGGTATGCGAGGGTCTTTGGTGTCGCGCGAGATTATTACCGACTCGGTGGAGTGCGTGATGCACAGTGAACGCTTTGACGCCATGGTCACGCTGGCGGGTTGTGACAAGAGTTTGCCGGGGATGCTCATGGCCGCGGCTCGGCTCAATTTGCCCTCGGTCTTTCTATACGGGGGATCGATTTTGCCCGGTCACTACGGTGACCAAACCCTTGACATCGTAAGCGTATTTGAGGCTGTGGGGGCGTGCGCGGCGGGCACGATAACCGAAAACGAATTGGGTGAGATCGAGCGCCGCGCGTGTCCGAGCGAAGGTTCGTGTGCGGGAATGTTCACTGCCAATACCATGGCTTCAATCGCGGAAGCGCTGGGTATGTCGTTGCCGGGTAGCTCGTGCGCCCCCGCCCCCGACTCGCGTCGAGACGATTTCGCTTTTGAGAGCGGTCGAGCCGTAGTCGAGATGTTGCGTACCGGTTTGCGGCCTCGCCAAATCATGACTCGTGAGGCTTTCGAAAACGCCATCGCGGTAACGATGGCGCTGGGGGGCTCGACTAACGCGGTTTTACATCTACTGGCGATTGCGTTTGAAGCGGGAGTAGACCTTGAGCTTGACGACTTCAATCGCATTGGGGCCAAAGTTCCCCACGTAGCCGACATGAAACCGCACGGGCGTTTTCACATGGTCGATCTCGATCGAGTGGGCGGGGTGGGGTTAGTGATGCGCATGCTTCTCGACGCCGACCTTTTGCACGGTGACGCTATGACCGTCACTGGCCGGACGATCGCCGAGAACCTTGATCTCATTGATCCGCCCGCGCCCGACGGGACCGTGGTGCACCCGCTTTCCGATCCGATTAACGCTCAAGGGGGGATCGCTATTTTGCGCGGCTCGTTGGCGCCGCAGGGCAGCGTGGTGAAGGTTGCCGGGCTCGACCGGGCTCGTTTTGAGGGCGTGGCCCGAGTGTTCGACGGCGAAGAGTTGGCTATGGAAGAAATCTTGGCCGGTAAAATCAAAGCGGGCGACATTGTGGTGATTCGTTACGAAGGACCCAAGGGCGGGCCCGGTATGCGAGAAATGCTGGCGGTTACTGGGGCTATGAAGGGCGCGGGGCGCGGCGGCGACGCAGCGCTTATTACCGACGGGCGATTTTCGGGCGGCACCCACGGGTTTTGTGTGGGCCACGTTTCTCCCGAGGCGCTCGACGGCGGGCCGATTGCGTTAGTTCAAGACGGCGACCAGATCGTCATTGACGCCGACACCCACACCCTCGACCTGTTGGTCGACGAAGCCACTTTGGCTGCTCGGCGTAAAAATTGGAAGCCGATCGAACCGCGTTACACCAGCGGTTTTCTCGCCAAGTACGCCCGCTTGGCCCAAGGAGCCGAGAAGGGCGCCGTAACTAACTTTTAGGTAACGGTGCCGGAGATTCTTGAAGCCGAAGCCGCACGATTAGTTCTTGAAGCGAGCGCGCTTAAGCGCAAAATTGTTTCGGTGGAGGCCACCGACGCGTGGTACCTCAAAGGGGGTCTGACTTTGCGCGCGGCGCGCGCGGCCTTGCCCGGTCATAAATTCATCCGAGCGCGCCGAAGAGGTAAGCAACTTTTCCTTGACACCAACCTTTCGGGTCCGGTGGTGGGTTTACATCTCGGCATGAGCGGGGGAGTGGTGGTGGATCGAAAAGCGGCGGGCGACCCCCTGCTTTACGCTTCGAATCGGGACGCGAAAGAGTGGTACCGCTTTGCGGTCGTGTTTGCTGACGGCGGACGGTTGGCTTTACGTGACCCCCGACGCTTGGGGGCGGTGGTGTTTGATGCCGACGAGGATCGTCTCGGCCCCGACGCTTTGAGTCTCGGTCTCGTTGACTTACGCGCCGCGGTGAGTAAGTCGCGAGCTCCGCTCAAGGCGGTACTAATGGACCAAAAGCGCATCGCGGGGCTCGGGAACTTGCTCACCGACGAGGCTTTGTGGCGGGGTGCTTTTGACCCCACTCGGCCGGCGAACTCGCTTGACGCCAGCGAACTCGCTCGCCTGCACCGAACTATTCGCACTACCTTGCGCACCTTGGGTCGCCGGGGCGGATCGCATACTGGCGATCTCATGGTCGCTCGACTGCCCGGCGGGGCGTGCCCGCTCGACGGGGCGCCTTTGCGTCGCCAAAAGGTAGGCGGTCGCACTACTTATTTCTGTCCCCAGCACCAGATTTAGTCGTTCGCATTCCTCGCCGATTAGATGTTGCGTGGGTGAGCCCAATTGAGGCACAATAGGAGTCGTGAACAACACCCGTGATTTTGCCGTAGTAGTACTAGTTACGTAGCGCACGCCGTCTCTACGCGCGTGCGCTTCGCCCCTCGCCTTAGCGGGGGGTTTTTTAGTGGCCATCCGTCCCGCAAACCAACCCTGAAGCGAGAATAAAATGAAACTTACTGGAGCCCAAGCCCTCATAAAGAGCCTCGAAATGGAAAACACCGAGGTTATGTTTGGCCTGCCTGGGGGCGCGATTTTGCCGGTCTACGACCCACTCATTGATTCTTCGATCCGCCATATTTTGGTGCGTCACGAACAAGGGGCGGGCCATATGGCCGAGGGTTACGCCCACGCCACGGGTCGCCCGGGCGTGGCCATGGTCACGAGTGGCCCCGCGGCCACCAACATCGTCACCCCGCTTTGCGATGCCTATATGGATTCGATTCCGCTGGTGGTGATCACCGGTCAAGTTCCCTATTCGGTTATTGGCACCGACGCCTTCCAGGAGTGCGACACGGTGGGCATCACTATGCCCATTACCAAACACAACTGGCTCATCACCGACGCCCAAGACATTCCTCGAGTTGTCGCCGAGGCGTTTCATGTGGCCACGACGGGGCGGCCCGGTCCAGTGCTCGTCGATGTGCCCAAAGACATCGCCATGCAAGAAATGGATTGGTATTGGCCCGAGGTTATCGACCTGCCGGGTTACCAGCCCACCACCGAGGGCCATCCCAAGCAGATCAAGGAAGCGGCGCGCCTGATGGGCGAGGCCAAGCGTCCGATTATTTATGCGGGGGGAGGAATCTTAAAAGCCCGAGCAGCATCGGCTCTACGCGAGTTGGCCGAAACGACTGGCTTTCCGGTGGTGACCACACTCATGGCCCGCGGCGCGTTTCCCGACGACCACGAATTGTGTTTAGGGATGCCGGGAATGCACGGCAACTACACCGCGGTTACCGCCATGCAAGAATCTGATCTGCTAATCGCGTTGGGTTCGCGCTTTGATGATCGCGTTACCGGAAAACTAGACGGGTTTGCTCCGGAGGCCAAGATTATTCATGTTGATATTGACCCGGCGGAGTTGGGGAAAGTGCGACGCCCCGATGTCGCACTTCTGGGTGATTGTCGTTTAGTTATCGAAGAGATGATCAAAGCGGTGCGAGCCGACCAAGACAAAAAGGGTAAGAAAAGTGGTTCGCGTTGGCCGTCAATTGAGAAGTGGCGCAATCATTTGCGCGACTATCAAGAGCGCTACCCGTTGGTCTACGAGCAGTTTGATGACGGCCCGCTCAAGCCGCAGTTTTGTATTGACCAACTGGGGGCACTTAGCCCCGACGACACCATCGTGGCCTCGGGGGTGGGGCAGCACCAGATGTGGACCAGTCAGCGCTGGACCTTTAATCACCCTTACACCTGGATTAATTCGGGCGGTTTGGGCACGATGGGCTTTGCTGTGCCCGCGGCCATCGGGGCCAAGGTGGGTATGCCCGAGCGCACGGTTTGGGCGGTCGACGGCGACGGTTGTTTTCAGATGACCGCGCAAGAGTTGGTTACGGCTTCGGCCGAACGGATCCCGGTCAAGATCGCGATCCTCAACAACGCCTATCTCGGAATGGTGCGCCAGTGGCAAGAGATGTTCTACGAAGAGCGCTACAGCGAGGTTTATCTGTCTCCGGATCTTCCCGACTACGTGAAGTGGTCTGAGGCGATGGGTTGCGTGGGCTTTCGCGTGGATTCACCCGAAGACGTGGGTCCGACGATTGAAAAAGCCAACGAGATCGATGACCGGCCAGTGGTTATTGATTTTCGTACCGACTATCGGGAGAAAGTTTTCCCGATGGTGGCTGCGGGTACATCAAATAGCGATGTCATAATCGATCCGGACACCGAACGACTGCGGGGTAAGTGATGAACGGCGAGCTTGCTCCCAAGCACCATATTTTGGCGGTGCTGGTGGAGAATAAATTCGGTGTGCTCACGCGCGTTTCGGGTTTGTTTGCTCGGCGCGGCTTTAACATCGTGTCCTTAGCGGTCAGCCCTACCGAGGACGAAAATTACAGCCGCATGACCATCGTGGTTGATGCCGATTCGGCTCCGCTCGAGCAGGTGACCAAGCAACTCAACAAGTTGATCCCGGTCATAAAAATTCAAGAACTCTCATCCGCCCAAGCAGTTGAGCGCGAGTTGATGTTGGTGACGGTGAAATCGTCGTCGGAGGTTCGCTCCCAGATCACTGAACTGGCGGCCATCTTCGAGGCTCGTATTGAAGATGTGGGCTATGACGCCATTACCATCTTGGTCGCGGGAAGGCCGGAAAAGCTTGACGCCATGAGTGATTTGCTCGCCCCCTTTGGCATCGTTGAGATCCAGAGGACGGGTCTCATCGCTCTGCCTAAACTTGGCCGCAGACCCGCTCGCCTGCGGGCGGTAAAGGATCAGCCCTCATAATCACTAATCCAACTATTGACTAGACCCGTTCTTTGCTGGCCGGGTCGAAAGGAAAAGTTTCATGGCCGCAACTATTTATTACGACGCTGACGCCGACCTCGGTTTATTAGAGGGTCGCCGGGTGGCGGTATTGGGTTACGGATCACAGGGACACGCGCACGCCCTCAACATGTTGGAATCGGGCGTTGATGTGCGAGTTGGCCTTAGGGCCGGTTCAAGTTCGTGGAGTAAAGCCGAGGCCGCGGGTCTGCGGGTGCTGACTATCGCGGACGCGTGTAAAGAGGCCAACATAATCATGGTGCTCTTGCCCGACACCGAACAAGCCAGTGTGTACGAAAGCGACATCGAGCCCAACCTCGAAGAGCGCGACTCGTTGGCGTTTGCGCACGGATTTAATATTCACTTTGGCCAGATTCGCCCCCCTAAGGGTATCGACGTGTGGATGATCGCCCCTAAAGGCCCAGGTCATTTAGTGCGACGAACCTTTGAAGAAGGCGGCGGCGTTCCCGCGCTGGTGGCGGTTTCGGCGGATGAGTCGGGTAAAGCTAAAGACACGGCCTTGGCTTACGCCCGCGCGATTGGCGCCACTCGGGCCGGAGTGCTTGACACCACTTTTCAAGAAGAAACTGAAACCGATCTCTTCGGTGAGCAGACCGTGTTGTGCGGTGGAGTGGTCGAACTCATCAAGGCGGGCTTCGATACTTTGGTGGACGCGGGCTACCAGCCTGAGTCGGCTTACTTTGAGACTCTGCACGAAGTGAAACTCATCGTGGACCTCATTTACGAGGGGGGCATTACCAACATGCGCTACTCGATTTCTGACACCGCGGAATACGGTGACATGACTCGAGGGCCGCGCATTATTACTGAGGAAACTCGGGCCGAAATGAGGCGGGTGCTGGATGAGATCCAGACGGGCAAGTTTGCCAACGAGTGGATCTTGGAAAACAAAGCCGGCCGTCCGGTGTTCAACGCTTTGCAGCGCAAAGGGGCCGAGCACCCAATCGAAGAAGTGGGCGAGCAGTTGCGGTCGATGATGCCGTGGATCGGCGCGGGCAAGGCTCGGCCGCAAGACATTTCTGGCGGATAAATAATCTAAGCGTGAATCGGAGGTCGCCGGTCGGCCCACGGCCGAGCGGTTTCGAGTTGGCTCGCGACTTGGATTAGTAAATCTTCGCGGTATTGGTTAGCGACGAGCTGAACTCCGATGGGCAGGTCGCGACTGGCTTCCCAGTAGAGCGGAACCGATATTGCCGGTTGACCGGTCACATTGAACGGAGCGGTGTAAGCGGCAAACGGAGTCGCCCGCCCGAGCGCGCGCCACGGATCGTCGGCGGTGCCCACCAAGTCGCCCAGTAACGCCGGAGGTTCGGCCATGGTCGGAGTGAGCAAAAGATCGAAGCCTTGCCCGCCGTCCACCTCGGCGGTAAACCATTGGATAACGCGTCGAGTCCAAGCGTGCGCGCTGGTGATGGCGCGAAGGTAATCACCCGACGAATAGTTGCGACCCATTTCGTATTGCGCCCAAGTGAGGGGTTCGACGTCATCTGGGCCAATTTCGCGCCCCACTAACTTAGCTAGGTGTTCGATCTCTGACACCACGCCGGTGGAGAGCAACGCAGTGAAGTCGCTCATCAAACTGGTTTCTTCCAGCGCAGCGGGAGAGGCGATTTCGACACTATGACCCAGCGATTCGAGCAGACGAGCGGCGTCCTCTCCGGCCGCCACACACTCGGGGTCGGTTTCGGCGAGGGCACTCGGGGCGTGGGTGCGCAGGCCAATACGGAGTCGCCCGGGGTCGACTCCCAATTCGCGGGCGTAGGGCCGGCCGGGAGGCGGTGCGGTATAAGGGTCTCCGGGCATGGGGCCCGCGAGTAGGTCGAGCACGGCCGCACTGTCGCGCACGGAACGAGTCAAGACGTGGCGGACTACTAGCCCTCCCCAGGCCTCACCCAGTTCGGGGCCCATTGAGATTCTGCCCCGGCTGGGCTTGAGTCCAAAAAGACCACACGCGCTAGCCGGAATGCGAATCGACCCGCCACCGTCACCCGCGTGTCCGAGAGGAACGATGCCGGAAGCCACGGCCCCGGCGGTGCCACCGCTTGACCCGCCGGTGCTGTAGGCGGTGTTCCAAGGATTGCGACTAGGACCGTAAGCCTCGGGTTCGGTGGTGGGCATCAAACCGAATTCGGGGGTATTGGTTTTTCCTATAGGGATAAATCCTGCGGATCGCAGTTTGGCGAAGAGATAATCGTCATCGGTGTCGACGTAATTCATTTCTTTGAGCAACTTATTGCCCAAGTGACACGATTCACCCGCCAGAGCGCCGTCAAGATCTTTAAGCACGATCGGCACCCCCGCAAATGGTCCGGTAGCGCTAGCAGCTTCGGCCCGCGCTTTTTCGTAGCGGGGATGAATGATTGCGTTTAGTTCGTGGTTAAGCGATTCGGCTCGGGAGATAGCGGCGTCGACAAGTTCGAGCGCGGTCATCTCGCCTTTAGTGACCAGTTCTCTTTGGTCTACGGCATCGAGAAAAGCCAGTTCGTCCGTCATGACAAAAAACTACCAGCCCCGTAGGTCGACGGCCCAGGCTTCAACTACTCGTTCGCCTTCGGTGACGAAGAGGGTTTCGTGGTAGGCCACGGTGGGGTCGACATGGGCGGGAGTGATAGCCACTCGATCTCCGACCGCGGGGAGGGAGGCTTCATCGGGGCCAAAAGTGATGTGTTCGTCGGAACAAAACCATACCTGGTAACCATTTAAGCGGGGGTTGCCGTGGTCCATGCCCAGCGCTTTGAGCCCCGCGTCGGCTACCGCGTAGCCCTCGCTCGGCGAGACCGAGATCACGGTGGCGATGATTTCTAACGCGGTAACGAACGGGAGACCAAGGTCGTCGTAGGCGCTATCCATGAGGGCGTAGGAACCGGCTTGAATTTCGGTGGCCACCGAGTTGATGTCGAAGGTGCCCGTAGCGCCGGCCGAGACGATTTCTCCTCCTACTTCCGAGTGGGCTTGAGCAAGAATGGCCATCGCAGTGGCAGTCTTTTCGGTTCGCTCGACGCGATCAACGATTCCGGCGGTGTGGCCCTCGTATCCCATTACTCCGCGCACGCTCAGGCCCGCATTGCGCGCGTCATCGGCGAGTCGACCGGCGTCGGCGGGAGAACAACCCGCGCGGGGAAGTCCGACATTTATGTCCACTAAGCATTCGCGTAAACCCGCAGCCGCGGCGGCGGCAATCGTGGCGGGAGAGTCAACCGCGATGGTGACGCGCGCGTCGAGTGCGGCCAAAGCCTCGAGTCGTAACGGGTCGATCACCTCGTTAGCTAAGAGCAAGTCGGCGCCGAGTCCGGCTCGAGCCATGCCGATCATCTCTCTGGGGGTAGCGCAGGTGAAAGCGTCGTGGCCGACGGCGAGTTGGCGCTGGGCTAGAGCGGTGCACTTGTGCGCCTTGACGTGGGGACGAGCGGTGCGCCCCGGGCGGGCTGCGGCTAGTGCGGCCAAGTTGTGGTCGAGGCGAGCGGAGTCAACCACGAGCGCGGGCGTGGGGAGCTCGCTAACGAGAGAGTAATTAGAGGCCGCGGGTTGTCTCATCTAACTAACCGCGGACTAGCAGTCGGTCGACCTAGAGGCGAGACGCGTTCGTCGGTCGGCTCAGTCACGCCGGAATCATAGGTCGTGCGGATTCGGGTGCGGGGCTAGTTGTCGGCGCAAGATTTTCCCTCCGGCGGTGCGAGGGATTTCGGTACACACCACGAGGTCTCGGGGTATTTGCGCGGCGCTTAGACGGCGCCGAGCAAAGTTTTGTAGGTCCTCTAGGGTAGGCGGGCGCTTCTTTTGGCGGGGTACTACGTAGGCCACTACTTGTTGCCCCCAGTGGTCGTCGGGTCGACCGCCTACGGCGATATCAAGAACTTCGGGGTGTTCGATCAACGCTCCTTCTACCGCGCTCGGGCTGACGTTGACTCCGCCAGAAATAACGAAATCGCCCAAGCGGTCGATGACCACCAAGCGCCCTTCGGGATCGAAGGTTCCCACGTCTTTGGTGTGCAACCAAAAGTGGCCGGTTTCGGGATCGGTGACGAAAGCTCGTTCGCTGGCCGCAGTGTCGTTGCGGTATTGGCGCATTACCGGTGCCCCCCGGACCAATATCTCGCCCGTGTTATCGGGGCGGTTTTCTTGGGTGATTCTAATTTCGATACCGGGAAGGGGCCGACCGTTGAGGGCACAGCCACCCCAAGTCTCGGATAGTCCGTAAGCGTCGACCACCGCTACGCGTTGGCGCTCCGCTCGCGCTCGCAGTGACTCAGTGAGTGGGGCTCCGCCGGTAATCACAAACCGAAATTTATTCAGGGGGGCTTTAGCGTCGAGCAGTCGGCTTAGCATGGTGGGCACCAACGACACAATGGTGGCGCCTTGCTCTTCGGGCGCGCGAGATACTTGGGCAAGATCAAATTTGGGGTGCACGATTACTTCGGAGTGAGAAAATCGGGCGCGGGCTAAAACGGCCAGACCGGAAACATGGTGCAGAGGTAGACAGAGCAGCGGGCGGTCAGCCTCGGTAACGGTTAACGCTTGCGTGAACCCCGCGCCAATGGCGTTAAGTCCCGCGGTGGTGAGTTCGACTCCCTTGGGGGTGGCGCTAGTACCTGAAGTAACTACGACCGCGGCCGTGCCTGCGGCGATGGGCTTACCGTCAGGGAGATTGCGTCGCCCGGTTCCATCGTCGATGTGGGTGGGGGCGAGTTGAGCTAACAATTCGGTTCGGGCTGACTCGGGAGCGGCGGGATCGAGAACCAAAACCGCTTCCCCCTTGTCCCAGGCTTCGGTGATCTTGGCCGCGGCTTGTGCCCTTGGGGCCACAATGGCCACCAAGGCGGTGTCAATCGGAGCCTTACTGGGAGTCAGAATTGGGTCAGGCATGCCTCGACAGCGTACCTTAGGAGTGATCACTCCCAACATCTCAAGCCCCCAATTACTGGAGACTCAATGACTCAATTTCCTACCCAACCCGTAGCCGCCGGACGGACGATCAAGCCGGGCGCTAAGTGGGAGCCCAGTGAGCGCACTTTTGGTGATATTCGCTACGAGACCGCAGCGGTCAAGGGCGGACGGATCGCCAAGATCACTATTTCTCGGCCCGAAGTCCATAATGCCTTTCGCCCCGAGACGCTGTTCGAACTTAGCGACGCGTTTGAGCTGGCTCGAGACGATTCTTCGGTCGGGGTGATCATTTTCACCGGCGCGGGGTCAGAAGCATTTTGTTCGGGTGGCGATGTGCGCGTGCGCGGTGACGACGGCTATGTCGATGCCAACGGAGTAGGCCGGCTCAATGTGCTCGACCTGCAAGTTCAGATCCGCCGCTTGCCTAAACCGGTAGTGGCAATGGTGGCCGGTTACGCCATCGGCGGGGGACACGTGCTTCACGTAGTTTGCGACTTGACCATAGCGGCCGACAACGCCCGCTTTGGTCAGACTGGCCCGCGGGTGGGGTCATTCGATGGCGGTTACGGCTCGGGTTTGCTCGCCGCTTCGGTCGGACAGAAAAAAGCTCGGGAGATTTGGTACTTATGTCAGCAGTACGATGCGACCATGGCCGAAAAAATGGGGCTGGTCAATACGGTGGTGGAGTTAGAAGAACTTGAAGTGGTAACGGTGGAGTGGTGCGAGATGATGTTGCGCAATAGTCCGCTAGCACTACGTCTGCTTAAGGCCTCCATGAACGCGGCCGACGACGGTTTGGCCGGAGTGCAACAACTCGCCGGCGATGCCACTTTGCTTTACTACCTGACCGAAGAATCGCAGGAAGGCAAACTCGCCTACATCGAAAAGCGGGCCCCCAACTACGAGAAATACCCCAAGCGGCCCTAATGGAGAAGCCGACGACTCTGGACGGATGGGCCCGAGTTTGGTGGGCGGGAGCCCGGCCGCGCACCTTAAGTGCAGCTTGGGCCCCAGTTTTAGTGGGTACGGCGGCCGGAGCGGCCGGAGCGGTCAACTTCTACCGAGCCGGACTCGCGCTCGTGGTCGCCTTGGCGTTACAAGTGGGGGTTAACTACGCCAACGATTATTCCGACGGAGTGCGCGGGACCGACGACGCTCGCACGGGTCCTTTGCGTATCACCGCTAGCGGTTTGGCTCGCCCCGCGGCGGTCAGGTCCGCGGCGACTCTCGCGTTTTTGGTGGCCATGATCGCCGGTCTCGCGCTCGCACTATTAGTCACCCCGTGGTTATTGCTCGTAGGGGTATTCGCTCTCGCGTCGGCGGTTTTATACACCGGCGGGCCCGCCCCTTACGGCTATCACGGGCTCGGCGAGGTGATGGTGTTGGTGTTTTTTGGTTTCGTTGCTACGGCGGGGTCCGCCTTTGTTCAACACGAGCACATTCCCGCCTCCGCGTGGTGGGGGTCATTAACCATCGGACTTTTTGCTTGCGCAATTTTATTGGTCAACAACATTCGCGATATTCCTACTGACACTGAAGTGGGAAAACGTACTCTGGCGGTGCGAGTGGGCGATAAAGCCGCCCGGCGAATGTACGTCTCGACGGTAGTAGTCGCGTTTTTAGCTGTCGTCCCCGTAGTCGTGTTGGCCCCCTATTCGGCGTTGGCGTTTTTGGCCATCCCGCTCGCGGTGATTCCCGTGCGGATAGTGCTGAGTGCTACTCAACCGCCGGACTTTATTCCCGCTTTGGGGGCAACCGCTCGACTCGAAATGGCGACCGCAGTGCTATTGGCTATCGGTTTGGTGGTCAGTTGATGGGGTCCGAACTGATTTCCCATCACTTGATCGTGGGGGGCCGAGAGGTGACTCTGCTCGAAGGACCCGCGGGTTGGGGCGAGATTTCGTTGGTGGCCGGTTATCCGTGTTCGCCCGAGGCGGCCCGTCGTGCCGCCGAAGAAGCAGCCACGGTGGGCTTTCCCGCTCCGGTGCGCCGAGCGGTCATGGTCAATGCTCTAGTTGCCGGCCTCCCGATCGACGCTTTTGCGCTCGCGGGTTATCCCGCGATCAAGATCAAGATCAAATCTCTCGCCGATGTCGACTTGGTTTCCCAAGTGCGTGATCTAGTAGGACCCGGGCCGGCGCTGCGGGTCGATGCCAACGGGGCGTTTTCCGTTGAGACCGCACAAGCGGTGGCCGAACAACTCGCCTTTCTCGGAGTGGAGTTATTCGAACAGCCCGTAGCGAGCCTCGAAGATTTAGCCACGGTGCGACGCTCTTCGCCGATTCCGATAGCAGCCGACGAGGCGGTGCGCACGGTGGCCGACGCCCAACGGTTGCGCGCCCTGGGCGCGGCCGACGTGTTGGTTTTGAAGGTGGCTCCACTTGGGGGCGTGCGAGCCGCGCTCGAAATCGCCGAAGTAGCGGGAGTGCCCGCTTTGGTGAGCTCAATGATGGAAACCTCGGTCGGCGTATCGGCTGGGTTGGCGCTCGCGGCCGCTTTACCCGAGTTGGCGTACCCGTGTGGGCTGGCGACGGTGGCGGCGCTACCCGAAGATGTGGTTGCTCGCCGGTTACTTCCCGAGCACGGCGTTTTGCGATTGAGGAACATCGTCCCCGACGCCGATTTGCTGGAGCGTTATTCGGCGGCGGCCAACCAAGCGGCGATTTCGTGAGCCACTGCTTCGGGTTGTTCGAGATGGACCGCGTGGCCTGCGCTTGGAATCACCGCAAGAGTGGCGTTGTCTCCAATCGCCTCTTGCAGGCGTTGCCCCGTTCGGGTGTAGGCCCGATCCCACTGGCCAACGATTATCAGCACCGGCAGGTCGAGTTCGCCGAGCCGACCCCAAAGCGGCTCTTGAACTCCTTGTCCCAACACCAAAAGTTGATGGATCAGACCGTGCGCAGTGGCGACGCGCTTGCGCTCGCTCAGCTGAGCTACTTCGGCGGGCAGGGTTTCAAAAAGTCGCTGGTCGAGCCACTGTTCCAAGAAAATGTCGACGCCGTTGGATTCGATCGACACCGCCAACTCGTTGTCCGCCGCGGTTCGGGCGCGACGGTCGTCGCTGCTCTCGATGCCGGCCGTACTGCTTATCAAAACCAGCCGTTCTACTGTTTCCGGTCGGTTCAGGGCCAAGCACAAAGCCAATCGTGCACCCAGCGAATAACCCACCCAAACTCCTTGGGCGCCCCGATGGCCCAACGTTTCGGCGGTGGCAACAAAGTCGAGTCCGTCGGGGATGTCGAAAGCCTGAACATCCCAATCGGGGTCGAAAAATTTAATCACGGGGTCCCACGAGCCGGCCGGCAAAGTGAAGCCCGGAATCATTCGAATACGCATCCGTACATTGTCGCACGCTCTCGCCGGGCGTCCCGATACGGAGGCGACTAATGGCTGGTACTGGTGACGCCACCACGGCTTTTGCTCGTGCCCTCGTCGACGAGTGGGCCCGGGCAGGGGTAACCGAAGCGGTTATCGCCCCCGGGTCACGCTCCACTCCACTCGTTCTGGCGGTAGCGGCGGACCCGCGGATTGCGGTTCACGTTTTTCTCGACGAGCGTTCGGCTGCGGCTTACGCTTTAGGCATAGGCAAGGTGTCGGGGCGGCCGGCAATTTTGGCCTGCACTTCGGGTACTGCGGCGGCACTTTTTCTCCCCGCAGTTCTGGAAGCGTTTTATTCGCGCGTGCCGCTATTGGTGTGCACCGCCGACCGCCCCCCCGAACTTCAAGGCGTGGGTGCGGGACAAACGATTGATCAAGTTGGACTTTATGGTAAAGCGGTGCGAGGAGAGTTTTATCCTCTACCGCCCGAAGATCTGCCCGGTGCGCCCGAGCAATGGCGGGACATGGCGGCCCAAGCATTTTTGGCCGCTACGGGATCGCCGGCGGGACCGGTGCATCTCAATCTCGCGTTTCGCGAACCGTTGGTGCCCACGGGCGCTCCGGTGGTTCCCGCTTTGGGCCGGCTCGACGGTGCCCCGTGGCGCAGCGCGGGACCAATACCGCCCGCAGATTATTTAGCCTCCGCCACCCGGATGGCCGAATCTGATCTGACTAAAGCGGTTTTAGTGCTCGGCCCCGGAGCCAATGTGAGCCCGCGGGTCGCAGCCCAATTCTGTGCGGTTACGGGGGCGGTATTCCTCGCCGACCCCTTGTCTAATGGGCGCGGCGTCGAGGCGATCTCAACCTACGATGCACTTTTACGGAGCGACGAGTTTGCCTCTCGGGTGCAGCCGAGCGGGGTTATACAAGTCGGTGCTCCGCTGACGAGCAAGGTTGCCAACGCGTGGCTCGCGCGGGCCGCCGGTGAAGGGGCGCCGGTTTGGCTGATCGATCCGGCCGGCATTTGGGCCGACCCCAGCCAGATGGCCACCGAGCGAGTAGCGGCTAATGGGGAAGAGTTTTTAACTGCCGTTATTGATAAAATTTCTCCGATGCTACGCGATAAGTCGCGAGCCAAAGAGTGGAGCGAGACTTGGTCGCAAGCCGAGAGTGGCGCGCGAAAAGCAATTGACCAGATCTGCTCGGAGTGGTCCGATCCTTTCGAAGGTCGTATCGCTCGCGATGTGGTGGCGGCTTTACCCGCCGCGACAACTTTTTTCGTCGCTTCAAGTATGCCGGTGCGCGACGTAGACAGTTTCTCTGCTCCCCGCCCCGATGTGCGTATGTTGGGTAATCGTGGCGTGAACGGAATCGACGGCTTCGTGTCGACGGTTTTGGGCGGCGCCCAAGTAGCTGACGGTCCAGTAGTGGCCTTGCTGGGCGACCTGTGCTTCTTGCACGACAGCAACGGCCTGATCGGTGCATCCACTAGAGGGATTAATGCCACTTTGGTGGTGGTCGACAACGACGGCGGGGGCATCTTTTCGTTTCTGCCTCCGGCCCAAGCGTTACCGGCCTCTGATTTCGAAACTCTCTTTAGTACCCCTACGGGCGTTGATATTGTTGACCTTTGCGCCGTTCACGGGATTGCCGCCGAGCGCGTAACTGAGGCGGCCGAACTCACCGACACCCTTGTGTGCGCGGTCGCCACCCCGGGGGTAAGCGTGATAGTGGTGCGGGTTGACCGCACAACCAATGTGGCTCGCCATCAAGCGGTGTGGGAAGCAGTGGCGGCGGCTACGAAGGTTTAAAGATTGGTTAGCGCGGCGATCATCGGGGCAAACTTGGCTTCAGTTTCTCGCCATTCAGTCTCGGGGTCCGATCCGGCAACTATCCCCGCCCCCGCGTGCATCGTGGCCCGCGTCCCGTCTATGAGAGCACCCCGCAACGCGAGAGCAAACTCTCCGTCGCCCTTAGCGTCAACCCATCCCACGGGCCCGGCGTAAAAACCTCGGGACGAGTCTTCTAGTTGTGTGATTAACGCTATCGCCACGTCGGTGGGCGTACCTCCAACTGCGGGGGTGGGGTGTAAGGCTTGGGTCAAAGTGAGAACGTCGCAAGGCGGGTCGTTGAGTTGACCTCGAATCGGAGTAACAAGGTGAGAGATCGTGGCGAGCACCGCTACTTCCGGCGTCACAACCGCGTCCAGGTTTTTACAGTACGGGGCCAGCCCCGCCAAGATGGCTTCAACTACGAGATCATGTTCTCGCCCATCTTTAGCTGACGTTCGGAGACGCTCGATAGCAGCAGAACTGGTTCCCGCCACCGTCCCGGCCATCGGCGACGAAGTAACCGTGGTTCCAGTGCGGCGAACTAAAAGTTCAGGGCTCGCGCCCAGAAATCCTCCGGTGGAGTAGACGAAGCAGCCGGGCTGATCGCGCCGCAAGCGGCTGAGAATGTCGGTCACCGAGAACGCTTGGTCGGCGGTTATTTCAATGCTCCGAGCCAGCACCACTTTCTCGATCGCCCCTTCCTCGACGCGGGCCAGTGCTGCGGTTACTGCCTTATCCCATAAAGGTTTGGGGGTGCCACCGGTGACGGTAAAGGTAGTGGGCCGGTTCAACTCGTCGGCCGGCCAAGACGGAGCCTCCTCTATTTCGGTCATCCACGCTCGACCGTTTGCGTTGCGGCCCACGATGCGTGCGGGCACAAAGAGCTCCGCCGGTTCGTCGGCCGCAAAGGGAAGCGCGCCCACTACTAGAGGGCCCGACCCCACCAACTCGGTCAAGTCGTCATGGGCAATTTGGCTAAGGACGGCTAGAGCGTTTTCGGGCTCAACCCGGGTTATGCGACCCGCAGTTACAAAACCAAATCCGTTTTTTATCCAAGTAAATCCATCGGGACCTAAATAGTCGAGAATGTCATTCGGATCATCGATTTCACGGGTCGTAGCCCGCCAAGAAAAATCAGTGACCGCCGCGGTAGTCACGACCGAGTTCCAGTTAAGAGTTGAACCGATCCAGCAGTCATAGTCGTGTGCTCTACGTTGGTAAAACCTGAGTCGACGAGAAGGTTTATTAGTGTTTCAGGCTCAGGGAGGTAAGCCGTTGAAGCCGGAAGGTAGCGATAAGCCTCGGGATCGCGCGAGAGCACTCGTCCGAGTACGGGTACTACGCCTCTAAACCACACCGTGTTACCGGCTCGGGCTAAATACGATTCGGGTACGGCGGCGTCTAAAGCGGCGAAGCGTCCACCGGGTCGCAACACGCGCGCGACTTCAGCGAATACCTCGCCTAGGTCGACGAAGTTACGCAAAGCGAAGCCGCAGACCACGGCATCAAATGATTCTGCGGGGTAGGCGAGAGCGGCGGCGTCAACGCGTACGAGGGGAGCCGAGGTACGAGTTGCGTTTAACATGCCGGCAGAAAAATCGGCCCCGACGGCTCGGTAGCCCGAGGCGGTGAGGTCAACGCAAAAATCACCGGTACCACAGGCCAAATCAAGCACCCGGGCGGCGGGAGCGAGACGGAGAGCCTCTAGGGTGCGGTTGCGCCAGCGAGTATCGAGGCCCAGCGAGATGATGCGGTTCATCCGGTCGTACCCCGGGGCCACTCGGTCGAACATCTCTTCTACAACCTGACGTTTGTTCTCCCCGCGGGGCAACTCGCCGTTCACGCCCAGCACGGGGTCGGGTTGGCTCATTTTCAAACCCCCCGATCTGAATTTGAGTCGTAAAGAGACGAAAGTTCGGCCGACTCGCCGACGGCTTCGAGATGATCTTGGGCGACTTCGAGCAGCACATCACGAAAATGCTGGGCAACCAGCGCAGTAACCGTCGGCAACAACAACTCGAACGCGGCAACTAGGGCCTGCGCGCGCTCATCGTCAGATAAGTCCTTCTCTTGCAGTGGAGACCGCACGTATTGGTCAAACATTTCCACTGCGTCGATGGCAACCGCCCTGGTCATTTCGTGTTGGCGTTGAGCCAGACTGAGCAACGCCGAAAACGGTAATCCGGCATCGAGTAATCGCACTCCGGCGGTAATAACGGAAACGTCGTGGGCAGAAAAATATTCAACCCCATCTTTAATTTGTGGGCGCAGCAAACCTTGATTGGCAATAGTCACCAAAATCTCGTCGGGTACACCCGTGCGCTGGGCGAGCTCGGCGCGAGTGATGAGTTCGCCCCCAACCTCAAAAGCCACCGCCACTGCCAGCGGGGCGTCGGCGGGATTCAATTCGCCGTCAAGCAGCCTCCGGATGAGCGCCAGCGAAAGTCCACTTTCTTGCAACTCTCGGATGCGATTAATTCGAGTTATGTGTTCGGACGAATACCACGCCACTCGGCCGCGACGCTTCGGGGCGGGGATCAGGTGGCGTTTTTGGTAGAAGCGAATAGTATCGATCGACAGTCCGCTTGCCTCGGCGAGATCTTCTACCCGTAATGAGTCGGTTACCTCATCAGTAGTTAGCGAAGGGGTGTCTGCGGTCACTACCTAATCTTAGGAGTGATCGCTCCCAGCGTCGTATTGTTGAAAATCCTTTATTTATAAACCTTTTTCGGTCTGATATTTAGCTATTCCAAACCGGAGGGCGCTTTTCGGCGAAGGCGGTCGCCCCTTCGATGGCGTCACCGCTACGAAAGACTTCGGCCGCTAGTTGCGCGTTGAGCGTCCAGGCCTCGCCCTCAGACACTTCGGCTGCCGCGCGCGTGAGTTTTCTGCCCGCCCGCACCGCCGCCGGAGAGTTTTCGCCGATGCGTTCGGCTAGGGCCACCGCTTCGGCTACTACTTGGTCGGGCGTGTCGGTTAAGCGGTTGACTAATCCCAACTCAAGGGCTCGCTGGGCGGTGATGGGGTCGCCGGTCATGACGATCTCCAAAGCAGTAGCGAGCGGAACTCGACGGGCGAGACGAATGGGCCCTCCCGCCGCGGCTAGCAAACCCCGCTTGGCTTCGGGTAGTCCGAAAGTGGCGGTTTCGGCGGCTACTACTAAGTCACAGGCCAAAACTAACTCGAACCCACCCGCTAAAGCCGGTCCGTTGACCGCGGCGATAATTGGTTTAGGAAAATCACGCTGCACTAAACCACCGAACCCACCTTTGGGAGCGTTGATTGCCAAACCTTCTCCCCGGGCAACAACTTTAAGGTCTGCGCCCGCACAAAATACCGAGCCCGAACCAGTAATAATTACTACGGCGACTTCGTTATCGTTTTCGATGTCGTCAAGAGCATTTTCTATGGCTAAGGACAACTCAGGATTCATTGCGTTGCGAGCGTCGGGGCGATTAAGGCACAGTATTTCTGCTCGGCCTTGCCGTGAACGCTGGAGTACTGCTGGAGGGTCAGCCATTAGGGGTCCTGGTTCTATTAGGGGTCGGTTTTATTACTCGGGGATAAAGTTTCCGATTGCACAAGTAACCCCGGTTCCGGCCAGGCCGCAGTAGCCGCCGGGGTTTTTGTCGAGATACTGCTGGTGGTAAGGCTCGGCGTAGTAAAACTTTCCGGCCGGAGCGATCTCGGTGGTAATAGTCCCGAGACTTGCAGCAGTGAGCATTGCTTGAAAAGCCTGGGCCGACTGCTGGGCTTGCTGGGCTTGTTCGGGAGTGGTGGTAAATATCGCTGACCGGTACTGGGTTCCGGTGTCGTTGCCCTGACGCATTCCTTGAGTTGGGTTATGGGACTCCCAAAAAACCTTAAGTAGATTTTCGTAGGGGCATATTTCGGGATCAAAAATGACGAGCACAGTTTCAGTGTGGCCAGTTCGTCCCGAGCAGACTTCTTCGTAGGTGGGGTTTTCGGTAAACCCTCCCGCGTAACCCACTGCGGTGGTTGTTACTCCGGCAATAGTCCAAAACAGTCGCTCGGCGCCCCAAAAGCACCCCAGTGCAAATTCGGCTCGAGCCAAGTTGGGTGCGAAGGGCCCGGTTAACGGTGAACCCAACACATCGTGGTGTTCGGGGACGGGCATTGAAGAAGATCGTCCCGGCAACGCTTTAGTCGCGTCCACCATTTCGGATTTTTTGTTCATCCAACTCACGCCGCAACGCTATCTTGATTAGGGCTTGCCAATGAGTCGATCCCACCACGAGCGGGTATCAGCCACCGTCGGGGGAGCAATCTTTGCCGAAGATGTTTTCTTGGCCGGGCGTCTCTTCGCCGGAGCCTTCTTGGCCGCTTTACGGGCCGGAGCCTTCTTGGCCGCTTTCTTGGCCGGGCGTCTCTTCGCCGGAGCCTTCTTGGCCGTTTTCTTGGCTGGGCGTTTGTTGGCCATAGTTTTCCCCTTCGATTTTATTGGCGATATTTATCGCTTGATAATGGCACACGATCGCTGCTCGTGCTGATACTTACTTAAAGCGAGTCGAAGTCTTCAAGGCCAGCTGGATGTCATTTTTGGGCTTAAGGTCGTCTTGGGTCAAGTAGCGTAAGGGTTTATGGCTCGCAAAATCTTGATTGTTTCCGCATCGATGGGCGCCGGTCACGACGGAGCGGCTAAAGAATTGTCCGCTCGACTTATCGGGCAAGGGAACTCAGCCGAGATAGTCGATTACATGGAGATGATCCCGTTTCGCCTCGGGGGTGTAGTTCGCTGGAGTTACAAGTTCCAACTCCGACACTTCGCCTGGACTTACGACCTGACTTACCAAGCCTTCAGTCGCGGCGGAGCATTTTTGTGGGCGCCAGTAGTTTGGGCGATGGGGCTATTAACCCGACGCCCGATTCGCCGCGTTCTCCTTCAGACTCGCCCCGATGCCATTGTCTCTACTTACCCGCTGGCTTCATTAGTCCTTGGGCGTATGCGCGCTAAGCACTGGCTAAAAGTACCCGTCGCTACTTTTCTTACCGACTTTGCCGTTCACTCGCTTTGGGTGCACCCCGGGGTTGATCTCCATCTCGCGGTTAGTCCCGAATCGGCCGCGCGCGCCAATCAACGTGGCAGCCATACCAGCGTGGCTACCGGCCCGTTGGTTCCCGAACGATTTAATTTCTCTTACGTAACGCGGGACGATACCCGTCGCCGTTTAGGCATTGAACCCCACACGCGGGCGGTGTTGGTTGTTGCGGGGTCTTGGGGAGTCGGCGACCTCAAGAGCACAACCCAAGCAATAGCTGGGTGTGGGCCGGAGTATCACCCGATTGTGGTCTGCGGCCAAGACGAAAATTTACGAGCCAATTTATTGGCCGAAAGTTTTTCCGGAACAATTTTGGGTTGGACTGAAGAAATGCCTTCGCTAATGGCCGCCAGTGATGCTCTGGTCGAAAATGCCGGCGGGTTATCGGCTATGGAGGCCTTTGCTGCGGGTTTGCCCGTCATTTCTTATCAATCAATCGCCGGCCACGGGAAAGATAATGCCCGAGTTATGGCTCAAGCCGGAGTCACGCGTCGAGTAAACAACAAGGCCGAATTGGCCGATGCATTGGCTGACACCACAACTCCAGGCTCGAAGCGCGACGCAATGATCGCCGCCGGACACGCTTTGTTTGTGAGTGACCCCGCCGAATCGGTGGAGGAACTTGCGAGCGCTACTGACTCCGCGGCCCTGATGGCCCCTTTTGATTCGCCGCGTGGGATGCGGCGACTCGGGTCGGCAGCAGCAGTGTTGGTAATCCTTTATGCAGTTTTAACTATTGGAGTCCACGGAGTTGCTGCTCTAGGCGTGGGAGTGGCTAAAGCGCCTAAAGGGGTCACTAACACGGTCTACCTTGGAGTGCGGGTCGATCAACGCGAACTTAATAACCGGGCGTTAGACAACGCGATCCATAAAATTAACGCGAGTGTGATTGTTGATGCGAAAGTGGCTCGTAATTCGCACGAAATTTTACACCAGCTAACGGATTCTAATTTTGATATCGTTAACGGCGGCATGGGCGTGAGCCGCACCTTGCGGTGGACCCGGTCGCGTGACGACTGCGACACTGCTTCTCTTGCCCTCGCCAAGGCTAGCGGTTTGTACCCCAAAGTTTTTATGCCTGGTCGGAGTATCGATGCCTTTGATGAGTTTTATTGCCGTACTGGTAAAATTAAATTAAAGTTAGTGCGGGCCAATACTAAGTTTTTGCCGCCCACGGTTCCTACTTTGATTGACCGGAAAATTTATTTACTTGACGCTCGTAAAAAATCGGCCACCGCGGTGAAGGCGAGTCTGGAAAAGTTTTACCAGCAAGCGCAAACTAAAGGACTACAGATCCAACCCCTAGGACAGTTGCGGTGATTGCTCCGATAGTGGTCGGCGGGGTAGTGGTCGTGGGCGCGGCGGGGGTGGCCCGGTTTCATGCGGGGGCCGCCTTGGGGGGGGGTGTCCCCCCCGGCTCACCAATCTGGTTGGTCGCGGGCGGGCCGGCCATGTGGCGCTTACTTTTGACGACGGCCCCGACCCGGTTTCTACTCCCGCCATCCTCTCCGCCCTTGACGATCTGGGCTGGAAGGCCACATTTTTCATGCTCGGAACCAAAGCCCGACGCGCCCCGGGCTTGGTGGGCGAAATAGCGGCCGCGGGCCACGAAATAGCAGTACACGGAGATGAGCATCTGAATGTTTTGCGCCGCCGACCTCAAGCGGTGCGCGACGATATTCAGCGCGCACTCGATACGTTGACTGATCTTTCTGGCGCGGTTCCTATGTGGTTTCGCCCTCCCTTTGGAATTCTTTCTGGGACCGCTTTACGCAAAGCCAAACAAGTCGGACTTCGCACTGTCCTCTGGACGGCGTGGGGGCGAGACTGGCGCAAAGAAGCCACTCCCGAATCGATAAGAGACGATGTCGTTAAGCGCTACCTCGACGGAGGAACGATTTTGTTACACGACACCGACGGAGAATCTTACCAAGACTCTTGGCGTAACACCTTGGGCTCACTCCCGCTCATTAGTCAAGAGATAACGACCCGAGGTCTAACCGTGGGCCCATTACGCGACCACGGAATTAACTCAGAAAAAAATGTCTAATACGATTTTAGCGGTCATCTTTGCGCTAACGGCTGGGCTTTTTTACGCCATCGCTTCTGTTACTCAACAGAGAATCGCCTTTCAGCAATCACCCGAATTGTCTTTGTCGTTTCGACTCATCAAGGCTTTGGCCAAAAAACCCCTCTGGTTACTGGGAGTTCTAATCGATGTTGGGGCCTATCTTTTTGAGGCGCTGGCTTTAGGGTTTGGATCGCTTCTTTTAGTCGGACCGCTAATGGTCAGCGGTTTGTTGTTTTCGGTGCCTCTGGCGGCGTTTGTTGAAAAACAACGCATCGGGCGCCGTGAAATAATCCCCGCCCTTATGGTGACCATTGGGCTGGCTACATTTTTGATTGTGGGTAATCCCACCGGCAACAACTCAAGCGCCCCCGTCTTAGGTTGGGTCGCCACTGGGGTGGCAGTAACGGTGCTGGTTTCTCTGGCTTTACTTTGGGGACGCCGGCCGAGTGTCCCCCCTAACCGCCGGGCGTTTTGGTTTGGGCTGGCGACCGGAACAATCTATGGATTCACTGCCGTGCTCACCAAGTCAACCGTCGATCTTTTGGGCGAAGGAATAGTCGAAGTATTTGCTCATTGGCAACTCTACGTATTGGTGGCGGTTTCGATCATCGGATTAATCGTCAACCAGAGCGCGTTCCAAGCCGGCCACGTCGCCGCTTCGCTCCCAGTAATCGCGGTAGCCAACCCCGCCTTGAGCGCGTTTTTGGGGGTAGTGCTATTCGGAGAAACCATCGGTGCTCAAGGGGCGCTCGAGTGGATAGTCGTCTTGGTGGCTATCGCGGCGGCGGTTCTAGGGACGGTGGCGTTAGCGCAATCGCCTTTAGTCACCCACGGTTCTACGCACGAAGAAACTTAAACGCGAAAGCCTTCGTAAGGGCGCAACTCCCGTCGCGCAATTTGCATCAGATGAACATCGTCGGGGCCATCAACTAAGCGAACGGTACGTACGTAAGTCCACATTTGCGCTAACGGCCAATCGTCCGATACTCCCGCGCCACCAAAGAGTTGAATCGCCCGATCGATTACTGCAGTAGCAACTCGGGCGGCTACTACTTTGATGGCCGAAATTTCTATCCGGGCTCCTTTTACCCCCACGGTGTCCATTAGCCAAGCGGCTTTCATGGTAAGCAGCCGAGCCTGCTCTATTTCAATGCGGCACTCCGCAATATCGCGCTGCACAGCACCCTGGTCGGCTAATGGCTTACCAAACGCCACGCGCTGCTGGGCGCGAGCACACATGAGTTCAAGCGCTCGTTCCGCCGCCCCTATTGCCCGCATGCAGTGATGAATTCTTCCTGGTCCGAGGCGAGCTTGAGCGATGGCGAATCCACCGCCTTCTTCACCCAAAAGATATTGCGCGGGTACTCGAACATTTTCGAACAACGTTTCGCAGTGCCCCCCACCCGCGTCATGGCCAAACACCGGCAGTGTGCGCACGATGCTAAAGCCCGGAGTATCAAACGGCACCAAAATCATCGAGTGCCGGCGATGCGAGTCGGCGTTGGGGTCAGATACACCCATCAAGATTGCGAAGCGACAGTTGGGCGAAGCAGCCCCACTAGTCCACCACTTATGGGCATTGATTAGGTAGTGATCGCCATCTCGTTCAATAGTGCTGGCGATATTAGTGGCGTCGCTACTGGCCACCCACGGCTCGGTCATGGCAAAACAAGAGCGAATTTCTCCGTTTAGCAAAGGGTCAAGAAACTGTTCGCGCTGTAGTGGAGTTCCGAACTGGTGGAGGATTTCCATATTTCCAGTGTCGGGAGCCGAGCAGTTGGTGGCTTCGCTCGCGAGCAGACTGCGTCCCATAAGTTCGCAAAGCGGGGCATACTCGGTATTAGTTAGCCCTGCTCCGTGCTCAGAATCAGGAAGAAAAAGATTCCATAACCCGCGGGCGCGGGCCTGGGTTTTCAATTCGTTCATTATCGGTGGCGAAGCATGCGGGTCGCCGATCTCTTTTACTTGTTGCGCGTAAATTTCTTCGGCTGGGTTTACGACCTCGGTAATAAATGCCGCTAAACGGTCGCGATATTCTTCGGCTCGAGGGCTAAGAGAAAAATCCATTTTCAAATCACCTACTGGTTGGGTTAGTTGGACAAACTGGCGGGCATAATTATTTCCGGAATAGGAGGGTCGCTCAGGGGTGGTTGATCGGCGACGCGTAGCTGCTCGGCTAGTTCTCGATCGTCATCGGTAAAAACTTGAGTAGTACAACAGAACTCAACGGCAATCCCGTTGGGGTCGTCAATATAAATCGATGTACACCAGCCGTGATTTACGCGTAGTACCGGATAGCCCTGATCGAGCCAACGCTGTTGGGCCCCATCGAGGTCGGCCAAGTCGGGCGCGTTAAAGGCGATGTGATTAGTCCACGAAGGTAAGCCCAAGCCTCGACTAATAGAAGTTTCGAACTGCGCGGGGACAGCCGGATCGTCATTGATATCCCAAATCGCCAAGCACTCACCGTTGCCGGTGTCGTAAAAAAGATGTCGGGCCCATCCCCCCTCCGGAGCAGCTCCGGCTTCAACTTTGACCAAAGTAAAACCCATCACCTCAGTATAAAAATGGTGGGTAGCGTCAAGGTCTCGGGTGGCAATGGCAACGTGATGAAAAGCCATGTACGTACTCCTGCTCGTGATTATTGGTCATCCCACGGTACCCTGCGCTCATGGCTCTTATTTCTGTTAGTGATTTTGCTCCTAGCCCCATGGAGCAAGTGGAGCGCTGGATCGATGAAGCCAAAGTAGCCCAAGTGGGGGAGTGGGATTCAATGATGGTCGCGACCGCCGACCAAGCGGGGGTCCCTTCGGCCCGTATGGTTCTGTTGCGGGGGGTATCCAAAGACGGGTTTCGGTTTTACTCTAACTACACCTCCCGCAAGGCCATCGAACTCGCGGTTAATCCAATGGCGGCAATAGTTATTTATTGGCGCGAACAACAACGCCAAATTCGTGCAACCGGGTCGGTAGTGAAACTATCTTCCGAACAATCAGTCGATTACTGGAGCCGTCGGCCCCGAGAAAGTCAGCTTTCGGCTTGGGCTTCACACCAGTCAACTCCAGTAGTAGACCGAGAGACTTTAGAGGCTGAAGTCGAAAAAGTTCGTGAGCGGTTTGGCGATCGCGACGACATTCCCCTTCCTGAGTTTTGGGGCGGGTATTTAATTATTCCCAACGAAGTGGAGTTTTGGGTGCACCGCGACGACCGACTGCACGATCGTTTGGTATACCGTAAAAATTCTTCTTTTGTTTGGGAAATCGTGCGCTTGCAACCCTGATTAGGCCGAGACTTCTTTTTCTCCTCGCCACGCCTCGACGACAGCCAAATAAACAATTAGCCGACCCATGATCAGTAGCCACGCGAGCAAGGCAAAAACTAATCCTAAGCTTCCGTACAGTTCAGACGAGCTACCTACTAAGCGGGGAACTACGAAAGTGCCGATAAATTTAAGTATTTCAAATAGTGCGGCGGCGATCACCGAGGGGACTAAGACGACCCGCCACGGAACTTTTCGGCGCGGGAGCATCCACGAAGTCCAAAACCACAGAGCACTATTCACCACCAGGACGAGCAGTACGGACAGAGGCGACAAGAAATCTGGCAGTAGCGACCAGAGGGAAGAGAACAATAATTCCCCTAGCGCGAGAGCAGAAAATCCCGCAAGCCATAAGAGCCCTCGCCCGCGCGAGATCATTCCTAGACCAGTAATACCCCAAGCGGCGTTGAAGGCGTGCGTGATCGCCAGGGCAAAACTCGAACCCAGCCATAAAATTCCCAGCACTCCTATTATCGTTCCGAGTCGATGACTGGTTTGGGCAGATTGAATGGTTTTGCTAATCGAGTTAGCGGACGACCCGGTAATTCCTAAATCACCGACGACTTCTTTGGCAAACCCTTTTTGACCTCCCGCGATCAAACCGATTATTGCCACCGCGAGAATTAATAAAGCGAAGAGCGCAAGAAACCCGTAGAGCGTTATTGCTGCCGCCAAACTCGACCCATGAATTGCGTTATAGCGCTGTTGCAATTCGCGCCCCCAGTTAAAGGCGGTCATGAATATTTTCTTGATCACGGACACGGACCGGTCTGGGCTAAAAACGATCCACAGATTGAACTGTGGTCGCCCGCACTCGCGGCGCTAATCAGGTCCGAATCACTATGCATGCCCAAAGGCTAGATGGGTGTTGATAAACATAAATAGACACACTCGAGAGCGCGGGTAAAGCCTTATTTCTTACAGTTTTTGTTCTCCGCTCCGCCACTTCATCTCGGCCATACTGACCTCATGACCCCTGTGGCTATTGGAGCACTCATTATCGCGATCGTTTTGGCGGTGGGTGACTGGCGGGCAGTAATTCGAGATTCTCGTCGGCTCGAGTACTGGTGCAAGCCCGGAGCGACCATGGCGTTAGTAGTGGTAGCGGCCACGCTTAACCCAACCAATCTCGACGCCCGCGCACTAATAGTGGTCGCGCTGGTGGCCTCGTTGGCCGGCGATGTGTTTTTGATGTTGCCCAAAGATCACTTCGTTGCGGGTTTAGGTGCATTTTTTATCGCTCAAGTTCTTTACGCCGTCGCCTTTATTTTGTTCGGTGTTACCCCCACGACTTACTTGATCGTCGCCGGAGTGGTGATTTTGCTCGCCTGGCCACTAGCCCGACGAATGATTAAGGCACTGCGCAACTCGGGTCAGTCCAAACTGATTGTTCCCGTCGTGACCTACCTCGGGGCCATTAGCGCCATGGTGATCGGAGCGATTTCGAGTGGCAACGCCGTAGCCGCCGTCGGAGCACTTTTGTTTATGCTCTCCGACTCGCTTATCGCCGAGTCTCGTTTTATCAAGAGTCCTTTAGTGAAAAACAAGACTCTCACTCAACTGGCAATTATGGTGACGTATTATTTAGCGCAAGGAGCAATAGTTCTGTCGCTGCTGGTCTGAGTTACAGAACTAAAGTTGCACTCTTTGACGCATCCGCTTCTTGTGCTAATCGGTATTCGGCGATTTGACCGACCGAGACCACAATGATTCGGTGATCAGTAGAAAATTCTTCTAGGTAAGTCGCCCGAGCGGGCGAACCATCTTTATCGAGCACTTCACAAATCACTGCCACCGGAGGCAAGCCGGCCAACACTGCTAAGTCAACTGCCGCTTCGGTGTGGCCTCGGCGGGAATGAGTTCCACCGGGTAACGCGCGTAAAGGGAATACATGCCCGGGGCGAATGAACTCTTCTGGCTTAGCGTCAGAGTCAATCACTCGGCGAATAGTCAACGCTCGATCAGCTGCTCCAATTCCGCTGCCCGCGTCGCGGTGATCGATAGAAATACAAAAAGCGGTATCGCACCCTTCTTCACCCGCCGCCACCATGGGAGAAATTTTGAGCGAGTCAAGAACTTCGGGAGCGCTCGGCATGCACACCAAGCCGCGCGCCCAAGTGATCATGAAGTTGATTGCTTCGGGGGTTACCCACGAAGCCGCCATCGTCAGATCGCCTTCGTTCTCGCGATCGTCATCGTCAATAACGATGACCATCTCACCGCGCTTAATCCGGCGTACGGCTTCTTCAATGGGGGCAAGGTTCACTAAGTGCTTCTCCTAGTCTGATTCATAGAATAATCCTGCCGCGACATTTTAAAGGACTCGGACTAAAGGCCATGCTAGGGAGTGCGGGGTCCCTTGTCAGTCCTATTATAAGCCAGTGTTTATTTGAGTTATGGCTTGAGGGGCAACTCCGAAAAGCTGATTGCGGCTCCAGGATTGATTACGACTCCGACCGATTGCCCAATAGCCAGTCCCTCTCCGCCCGCCCCCAAAGTGCGCTCGGAGTTGGAATTGGCGATCTCTACTTCAAGTATTTGCCGACTAGCGGTTTCGACTCGAATTCGCCAGTGGTTCTTACGAAAAGCGCGCGCCACCACGGTGGCTCTTTCTTGATCGGTCGCCAACTCGCAAGTGAGAGTTATGGAGTCGGGGCGAATAGCAGTAACTCTACCGTGAGCATCGTGAGTTACGTTCCAGCCCAAGAACTCGGCGACAAAGGGTGATGCGGGGTTACGCCAAAGGTCAGTTGGTGTTGCCGTCTGTTCTACTTTCCCTTCTCGTAACACCATGACGCGATCGCCTAAAGCAAAAGCTTCTGTGTGGTCGTGAGTTACTAATAAAACTGCAGTAGGTAAACGCTGACAAAGTGAGCGCAACTCTTCGTTGAGCTCCTCGCGACGGGGACGATCTAGAGCCCCGAAAGGTTCGTCCAGCATTAACAATTTTGGTTCGGGGGCTAACGCGCGGGCTAGCGCGACTCTTTGTGCTTCACCACCCGATAAGTCGGACACGGATCGGTCCGCAAATTTCTCCATTCCGACTAATTCGAGCGCAGCCTGAGCACGGCGAATTGAATTCTCTCGTTTCTCGCCTTTCATGGTTAACCCGAACATCACATTTCCCAAAACATCTCGATGGGGAAAAAGGGTGGCGTCTTGAAACATCAGCCCTAACCCCCGTCGGTGAGTCGGAAAAGAGGCGAGGTCAACGCCTAAGCTTTCGATCCTTCCCGCGGCCAGTGGCTCAAGGCCGGCAATCGCCCGCAGCAGAGTGCTTTTACCGCTCCCGCTCGGGCCCAACACCGCCAGAGTTTCGTTGGCCGCCAGAGAAAGATCTGCTTGATTAAGGGCGAGATGGTCTCCGAAACGAACCGTTACCCCTTGGACGCTAAGCACGGGGTCCATCTAGAAAGTTCCCACTGACCCGACCCGCGCTCGCTCAATAGCAAAAATAGCGCCGGCAACTAGAACCATTAAAACCGAACTTGCCGCGAGCGCGGCACCAAAGTTCAATTCTCCCGGCTGACTGAGTAGGCGAGCGATAACCACCGGGAGGGTGGGGCGGTCGGGGCGAGCCAGAAAGGCGGTCGCGCCAAATTCGCCGAGGGATATGGCGATAGCGAATCCAGCTCCTACCAGATAGGCCCGGGCCGATATAGGTAAGTCCACTTCGCGCCAAACCTGCAGTGGATTTGCTCCCAAAGTTTTCGCTACTTCACGCAGGCGAGGATCTATTGACGAGAGAATTGGGGTAATTGCTCGTACGACAAACGGAATAGCAATAAGTGCGTGAGCGAAAGGTAAAAGAAGCCACGAAGAGCGGAAGTTAAAGGGGGCGGTGTCAAAAGTTATTAGAAATCCAAACCCAACTGTTACCGCCGACACTCCCAGTGGAATTGTTAAAGCGGTATTTAGTGCTTGGCCGTAACGAATAATGGCGTGCGCGGCTAAGCCGCCGACGGTAACGGCAATTACTGCAGAAATCACGGCGATGACTATTGAGTTTTTTATGGCCTCCACTGGAGGCACGAATAAAACACTGTCGGCTCGCAAAGTTCCCAGCGCTCGGTAGTACGCAAGCCCAAACCCAGTGGGAGTGCTAAACGATCGAATTACGAGTGTGGCCATTGGTAGGCCGAGAAGTAAGGCCATGAAAGATAAATTGCTTAATAGCAGCAGTCGTTGCTGGCGTGTGCGCACTCTGGGGGTTCGGTCTGCCGGAACCAACCCCAGGGCAATATTTTGCCGAGTGATGAGTCGGCTGGTTATCAATAAAACTCCGGTTACGGCAATTAGTTGCACTACCGAAAGCCCGGCCGCAGTTTTGAAGTCGAGGAGTTGTGCGGTTTGTCGGTAGATCTCAGTCTCCAGAGTGGCTCGACTGGGACCACCCAAAATTAAAATTATTCCAAACGAGGTAAAGGTGAAAAGAAAACAAATGGCCCCTGCGGCCAGTATTGCGGGACGCAAAGCCGGAAGAGTTATGTGGACAAAAGTTTTAATTTTTGAAGCCCCTAGAACTTGGGCGGCGAGTTCCGTTCTGTGATCTAGGTGAGCCCATAGCCCGCCAACGGTTCGTACGACTACGGCGTAATTAAAAAAAATGTGGGCAACCAGTATGGCCCCGAAAGATGTTTTTACCCCGAGAGCAAGAAACGCCGAAGCAACCACCATGGTCGGAAGCACAAAAGGGACCGTTACTAGGGCTCGCACCAGCCCTCGCCCAGTAAAGCGATAGCGATAAAGAACGTAAGCACCAGGAATACCTACGATCACCGTAAGCAAAGTTGAGATCGTGGCTTGAATGAAGGTAAAGGCAATAATCTTTCGCAGGGATTCACTTTTAATAACATCTATTACTGGGCTCAAGTCGAGTTCGCCCCCAACTTGCAAGCCGCGACTTAGGATATTTACTACTGGTACAACGAATAGCCCGAGCAGAAATATCACCGGTATTCCTACCGTCAACCCTGTCTTTAGGGCCTGGCGGAGTGAATACGGGGCCTGGTCGATAATCACCGCAAAACCGTCTCAGTCCAGTCGGCTATCCATTTCTCTCGATTTTTTTCGATGCGGCTCGAACTAATTGCTTGTGGATCGGGTGCGACCTCGGCAAAGTTTTTGAACACTGGTGGTAGTTCCACATCGTTTCTTACGGGAAATACGAACATTTGTAGCGGTATGTCTTCTTGGAATTTGCGAGTCAACATGAAGTCAACCAATTTTTTCGCCTCGGCTTGGTGCTTAGTGCCCCGCAAAATTCCTACGTATTCAGTTTGACGAAAACAACTATCGAGCATGGTGCCAACCGGAGAAGCGTCTAATTGTGGATCTGAGTAGTAGACCGCAGCTGCGGGACTAGAGGCGTAAGAAACAACTAATGGCCGATCACCGTTGCCGGCCCCCGCACTAAACACTCCGTTGTAAGCCGATTCCCAACCGTCAGTTACTTGAACTCCATTTTTGCGTAATTTTTTCCAATATTGCCGCCACTGCGAATCACCAAAGTGTTTTATGGTGGCAAGGACAAACGCTAAACCGGGTGAAGAAGTGGCTGGATTTTCTACTACCAAAAGATTTTTGTACTTTTTTTCAATAAGGTCATTCCAAGTTTGAGGGACTGTGAGGTTGCGATCGGCGAACCAGTTTTTGTCAAAATTGATACAAACATCGCTGTAGTCAATTGGAGTAACTCGATAATCTTCACCGGTTTTGAACTTTTCACCAACGGTGCTCAGCGCCGGAGAACGGTAGGGGATAAAGAGATTGGCGGACAGCCCTCGAGATAAAAAAGTGTTGTCAATACCGTAAAGCGCGTCACCCAGCGGCTGGTCTTTAGTGAGAATGGTTTGGTTAAGAGCTACGGCTGCGTCACCCAACAAAAGCAATCGAACTCGTATTTTGGTCTTTTGAGTAAATGATTTAAGAGTGGATTTGGATATAGAGAAAGAATCGTGAGTCACTAATGTAATAGTTTTTTCTTCCGCCGCACTACTAGATTTTTGGTAACTCGCAGCGTATGCGCCACTGGTAATTAGAGTCGCGGCCAATAGAAGCGCTAAGCGTTTCATTAAATCAATCCATCGGGTTGTACGGCTAAAATGGTTCCGGTTTTTATTACGACTGTCGCCTTAGAGCTGATGAACTCGTTACTAACCCCCAAGGTTGCTCCCGCCACAATCTCGGCGTCCTCCAGGGCAAACCTGAGTCCGGTGGTGGTTACTCCCGTGGCGGGTGGCCCTACTGTTATGAGCGAAATAATTGCTCCGGGGTATCCGGTCACTTGCGCTTGATCATGAATTGCGGTTACTCGAGTTGCGTCAAACCAGGCTTCAATTTTTGTAGAAGCAAATTTTTTCGCCCCCAAAAGTTGGGCGTTGGCCAAGAAGTGGTCTAGGCGGCCTCCGTGACCGCCAATGATGGTTATCGATTTGGCGCCGTGGCGTACCGCCGTATCCAGCGCGAGCTCGAGATCGGTGGCATCTTTGTCGGGGGGGTGCATTTCGATTTTGGTTCCGGCCGCAGTTATTTGGGCCAGGATTTCGGGGGCAAGTGAGTCGAAGTCGCCCACGGCGATGGCAACGGTGAAACCTAAATCAAGGGCGTGTTTTACCCCGGAGTCGGCACCAATAATTAAAGAATTTTTTGGGATTAAGGCAACAATTTCAGGGTTTACCGGCTCTCCACCAGAAAAAATGAACGCGCCTAGTTCTTGCGGTCCTTGGCCTGAAGAGGGAACAACCATAATCCACTCCCTTCGCCGGCATTACCCGGAGCAGGTTCATGGGGTCGGTGACGCGCCTGTGGCGTGGTCACCCTCTCAGCCCGGCTGCCCCGAGCTCCCCGCTTAGGCCCAACTAGTCGTTGGGTATATGTGTCATTGTAGCGCCATGGCCAGCGAAGTCGTACTTGTGCGCCACGGGGAAACCGAGTGGAGTCTCTCGGGGCGCCATACCGGCAGCACTGATATCCCACTTACGGACAAGGGTCGCAAGCAAGCACAGTCACTACTTGACCCACTAAAAAAATGGGACTTCTCTTTAGTGTTAGTCAGTCCGCTCGCGCGGGCCCAAGAAACTGCTCGTCTAGCGGGAATCGACGGTAAGGCAATAACCGAAGAGAATTTACGAGAATGGAATTACGGCGAGTACGAAGGTCGTACTACTGCCAACATCCGTAAAGAAATTCCTAATTGGACCATCTTTACCGGCAAAGTTTTTGGCGGTGAGACCGCCGACGAAGTAGGTGCGCGCGCAGATAAAGTCATTGAACGAGTTGATGCGACTGATGGTGCGGTCGCTCTGGTCGCTCACGGTCACATCTTGCGCATTTTGGGGGCTCGCTGGATGGGCCTGCCGGCCATCAACGGTTCCCACCTTGCTCTAGGCACGGCCACGCTGAGTGTTTTGGGCTATGAACGAGAGACCAAGGTGATAACGCAATGGAACGCTCCCCCTGTTCGCTAGTCGGCGGAGTGCGCCCGATAGGGTTTTACGATGGCAAATCTTGAGTTGGTCGATACCGATCGAGCGCTAGAGGCGGTAATTACTACTTTGCGATCCGAGCCAGCCTACGGACTCGATACCGAGTTTGTCGCCGAGCGCTCTTATCGACCCAAGTTGTGTTTAATCCAAATAGCGTGGTCGGGCGGTCTCGCACTAATTGATCCACTGGCTTGTGATGTATCCGGACTTAGTGAGGTATTGCTGGGTCCGGGGACCATGATTACTCACGCGGGTAGCGGTGATTTACCGATCATTGAGCGAGCGTGTGGGGCGCGGCCGACTTGTTTATTCGATACTCAACTCAGTGCTGGATTCATTGGTATGAGCCAGCCGTCGTTAGCGTCATTGGTGTGGGCGCTTTTACGAATACGGCTAGATAAAGGCGATCAACTCTCTGACTGGTTGCGCCGGCCTTTGCCAGAATCGGTACTCGATTACGCCGCGGGCGATGTTGCGCACCTTTTTACCCTGCGCGATGAATTGATTCGACAACTTGAGGCTAATGGACGAACCGAATGGGCGGCTACGGAGTGTGAAATACTTCGCGCCAGTTCTTCTCGTTACTCGGACCCAGACACCACTTGGTGGAAAATTAAAGGGTCTCGTTCGCTAAAAGGTGAACAAGCGGCCATTGCTCAGTCTTTGTCGTCTTGGCGAGAACATCGAGCTGAAACCGAAGACCTGCCACCCCGGTTCGTAATGTCAGATCTTGCTTTAGCCGCTCTTGTCCAACGCCCACCGAATGCCGCGACTGACGTATTACGGGTGCGCGGCGCCGGGAATCTCTCCAAGTCGTCGGTGGCGCAGATCCTGTCGGCCATTGAGTCCGCTCGAGCCATGTCGCCTTCGGATCTTAAATTACCTCCTAAACATTCGGCTGACCCTTCGTTGGACGCGGCGTCAGGTCTTTTGACGGGTTGGACCTCCCAAGTAGCGGAAAACGAACGCATCGACCCTCGACTGCTGGCCACCCGCGACGACGTAAAAGCGTTAGTCAACGAACGCCCGTCGCGTTTAGACAATGGATGGCGAGCCAAGATGGTGGGTGACGATTTACGTGCCCTGCTGAACGGTGAATCCGTGTTGCGATTTATTGACGGCGGATCAAAGTTGAGTCTAGAGAGTTCCCCCCGAGACTAAATCGCGGCCAAACTTATTTTCTTTGGGCGTTGGTACTTAGATCAGCAATCACCGCACTCGCAGTTCGCCGACCCGAATAAAGCGCTCCTTGGCTAGAAGCGGTATCGCGGTGGTCACCACACACGTACCGGTATTCACCGAGGCGAACATTTTTCTTGGGTGAAAATCCGGGCGGTTGGTTGGGATGGCCGTGCTCTATGCGCAAGTTACGCAGCAACTCCCATTCATCAACTTGTCCACCAAACCAGTCTCTCATTTGCGCAGTAACCGCCGTAAGTAAATCGCGATCGTCCCCGAGGTATACACCGGGCACTTCGATCGAAATGAGAGATCGATTTGGGGGAGCGTAAGTGGGAGCCACGTTGCTCATAATGGCAAGGTTGGTCACCGGTCCGTCGCCAGTTCCGTTAAGAATTGTTAGCCGATCGTCAACCGGTGCCTGAGGAGCAGAAAACTGCAAGTTTGCTACCGGTCGCGAACCTGGGTCTTTAATCTTAATCAAACGAGCCGCCGCCGGGCTTTCGGTCGCGACTACCACCGCTCGCGCGTTGATTTCGCGGCCGTCGTCGACGCGCACACCGGTAGAAGTTATCTCGGTTACCGCAGTTTCTAATTCAATTATCCCACTCGGTAATTTTGCCGCGAGTTGATCGCTTATCGCTCCTATACCTAATTCCGGAACCGCGGCGTCACCTTCGGCGATCATGGCCATAACTAAAGCAAATCGTTTTGCCGATACTTCTAGATCGGGGTCTAATTGAATACCCGCAAACAGTGGTTGCCAAAAACTCTTGATCATGCGCTCAGAAAAACCTCGGCGCTGTAATTCTTCGAGCGTGCTGCGGTCGAGGCGGCGCATCAATTCTTGAGGCGATGTGCGGCGAACGTCAAGAAATAGAAGTCCGAGGCGAGCCTTGTCGAAAATAGAACCGATCGGGGCGCGAAGGGTAGAAATTAAATCGGAAGGTCGGCGCATCGGATCAGAAACTTTATGAAAATCTCCTTTGGTGTAGATGAGCAACCCAGGGTCAAACGGTTTAAGTTTGAGTTTTCCCATGTCGAGTTGAAGGTTGGCCTCAGGATATTGGGTCAAAAGAATTTGAAAACCTCGGTCAAGGCGATACCCATCAACTACGTCGGTGCGCACTCGACCACCGACGCCATCGCTAGCTTCTAGTACTCGGGTTTCTAGACCAAACTGGGTTAGATAATTTGCGCACGACAATCCGGCTAATCCCGCACCAACTACACATACGTCAACGCTTGGGGTGCTCACTCTTAATTCTTCGTAGTTTTCATTTACTGAAAAGAAATCGACTGATGGCCTCAACTACGCACGCGGGTTTTTCTCCGCCCTGGATTTCGACCGTATTGCGGGTTATCACTTGCACCCAGGTTCCATCGCCCGAGGAGACCTTTTCGGCGGCAATGACTTCTGAGCCCATGCGAATGAGCGAGTCGACCGGAACTGGCGCGGGGAAGCGAATTTTGTTCGCTCCGTAATTTATTCCCATAGTGGCGAGGGGCACTTGGAGTAGTTCGGGTAAAAATTGATTAGTCATCGATAGGGTCAGATAGCCGTGGGCAATGGTGGTTCCAAAAGGGCCGGTGGCGGCGAGTTCGGGATCGACATGAATCCACTGGTTATCGCCGGTCGCGGCGGCGAATCCGTTGATGCGATTTTGATCGATAACTACCCAATCGCTGTAGCCAAGGTGATCACCCACGGCCGCGAGCAGGCTTTCAATGTCGGGGTACTCCACGCTGTCTCCTCAGTTCTGGTCTAAGCATCGTAGGTAACTCGGGCGGCTCCGGTACGATCCGCAGCAGTGAACTTGCAATTTTCGGCCCCAGACGAAGCGTTTAGAAGCGATGCTCGGAAGTGGCTTACCGATCAACTCAATGGGCCGTTCTCAGTCGTGCGCGGTCGCGGCGGGCCGGGCGATGAACACGAGCTATTCAACGAGCGCTCAGAGTGGGAACGAGCTCTAGGTGAAGCGGGTTGGATAGGCATTGGGTGGCCGGAAGAGTTTGGGGGACGGGGACTTTCGCTAGCCCAGCAGGTGATTTTTTACGAAGAATACGCGCGTGCTCATGGCCCAGGCCGAGTGGGGATAGTGGGCGAAGGATTGCTGGGCCCTACGGTTATCGCTTACGGAAGCGATGAACAAAAGAAGAATTTTCTTCCCGGAATACTTTCCGGTACCGAAATTTGGTGTCAAGGGTATTCTGAGCCTGACGCGGGTTCTGATCTAGCCAATGTCGCCACTCGAGCCGAACTCGTTACTAATCCTGACGGTAGGCAAGAGTGGTCAATATCGGGACAAAAAGTATGGACTTCACTCGCGCATTGGGCAGATTGGTGTTTTGTTTTATGCCGCACTGACCGTGATGCGCCTAAGCATCGTGGCCTTTCGTATTTATTAGTTCCGATGCGCCAGCCCAATATCGAGATTCGACCAATTATGCAAATTACTGCTACTTCAGAGTTCAACGAAGTTTTCTTTGATGACGCCCGCACCCCTGCCGACTGCCTAGTTGGAGCGGTGAACGACGGTTGGAAGGTCGCCATGGGCACTTTGGCTTTCGAGCGCGGGGCGTCGACTCTGGGCCAACAACTTGAATTTGAAAATGAACTCAATGCGATCTTGGCTACGGTTCGAGAAAATGGCCGCCAAGACGAACCTATCTTGCGCCAGAGTTTGGCCAAAGCGTGGATCGATTTACGAGTAATGCGGTTTAATGCCCTGCGCTCAATGACGGCACTAGAAGGAGGGGAAATAACGCCCCTTACGAGTGTGCACAAACTTTTTTGGGCTAATTTGCATCGCCGTTTGGGCGAACTGGCCGTTGAGGTGTTGGGGCCCGACGGAGAAATAGCCAACGGCGGACCTTACGACCTCTCTTCGGCGCAACGACTTTTCTTGTACACCCGTGCCGATACGATCTACGGAGGATCAAACCAAATTCAGCGCAACATCATTGGCGAGCGGGCTCTCGGCCTGCCAAAGGAGCCGCAACCGTGAGCAAAGATTTAACTTTAACATCTGGAGTTCCCGATGAGCCGAAAGCGCTCGGCTTGCTTACTGGGTTAAGCGTAGTGGTGACCGCGGCCGCAGGAACCGGAATTGGTTTTGCTACGGCTAAGCGCGCGTGCGAAGAGGGAGCGGTGGTGGTGCTAAGCGATCATCACGAGCGACGCTTAAATGAAGCCGCCGATCGGTTGAGTGAACTATTTGGAGTACGCCCTGTTGTTGCGGTGTGTGATGTAACTAAAAACGAAGATGTGGTGGCACTAGTTGATACTGCCGTTAAGGCTCATGGCGGTATTGATGTTTGGGTCAATAACGCTGGACTGGGGGGCGAAGTTTCTTTGGTCGATATGACTGACGAACAGTGGAGCACAGTATTAGATGTAACTCTCAACGGAACATTTCGCTGCACTCGCGCGGTGCTGAGGCAAATGATTGCCCAAGGCAAGGGGGTAATTGTTAACAATGCCTCGGTTATGGGCTGGCGGGCTCAGGTAGGTCAAGCGCATTACGCCGCGGCCAAAGCCGGGGTCATGGCTCTAACTCGGTGCTCGGCGCTTGAGGCTGCCCCGCACGGAGTGCGAGTCAATGCCGTGGCTCCCAGTTTGGCGTGGCACCCATTTTTAGCCAAAGCCACCACTGAAGAAACCCTGGAAACCCTGATTGGTCAAGAAGCTTTTGGTCGAGCGGCCGAACCGTGGGAAGTGGCCAATGTCATCGTTTTCCTCGCCAGCGCTTACTCGAGCTATATGACCGGCGAAGTGGTCTCGGTTTCGAGCCAACGAGCCTGATCGTCTCGGCACCTTTTTGGGCTGACTTTGAGCCAAAATAGATTTGTGGGTTACTGGCTGGTTCCAATAAATCGCTACGTACGTTTTGTAAGTAATTCAGGGCGGACTATCGTGCCTAAATTTTCTGATTTACGGGAAGCAGCTTTGTCTGGCCGTCTGGATCGATTTGTTTGTGAAGTTCGTGGCGCTCTAGTTGACATTCGCGCCGGTGACACCGTTTGGGGTTATCTACCCGAACTCGATGTTGGTTTGATCGCAATGGGGCTAGCGCAACGTCCTAGGGCGGGCAAGAAAGCAACTGTTGCTGTCAAGATTGATCGGAAGCGCACTCGAATGCTTGCGGCCGATCCATTAGCGGCGAGCACAATTCGTCGCTGGGTGCCTGATCTTCGTCACGGTTCAGTTGACCTTGAGTTGAGGCCGCGCGCTTTTTCAGTAATCGATTCTTGGGTCAACGAACGCAATGAGCGCGACCTAGAAGCACTTGAGCCATTTTCGGTAAAAACTTGGCGCGACGCGGCCGCCTCTACTCGCTCGCTTTCACTCGCCACCCACGACATTGTCGCACCCATTGCTCGACTTTTGCGCGCGCAAGAGTTTGCCGTGGGAGTAGTAACTCCGATTGCTAAAGAACCGCGCTTTATCGCTCGCCGTATGTGCGATGTAGTTGTTCTGCAGGTCTGCCGTTTGATCTCCAGCAAGGGCAGGGCAGAGATTTCGGCCGCGGTGGGGTCTTTATTAGAAACTCGGTGGCGATTAGAGCGAGAAACCGGCGACCCCAATTTGCGATTTACTCCTTGGCTCGCCTGCTCATCTCGGCCTGACGCAGAAATTATTGCGTTTCTTGAAGACCTCGGAATACTCGCAAGTTGGCCCCTTCGCGGTGGCCTAGTCGACTTGACTGAACGTTCTAAGCAGTACTGGTATCAGCACCTCGGAGTTCGGTAACTCAAAATATTTGCTTATTTATTTTTTTCTAATTTGGCCGCGCTTCGATAAGCAGGAACTTCGCCACCACCGTGAACAATGATTTGTTCTCCGGTTAAATAACGCGCTAAAGACGAAGCGGCAAACAAGCAGACGTCAGCAATTTCTTGTGGGTCCGCCATGTGACCAATTGGGATGGTTGCACCCACTGCGGCTATGTCATTTTCGTCGCCATAAAATAAATGTGCTTGCTCAGTTACTACTAGCCCCGCAGTAACGCACACCACTCTAACTTTGGGCGCAAATTCGACGCCCATTGTTTGGGTCAAGTTAATTAAACCCGCTTTGGCTGCTCCGTAGGCCGCAGTCTCTGGGCTAGGACGAGTTCCGCTGACGCTGCCAATGTTTATTATTACCCCGCCATGGTCTTGTTCTTTCATTACCGCGAACACTCGCTGCGAAAAAACAAATGGGGCGGTTAAGTTAAGAGCAATAATTGCGTTAGTAAATTTAGGCGAGGCGGTAGCGGTGTCGGCGGGAGGAGAACCGCCCGCGTTATTGATTAGAACGTCAATGCGACCAAATTGCTTTTGGGTTTTTGCCACTACGGCATCGATTTCTTCGGGTTCGCGCACGTCGGCTTGGATGAAGACCGCCTCGCGCCCTTCGAATGCGGGCAATTGGTCGGGGGCATTTCGCCCACAAACCACCACTTGGGCTCCGGCGGCCAAGAATCGCTCGGCAATGCCTCGACCGACTCCCCGAGTGCCTCCGGTGACGATTATCGCTTGGTCGCTGAAGTCGAGAGCGTTCTGATTGGCCATGCACCGACGGTACCCGACACGCAACAGGTACGCTGCTCATCGTGATCCATTCCGAGATTCGTGACCATGTAGCCGAGATAATCATCGACAATCCACCCGTGAACGCTCTGACGGCACAGGGCTGGTTCGACTTGGCTAACGCTATTAGTCGTTACGGCGCCGACCCTCAGGTCCGAGCTGTAATCGTGGCGGCCAATCCTGAGTTGCGAGCGTTTCAAGTTGGTGTTGATATAAAAGAGTTGGCGGCCGACTCCACCAACAAAACTCTCATTGATGTAAACCGGGGTTGCTACGAAACTTTTGCCGCGGTGTACGACTCGCCCGCTCCGGTAATTGCCGCAGTGCACGGTTATTGCTTGGGTGGGGGTATCGGAATTGCTGGTAACGCCGATGTTCTTGTGGCTGCAGATGATGCCACTTTTGCTTTGCCCGAAGTTGATCGGGGAGCGTTAGGAGCGGCAACTCATCTTTCTCGTTTGGTTCCTTACAAAAAAATGCGAGCCATGTTTTTGACCGGCTCGGTAGTTACCGCCCAAGAGTTACTGGCTTTCGGAACTGTGGAAAGAGTTGTGCCGCGCGCTGAATTGTTGAATACCGCCCGCGAAATTTCTCAAGTGATTGCCGCTAAAAGCCCACTAGTGATTCGGCGGGCGAAAGAGTCCCTTAACGCCATCGACCCAGTTGACGTGAAGCGGTCTTACCGTTTTGAACAAGGGTTTACCTTTGAACTCAATTTGTGGGGGGACTCTGATGAACTGCGCCAAGCGTTTGTAGACAAGCGTGACGCCGACGTAGGGCGGGAATAATAATCGTGGCAACAAAACGAGTGCCCGCGTTAGAGGGATTTTTTCGAGAAGAAGACGACGGTACGGCTCGACTTTTGGGTGGTCGGTGCGTTAAGTGCGGCGCATCATTTTTTCCAATGCAGTGGTCATTTTGTCGCAACCCAGTATGCGAAGGTGCGCCCCTTGATGAGGTAGAGCTTTCCCACACGGGCACATTGTGGTCATTTGCCGATAATCAATTCTCTCCCCCTCCGCCTTACCCCCAGGCAGACCCTTTCGTCCCTTACGGCGTTGCCGCGGTCGAATTAACGGCTGAGCGCATGGTGGTATTAGGCCAACTCGCGTCCGGAACGGATACCAAAACTCTCTCGGTCGGGGTTGAAATGGAATTAGTGGTAGAGCCGCTTTATGAAACCGCTGAAGAAATTCGTACAGTATGGAAATGGAAAGTAGCGGATAAATCGTAATGAGCGCAGAACAAGACGTAGTAGTTCTTGGTACGGGAATGCACCCCTGGGGGAAGTGGGGTCGCAACTTCGCTGAATACGGAGTAGTGGCCGCGCGCGCGGCTTTACAGGACGCGAGAGTGGCTTGGTCCGATATCGATTATTTAGCTGCGGGCAACACCATGCGCAACGGTTATCCCGGTTATGTCGCGGGTTCTACTTTTGCGCAAGCGTTGGGGTGGCAAGGGATTCCAGTGTCATCAAGCTTCGCTGCTTGCGCGAGCGGCGCGGTAGCGCTGGAGGCGGCGCGCGTGCGTATTTTGTCCGGTAAGGCGGATGTGGCCTTGGTGGTAGGAGCGGACACCGCCCCCAAAGGGTTTTTTGGCCCGTTGCCGGGTGAACGCCCCGAAGACCCTGACTGGTTGCGCTTCCATTTACTTGGTGCGACTAATCCGACTTATTTCGCTCTGTACGCCCGCCGGCGCATGGAACTCTACGGATCCACTGAGAAAGATTTCGCCGCGGTAAAAATTAAAAACAGTCGCCATGGGGTTGCCAATCCTTATGCTCGCTACCGTAAAGAGTTCAGCGCGGACGAAATTGCCGAGTCGCCGATCGTGGCTGACCCGTTAAGACTGGTTGACATATGTGCCACTAGCGACGGAGCGGCATCGGTAGTTCTGGCCAGTGCTGATTACGCGGCTCGCTTGTCTGATCGTTCTCGTCATGTGCGCATCGCGGCGATTTCTACCGTTACTCCTAAATACCCAAACACTTATCTTGATATGCCCGACATAGCCACTGACTCCGCGGTGGGTAGCGATGTTCCGGAACTGGGGTTTAGGGATTCAATCGCTCATGCTGCTTACGAGGAGTCAGGGTTTGGTCCAGAAGACCTTTCTTGTGCTGAGGTTTATGATCTATCTACTGCACTTGAACTTGATTGGTACGAAAATATCGGTCTGTGCGCACCCGGTGAAGCCGAGTCTTTGTTGCATTCGGGGGCGACCACTTTGGGCGGGAAGATTCCGGTGAACGCGAGTGGTGGGTTAGCCAGTTTTGGTGAAGCGATTCCCGCCCAAGCTATTGCGCAAGTCTGCGAACTTGCTACTCAAATACGAGGCGAAGCCGGAGACCGACAGGTTGAAAATGCTCAAGTCGGTTTGTCGGTCAACCAAGGACTCTTTGGGCACGGAAGTTGTGTGATTGTTACCCGATGATCGACAAGCGAGTCACCGAAGCCGACGTAGTCGCGGAATTGCGCGACGGTATGACTATCGGAGTAGGGGGCTGGGGGTCGCGTCGCAAACCTATGTCGATCATTCGAGAAATTTTACGGTCAGATCTAAAAGACCTCACTGTCGTTAGTTATGGTGGCCCCGACGTAGGCATGCTGTGCGCCGCGGGGAAAGTCCGTAAAGCAATATACGGATTCGTTTCTCTCGATTCAATTCCTCTTGAGCCTTATTTTCGTGCTGCTCGGCAAAATAAAACTATCGAGGCTATGGAACTTGATGAAGGGATGTTGCAGTTGGGATTGCGCGCGGCTGCGTGGCGAGTTTCGTTTCTGCCTTGCCGAGCCGGAATGGGGTCGGCGATTACGGAAGTTAATCCTGAATTTGCTACTGTCACCTCGCCTTACGATGGGCAAGAACTTTTAGCGATGCCCGCTATCGCGCTTGATGTGGCTTTATTGCATTCCAATCGAGCCGATGCTCGTGGTAACGCTCAATATTTGGGTATTGATTGGTATTTTGATGACCTTTTTGCCCTAGCGGCCGAAAAAACTTTTGTGTCGTGCGAACAAGTAGTAGCAACCGAAGATCTCGCCTCAACGGGTCCGGTGGAGTCGATCCGAGTGAGCAGGCTATTTACCGATGGTGTAGTTGAAGCACCCTTTGGTGCCCACTTCACTCACTGCGTACCCGATTACTACCGCGATGAAACTATCCAGCGCGAATACGTTGCCTCGGCCAAAGCCGACGATGGT
>FLOH01000564.1_pt1 | contig 75295 bp, 85 predicted proteins | sample 756751 | NCBI WGS metagenome assembly FLOH01 (sample SAMEA4026879, study PRJEB14308) | marine metagenome | biome: coastal water; material: water | depth 74 m
CTCTTGGATCCTTATGTATACTATAAGTACTATAGATCCTCTTGGATCCTTATGTATACTATAAGTACTATAGATCCTCTTGGATCCTTATGTATACTATAAGTACTATAGATCCTCTTGGATCCTTATGTATACTATAAGTACTATAGATCCTCTTGGATCCGTATGTATACTATAAGTACTATACATGGTATATGTAAGTGTATGTAATTACAGTACTAAAGATTACCTACATTAACCTGGATAACTTATAAGTATAGAGAAATTTATCCAGCTTCCTATTGCTATGTCCCCATTGCTATGGCCGAAGGAAATGGAGGGGACACTTCGTTCCTGGAGTTCCCGGAGCAATCATAACACTTACAGAGCTAGATTTAATATTAATGGCCCTCTAAGCCATTCTTTGCCACCGTCAGTGAATAAGCAGGGCATCTCCTATACCAGAGGTCATTCAGGCTATAAAATTGCTTAGAGGGCCATCTAAAGCTCTGCAAGAGTGTAAAGGATTAAATAAGAGAGAAGGGTGAAGGAGAGGAAGAGAAGGAGAGGAAGAGAAGAAGGGAAGAGAAGAAGGGAAGAGAGGAGAAGCACCATCTTACTCTTGAATCCAAGTAGTTCCAGTATCTTTGTTTTCATTGTATGTCCTCCAGTATGGCTTTATCTATTCTCCGTATCTCACGCCACAACTTCTCTACTTTCATGTACATATAGTTTTTATCAACCTTGTATTCCATTCCCACTATTGCGGCTGGAACATCCTCTGCCTCTATCCAACCCATCGCCTCGTAGCAGGTAATCGATCCATCCGGATTGAGCTTGATATGGTCACCCACAATAAACTCTTCATTCTCACTTTCTTTCGTTACAATATACCTTACATTAACATCCATTAAAATACCTCTTTATAATCTTAGTGTATCCAATTGAGCTTGTATGTACCCGGAGAGCTGGAAGTACATAAGAGAGTCTAGGTACTCTATATACTCTTCCAGTTCCCTTATTGTTTCCTCTTTTTCAAGGAAAGATAAGAGAAAGGAAGAATAGGTACAGCTTTTTTCTTCCCTTTTCCTCATTCTCTCACCTCACTATAGTCACAGGAAAGCCCTCAATTTCTTCTCTGGATACAGGTATGATTTTTCTGTACTTGCCATAGACTCTAGGTAAGCGTGTGTCCATATACATATCAGGCCCACTACCTTTAGTAAATACAGTTCTTGGAGATGAGATAGAGGCCTTAAAGAGACCACCATTCCGCCTGATAATTGTTGCTGAGGGGTTGCCTACCTTTGGCTTCATAAATGCTGGAACTATTAGTGCCATTCTTTTTCTCCTTAGAAAGACTTAATGGAAGCAAGGATACCTTTCAGGGCCTCTAAATCTCTATCGTTACCATTGATGGCCATGAAAGTCATGATTTTGTCCATAGCAGAGATAACAGAGGCACGCTCTTTTTGTTTCTTCTGCTCAGGAGTTTCTACTACGATTCTCTTAGCTTCCTTAGAGATACCATAGTCTGTCCAATTACGCCTAACCCATTTCAAGAACAAGTCGATTTTGATTGCCCACACTTCTTTTGCCTTAATACATTCATCAAGGCTTTTGTAAGTATTCTTCCCGTTGTTCCAGGAAGGCTTATTGTTTCCTACTTCTTTGGCATGGTTATTCAATCTAGCTTTAATGTGCTTGAAAGGGATTCCATGGCTCTGGAGATGAATCAGGAGCCTTGTATAATCTTCCCGGATCTTCTTTAAGGAAGTGTGTCCAGCGTCAAGCTTTTGTGTAACGAACGTATTGTCAATCTCTTTCTTTCCAGTTTCCTTACCTACAACTTTAGTATCTTTCTTCATGTTATTACCTCTATAACATTAAAAGTACTTATAAAGGCCTATCCTCTTAAGCACTTTATTATATTATAGAAATATTTTGCCGTCAGGATGCTTCCGTGTAACACTAGCTTGTGTCCTAGTCCCGGCTGTTTTCTTAGTCCTTTCGGTATCGCTAGTACCGTAAGTATTCAGGGAAGCCCTTGCTTCCACCGGTCCATTAGTAAGCTATTCTGTGACCTTATTGTCACCCTTGGCTTTCTAATGGGCCGCTATCCTATTCGCTTGACTTTAAAGCGTGTAAGAAAGAGTTGTCTGGCTTGATCCCATCGCCCAATTGAGAGTTTGGTAGTTCGCAAGGGCTTATAGTGCCATCTGTACTCGCATGGCCGTTGCCTATACTCTCGGTTTTTGGACGTTTCAGGCTGCGGACGCTACTCCCTACTACTCCGGGGTTTCGCCTGAAATGGTACCTTCTTCCTGATGCCAGCACTAAGCCAGAAAGGGCTAAGTCGTCACGGGCAAGTAAACCCGATTGGCCTCTGTATTGTAACCTTGTATCTGTCGGCTACACCCTTGTTTTCACGCCGTTTTTCCCCGTTTTGCCCCGGGGTGGGGGAACTCATGAGTACAGGGGGGGTACCCCTGGATTTCCCTGGATACCCCCCTATGTGCGCGGGGGATACCCCCTGATTACACACACTTACTCAAGAATCCGAGGTACCTACAAGTACCTACAAGTACCTACAAGCACCCCCCAAGTTCCCCCAGTATCCCCCCAGTACCACCCTAAATACTTCCCTAAGATCCATATATCTCTCCTAAACCAAAATACTTAATATATCAAATACTTCCATACAACTTAAATGATTGAAACTAATAAAGAAACCAAAGAGAACGGTAAGAGCGGGAAAGTAGCGACTATTCTCCGTAAGAAACTGTTAAGCTTAAAGGATATAAGTAATGGGGAAAGATGGGAGATACTGAGAGAGTATAAGAACGGAGACTCCCTTCAGACCATAGCAGATAAGTATAGACTCCCCTGCAAGTCCTTAGAAATCTTTATTAATGAAGAGTACCAACAGTTCCTTGTAGCTAAAGAAACAAGAGCTCTCTTATTCCAGGGTCCTGAGAAGAAACAAGCTCAACAGTATAGGGAGCTGAAGAAGCCTTCCTTTGTATCTGAAGAGTTCATGAAGAAAGTAGAAGAGGGAGCTTGGGAATCATACGCATTTACTTTTGCTATCTCTGATGATAACAAGAGAGCACTACAAGAAGCTGATTTACTTTGTGGACTTCTCAAGCCTAGAGGGAAACTTAGTGCTAATTATAATAATGCTGTTAAGCTTAGAGGCCAGTATCTCCGCTCCCTCCCTCATGTTAGAGAAGAGATTGATAGAGTAAAGTTAGCATTAATAAAAGATAAGAACATTGATGTACCCTATCTCCAATCAGAGTTAGTACAGCAACTAGATCAATTAAAAGAGATTGTACATGATGTTCCTTCTTCCCGCTCTCAGCTCATCAAGTGTATTGAGCTCTTAGGTAAATCATGTGGAGCATGGGTAGATACAGTAAAGGTAGAACAAGTAGATCCTTCCTCTGCTCTTGATCATCTAATAGAGATGGCTAAGAGGAATCCTACTAAGGGTATAGAGAATAGAGGGGAATATGAGCAAATACCCTATTCTCAGGATATAGAATGAGTATAGATATAAATAAGAAGATAGCAGAAGTACTCTTGAAGTGTAAGGAGGATATAATCTTCTTTGCAATTCATATCATTGGTATCACCCCCTCCATACAACAAGAGGAGTTACTGAGGGAGAGTATAAAACCTAATGCTCGTATTGCTTGTAAGTCGGCTACTGGTACTGGTAAGTTCTTAGCTAACTATGAGAAGATACATACGCCAACTGGAGTGAAAGAGATTGGAGATTTTTGTATTGGGGATAAGGTATGCAATACTTACTCTGGTACATCAGCTGTTACTGGAGTCTACCCACAAGGTAAGCAGCATATCTACAGAGTACACTTCAACAACGGGACACATGTAGATAGTGGATTAGAGCATCTATGGACAGTATCAACTTACTATAGAGAATCATATAGAGTACTATCCCTTGAAGAGATCTTAGATAAGGGTATCTTTGAGAAGACAGTAAAATCAGAGAGGAGCCCAAGTGGAAGACGTTTAAGATACTTCCTACCACCAATCTCTTCAGTCTATAAAGAGAAGAAGAAGGTCCCAGTAGATCCTTATACAATGGGTGTCTGGCTTGGAGATGGAACAAGAAAGTCAGGAACTGTAACGAATATAGACCAAGAAGTGTGGGACTCTATTCCATATACACATACTTTAACAGAGAGACAGACAAAGACGCTGTATGGATTTATAACAGACTTAAAGAAGACTAGTGTATGGAGAGAGGGCTCCAAGACTAAGTTTGTTCCAGATGAGTATAAGTATAACTGCTTTGAGACACGGATGGAAGTCCTTAGAGGTCTCATGGATACAGATGGGACTATAGGATCAAGAGGGGACCTAACTTACTACACCACATCAGAAAGATTAAGAGATGATTTTATATATCTCCTTCGTTCTGTTGGAGGAGTAACGAAGGGATGGAGAGTGAAGAAGACTACACACAATGATTGCTACTGTGTGCATTTCCAATTCAATAGAGATATACCACTATTTAAGATTAAAAGAAAAGAGGATAGGAGAGTAAAGGGTACAGTCAATTGCTCCAGAGTCTACATCTCCTCAGTAGAATACATTGGGGAGCATGAGGCGACCTGTATCTCTGTAGATAGTAAGGATAAGCTATACATATGTGAGAACTTCATTCCAACTCACAATACCACAGTCCTTGCTATCCTTATCTTTCACCAGCTATTAACAGAAGAGAATATAAATATATTAGCTACCTCTCCCTCTGCTGGCCAATTAGAACGTGGACTCCGTTCGGAACTAGGCAAGTTGCATGGGATGATGATAGAGCCCTTCAGCACCTTCTTTGAATTACAGAGAGATAAAGTATTTATAAAGGGGAAGAAGGATACACACTTCTGCTCCTTAGTAACTGGTAGTGCAGAGAATGAAGAGAGTCTAGCTGGATTCCATGCAGACAAAGTAATCATCATTGTAGATGAGGCATCTGGTATAGCACAAGCTGTACATAATATCTTGAAGGGTAACTTGACTACTGATGGAAGTAGTATGGTACAAGTGAGTAACCCTCAGCGTCCATCTGGACCCTTCTACTCTCTATTCAATACACAAAATAAACACTATAAGCTAATAACACTAGATGCCTTTCACTCTCCCCTCATCTCAAAACAATGGATCCAAGAGATTGAAGAGGAATATGGTACTACCTCTGACTTTTATAAAGTACGTGTACTCGGAGAGTTTCCATCTGCTGCTGAAGAAACCTTTATACCCTCGGATATAGTAGAAGCAGCTATAGCAAATAGATTAACCTTTCCAGATTACCATATGTATCCTGTAATTTGTGGAGTTGATGTAGCTCGCTTCGGAGGAGATATGTCAATCTTTATACAGAGACAAGGGCCAAAGATATTAGATATTCAAAAGTACTCTGGTCTAGATACTATGGAAGTAGCAGCTGAGCTACAAGAGTACTATAGAAGGAATCCTAAGATTAGTAGTATTTATATTGATGATGTAGGTCTCTCAGCAGGTACATTCGATAGGGCTAAGCAACTAGGACTTCCTGTAGTTGGAGTTAACGTAGGACTTAAGAGTACTATACCTACAGCATTTTATAACTTAAGAGCACAGCTATACCAAGAGCTTAAAGATTGGCTCCGTAATAACGCTGATATACCAGCAGATAAAGAATTAGAGCAACAGCTTACTAGTTTGCAGTATGGCTTCAATGATAGGACACAGCTACAAATAATGACTAAGAAGATGATGAAGAAGAAGCTAGGTCTTCCCTCTCCAGATATTGTGGATGCCTTAGTCTTTACCTTTATGCATAACATCTTTGGGTCTCAGCTGCGTAACTCTGCTCCAAGAGTGGTAAGCAAAGCAAATTACTTGTGGGTTTAATAACAAAAAGGATACTAGAGGATAATGGATATAGCTTACCTAAGTGCAGAGGATATCTCGGTAGTTGAGAGTAAAGATAAGTTTGTAGAGATTAAAGAGGAAACTCGTGATGCTCTCTCTTCTCACATCACCTCTACATTCCAGCTCCATAAGGATGCTAGAACTATTAGTGGTATCGAAGATGAGATGCTTGACTCATTGAGAGCTTACAATGGAGAGTACTCACCGCAAGACTTAGCACGTATAGCACAAGAGGGTGGCTCAAAGATCTTTATGAATCTTACTGCTACTAAGTGTAGAGCTCTCCAGTCCTGGCTTAAAGATATACTACTTGGAGGAGAGAATCCTTTTTCTATAACTCCTACAACTGTCCCAGAGTTACCAGAGGAATTAGTAGCATCTATCCATAAGCTAGTAGAAGAGCAGTTTAAGGTACAACAAGAGGTACAAGGCCAACAAGGTCCACAAGGTCAACAAGGTCCACAAGGCCAACCAGTCATGACCCTTAAGGAGATGAGAGAGCAAGAGAGGGAGATGCTCGATACCATCCGGGAGGAGATTAAAAAGGAAGCAGAGTATTCATTCAAGCATATCAAGAATAAGATTGAGGATAACTTTGAGGAAGGTAACTTCTACGATGCCCTCTCAGACTTTATAGATGACTTTAGTATCTTCCCTACAGCAGTACTTAAGGGACCTATAACTACTAGAAAGAAGCAGCTTACATGGGAAGATGGAGAAGCTGTTATAGCAGAGGACTATTGCTTTTTCAATAAGAGAGTTAGTCCACTTGATGTATACCCCTCTCCCTCTGCCTCCTCTGTTATGGATGGAGACTTCATTGAACATATTCGCTTATCCTTAAATGAGGTAGCTAATCTTAAGGGAGTCGCTGGATATGATGATGAGAGGATTGACAAGGTACTAGAGAACCCATCATCTTCCTTCTTATCCTACTCTGAGAATATTGATAGTGAGTTGGCTGATACAGAGAAGAAGGGTACTAGTACTTATAAGAATGAAGGGGTAATACATGGTCTCCACTTCTTTGGCTCTATTAAAAAGGAGTTATTGGAAGAATGGGGATACGAATGTAAGAAGGGAGATAAGGAGGATGTTAAGGAAGTAGAAGCTATCCTTGTGGGTAACGAGGTTATCAAAGTACAAGTCAATGATGATCCTCTCCTACGGAGGCCCTACTACTCATCCAGCTTCCAACGGCGTCCCGGGTCCTTCTGGGGCCGTAGTGTTCCTAAGATCATGGATCCAGAGCAGCGTATGTGTAATGCTACAGCTCGCTCCCTTGCTAATAATATGGGGCTCTCCTCTGGTCCACAAGTTATCGTTAATGTAGATCGTCTAGCAGATGATGGTAGTATCTCAGAGATTTACCCACTTAAGATCTGGCAGGTACGTAATGATCCTACAGGGAACAGTGGTGCAGCTATTGATTTCTTTAGTGTCCCTAGTAGTGCTAATGAATTGCTTGCAGTCTATGAACGCTTTGAAGCTAAGTCTGATGAGAGTACAGGTATCCCCCGTTACTCTTATGGCTCTAACCAGGGACAAATGGGAGCAGCTGCAACTAGCTCTGGTCTTGCAATGCTCATGGAGAGTACCACTAAGAGCATTAAGGATGCTGTAAGACATATTGATAAGACTCTTATAGTTCCTCGTGTACGTTATGAGTTTTATAATGTAGTACTGAAGGACGATGACATTAAGTTTACTGGTGATATTAAAGTAGTAGCAAGAGGATCCCAAGCAATTGCACTTAAGTCAGCAGAGTTTATGAAGCGTAAGGACTTCCTCCAGGTTACAGCAAACCAAATGGACCAAGAGCTTATGGGTCCTGAAGGCCGTGCAGCACTACTGAGAGAGCTTGCTAAGGATCTTGGGATACCTGCTGAGATTGTACCATCCTCCGGGGCACTAAGGAAGAAGATGGAAGAGGCTAAGCAGAACCAAGCTAGGACACAAGAGATGGAGATGTCAAAGGAGAAGAGTAGAGCTGAGAGTAGTATCCAAGCTACCACTGTCCAGGTTGAAGGTCAGAGACAGATGAATGAACTAGCTCAGCAAATCAATATGCTTAAGCTGGAGTTAGACAAGCAGAAGGAAGCTAATAAGGTACAGCTGGAGACAGCTAAGATACAGCTCAAGCAGGAACAAGAAGCTCGTAAGATTGCTAAGGATCTCCAGATTGCACAAGGTCAGGAGATAGGGCATGATAAGGAGCTCGCCTTTAAGATCCAGACAGGGAAACCCGGGATTTGAGAAAGATAGAGAAGGAAGAAAGAGAGAGGGTGAAGAAGGGAGATATGAGAACCCTCAAAGAGATACTTAAGAAGGACCTAGAAGAATCCTTAATTACACTTAAAGTATGTAAGGAAGATCATAGGTATTACCAGGGTATTACACAAGTACTTGAGAGATACGCTGAGTTGTTATAAGAACAGCTAGCTACTCTTAAAATAGGTATCCATACGCACTAGGTACTATAGCCTACCGTATGCTCATACCACAATGGGAGGTATAAATGAATCCAATTGAAAGAATTGAGAAAGAGAAAGAGGAACTACTGAAGAAGATTGGTGCCCCTACAGAGAAAGAGGCCAGTGATGACTTAGCCAAGTCACCTACTGATCCCCCTGATGAACTTGTAACCACTGATGGAGATGAAGAGGATGAGGATCAGTTGGCAACTCCCTCAGAACTTGAGAGCCTCCAGAAAGATCTTGAACAATCAGAGCTCAGGCTTAAAGGATTTAGGAGAGCACACGAAGCAAAAGTCACAGAGTTTAAGGAGGTTATTTCTAACCTTAGAAGTGAAGTGACTAAGCTGAAGAAAGAGCTTGAAGAATCTAAAGTGAAGCCAGATATCTTTGATGGTGTATTCACTACCGAAGACTCTGATATGGTAGGAGAGGAAGCAATTGAACTTGTTAAGAAAGCATCTAGGGTAGCTAATGAAAGAGCTACTGCCCCTATCCGAAAGGAACTAGAGGAGCTTCGACGTAAGCAAGAGGCAGATGAACAAGCACAGACTAAGAGTAAAGTACAGGAAGACTATAATCTCTTCCTTTCCCAGCTTGCCAAAGCAGTACCTGACTACGCTGAACTCAATGTCGATAAGGGTTTCCTCAAGTACATTAATGAAGTAGATCCAGAATCTGGTTACATTCGACACGAACTCTTCCGTAGAGCCGAGAAGTCTCGGGATGTTGGACGTGTAGCCTCTTTTATGCGTGAGTATAAGGGGTTGACAAAGAAGAGTAAGGATAAATTGGAATCCAAGATTACTCCCACAGGAAGTAAGGTAGCACAGAGTATCAATAAGGAAAAAGAGAATAAGACGCTATCAATGGATAGCATAAGAGAATACTACCGAGACGTACAGCTTGGAAAATATCGTGGAAGAGAGGACGAACGTGTCTCTATAGAAAGGAAAATTGATCAAGCTCTAGCCTCGGGGAACATAAGGAGCTAGAATAAAATGGGATTCACTCGTGACGTAGCAAACTATGCAAGCTCTGGGACTATGGAATATATCCCCGAATTGTTTGCAATGGAAATGCAGAAAGAATATTACCTGAATACTGTATTTAGTGAGATTACTAATACCAGCTATGAAGGTCAGATTAAGAAGTTTGGGGATAAGATTAATGTTCGTGTAGTCCCCACTATCACCATCAACGATTATGACATGACTAGTGATCTCACTTATGAGACTCCTGGTACTGCATCTAAGGAGATGGTAATTGATCAGGGTAAAACTTGGTCATTCAAGCTTGATGATGTAAATGCTTTGCAGATGGATGTACCTCTGATGAAGGAGATGGCAGCCGATGCAGCCCGTCGTCTTAATATTGCTATTGATACTGATGTTCTGGCTTATATGTCTGCCTTTGGTACCTCTGGTCGTATTGCTGCTTCCAACTTTGGAGCCACCGCTGGTGCTATTACTTCTGGCATTGACCTTGGTACCACTGCTTCTGCTATCTCTATCACTGCTGACAATGCTGTAGATTATATTGTCTACTGTAATCAGGTACTCGATGAGGCTAATGTACCTAGTGACGGTCGTTGGATTGTTCTTCCGTCTTGGTATATCGCTCGTTTGAAGACTGGTGATTTGAAGCGTGCTGATATTACTGGTGATGCTAGTGCTGTTATCCGTACTGGTCTCGTTGGTATGATTGATCGTACCAAGGTATATCAGAGTAATAATCTGCTTGAGGGTACCTCTGGTGAGGCTGGCAACTTTAACATCCTGTTTGGTACTAAGGATGCTACTAGCTTTGCTATGCAGCTCACGAAGACTGAGACTGTTCGACTTGAGTCCCAGTTTGGAGATGCCATGCGTGGTCTTGCTGTTTATGGTCGGGCTACCCTGAAGAATGATGCAATTGGCCTGCTTTACGCAACTGCTGCATAAGCACTAACTTAGACTTGGTATGCATAAGGTTACTAAATATGTAGCCTTATGCATACCTAATAGGATGACTATGATAGTAAGGAACACAGGTACCGGGAAGATACAGCAGATGAATGAGGTGCACTATGAGAGGGTCAAGGAATACTTTGAACTCTTAGATAGAGACGGTGCACTCCCTAAAGAGAAGCAGAAGGAAGAGAAAACAGTTAAGGAACTAAGGGAGGAGCTTATGGATCTTGGATATACAAGTAAAGCTTTCCTCCGTAAGGATGTAATGAAGCTAAAGATCCTTGAGCTGAGAGAGAAAAAGGAAGGTAATAAATGAATTTCCTAGAGATATGTCAGAGAGTAAATACTTTGAGTGGACTACAGGGTTCTTTCTCTGATGTCTCTAGCACAAAGGATTTACAAAAGAACATAGCAGAGGGGGTTAGGCAAGGCTGGATCTCCTTACAAAATTACAGGAAGGATTGGAGCTTTATGATTAAGAGACTCCAGTCTTTCTCTAGTACTCAAGGGCAAGAGGTATACACGGTTGCCCAGGTATTTTCAGCTCTCCCAGTTGGAGAAAGAGACTTAGGGAACTATAGAGCTGAAGGCTTCTATTACAATAATAGGCCAGTAAAAAAGCTGAGGATTGGTCAGTATCCACTGATTGATAATACAAGGGAGGGGGCTCCTTCTTGGTGGATTGTTAACCCGAGAAACAATGATCTTTACATTAATCTACCAGATGCATCTTATACCTATGATATTTACTATAAGAGAAAGGTACAGACACTTACCGAGAATACAGATGAACCCTTAATTCCAGAGCAACATCATAACATCTTAATATACCTTGGCTTGATGAACTTCGCTGTATATGTTGGAAACTCTGAGATGTATGCTAAGAATGATGAGGAATATAAGAAGGAGCTCGGTACTCTTCTTAGGGAGTTCATTCCATCTAAAGATGTAACTCAGAGGCCCATAGTATGATTAAGTTCTCCTCTCCATCTTTCAAAGTAATCCCTTTTAATAAGGGCATAAATGATCAAGTATCTAATATAGAGATGGGTCCCTCAGAATTATATGCTTGTCAGAACTACGAGTTAAGTGATGGAGCATACTCTGGCCTTAAGAGTGTCTTTGGATACGAGAGGTATGATGGGACAGCCTTAGCATCCACAGTACCTGTTGTGAAAGATAGTGATGGTATAGTTACTGATGATACAGCTAGACAAGCAGCCAGAGATCTAATTGAGAGTGTACCTGGATCTAGCAGTATCCTATCTGTATTTACTTTTAATGGGAAGGAATATGCTATTAGGTACGAGACTGATAGGCATGAGTTGTATGAGGCCACGGGAAGTGGATGGGTACAGAACAGTAGCTTTCATGCCTTAAATATAGCTAGTAGCAGTGGAATTATTTATGATGTTAAGAAGGGCCGCTTTGCTCTTTACCCCTCAGCAGTTCCGAATGAGGAGATAGTTATACTATGCAACTCTGTGAGTAATCCTATCGCTCTATATGTAGATGGTAGTTCAAATACAATTGCAGAGTCAATAGCAGGAGGAGACTTACCAACAACAGAGTATCCTACTCTCTCCATAGTTCATTCAAACAAACTATTACTTGCATATCCAAATGGACACCTATTCGTATCTGGAGTAGGATCTCCTCTGTACTGGAGTGCAGTCAGTGATCTAGCTTTTGAAATATTCTTTGGGGATGAGATAACAAATATGGTTATTACCCCCTCTTCTGTAATTATATTTATGGAAGGATCTATTAAGTACATGAGTAGTCCAGATGGTATTGACATTATAGTAAATACTTTCTCTGATACATCTGGAGCTATCAAAGGTACTGCGTTAAACTTTCTTGGTACAGTCCTCTACTGCTCTCAAGTTGGTATTGTATCTGTAGAAACAACTGATGCATTGGGAGACTTCAAGGCTGCATCTATCTCCAGGAATATACAGAAGTTCTACTTAGCTAATAAGCATAGAATCATTGGGGCAGTATCAGATAAAGAGAAGAACCAGTATGTAATTTACTTTAACAATGGACGTGGTATTATTTGTACCTTTAACATTGAGAGGAAGCTGAAGGGAGCTACAACATTCAAGTATATACATAATCCAACTTGTATGTATGAGAGGGAATACTTTGGCTCTTCTGATGGGTATGTCTTCAGCATCAACTCAGCAGCTCAATCCTTCGATTGTAATACTATAGAGTCTTTTGCTTTTACTTCCTTCTATGGATACGGTAGCCCAGTTCTTTATAAGCAATTCAAGAAGATGACTTTGGAGTTATCTGCATCTAAAGGTACATTGATAAATACTAGGCCAGTATATGAGTATGGCTCATCTAGTGCAGCTAAGGCTAGCCTGGAGGATATCTATGGGAGTACTGATGAGGGAGTTTGGGGGGATAGTGAATGGGGTTCCTTCGTATGGTCTTCCACTTCTCAAGGGATAGAGTACGTTTACATTAGGGGAATAGCTTCTAACATGAGTGCTCAGTTCTCTTCCTCAGATAAGTATCACGCACAACACACACTACAAAATATTACAGTAACATATAATAAAAGGAGCTTGGTACTCTAATGGCAATAGAAGCAGATTACAACTTAGACACAAGTGCTTTGCTTGTAGTAGATGGGCAGACAGCTTTAGCATCTGATGTTAATGATGTTACTACAGCAGTTAACTCTAAGTTCCAATTAGTTCATGCTGACATGGTAGAGACTTATAATCTAATTGGATCTGAGAGTGTTGAAGCTGCTGCTAGTGCTGCTGCTAGTGCTGTTAGTGCTGGAGAAGCATCTGATAGTGCTGTTGCTGCCAGTGCAAGTGCAAGTAGTGCCAGTGGATTCTCTGTTAGTGCTAGTGGTTATTCCACTAGTGCCAGTGAATACTCCGTCAGTGCCAGTGAATACGCAGATGAAGCTGCTGCAAGTTATAGTAGTGCCTTGATTAGTGCTTCTAATGCTAGTGGCTTTGCTAGTGCTGCTTCCGTAAGTGCTGGAGAAGCATCTGATAGCGCTGATGCAGCTGCCCAGAGTGCTATTGATGCTGCTGCTGCTGCTGATATTAACATTGATGCTGCAACCATAGATAAGCATGGTGCTTTACTATACCAGAATAGTACTGATGATGGATTCAATAGATTAAATACGCAGGGGACTAGTGGACAAGCACTAATATCAAGTGGTCCAGATGCAGCTCCATACTTTGGAACACCAGCATCAGCTGTAAAGTTAGCAACAGCTGTGAATATTGGTGGAACCTCCTTCGATGGGACAGTAAGTATAACCCCAGCCTTTGCTACTACTATCAATACAAGCTCTTCTACCACTGAAGCTGGTAAGATTAGATGTACTACAGCAGCTGAGGTGAATGGTGGAACAGAGCAAGCTTTGGCTGTAACTCCAGATGCACTCTCTGCCTCTTATGCTGGTACAAAGGCTGTATCTATTCAGGTAGAGGATGGAACTACCTCATTAGAAGTTGGAACAGGTAAAGCTTACTTTAGTATTCCTTCATCTCTTAATGGTATGAACTTGGTTAGTGTTCATGCAGAGGTAGTAACTGCTGGTGTTACTGGAGTCTCTACCTTCGATGTGAATAAGAATGGCACCAGTATGCTGAATACTAAGATTACTATTGATAGTAGTGAGACCGGGAGTGATACTGCTGTTACTATCCCTGCTATCAATACTTCTGTTGATCATGTTGCAACATATGATGTCATAAGTGTAGACATTGATGGCATTAGTACAACAGCTCCAGAGGGCCTAATCGTAACACTTGAATTTAGGTTGCCATAATGAGTGTACCAACATTAGTAGGTATCGGTAGTGCTGTCTATGCTAGCTCAACTTATGTGGATGCCTACTCAGTAGCAGGAGAGGTGGGAGATTTTATAGTAGCTATAGCCATTGGCAAGATGGTAGTAGGAATACAAAATTTATTAACTTTAACAAATGTAACTGAGGTATCTGAGATCCAGGAAGAGGATGGTTATGGTCTAAACTTCATGAGGGTGTCTTACGGTACAGCAACTACAGCAGATGCAGTGAAAGCTACTGCATTAAATTTCCCTTATTATACTAGAGATCGTGCTGTAATAGTCCTTAGGTTTAGAGGAAGTAGTGAGCTAAGTAATTATGTTAGTGTAGGGAGTATAGATGCTAACACTCTTGATATAGTTGTACCAAGTGTTCCACTAACCAAAGTAGATACTTTTGCTCTCTGCATCTTAGCTTATGCAGACTCATCTTCTACAGCTACTGGATGGACCGTACCAACATACACTGAGTTCTTTGATGCAGCTATATTCCCCAATAGATTTAGGTTAAGTTTAAGTTATTACACTAGTGTTGGAAAGACTACTATACCAACAGTAGATGCAGACCCAGGACAAACTGCTGATAGTTTATTTGCTAAAGTAATAGGGTTCTCAGCATTATCTACATTCAAACCACGTATTATGTTTATTTAAGAAAGAGAAGAAAAAGAAGAAAGAAAAAAGAAAGAAAAGAAGAAAGAAAAGAAAAAGAAAAGGAGATTAAGACATGGCACGTAGCGTAAGTAAAACCGTAACTGTAGCTGGTAATGAAGAGACTGAGGCTATCCTGCTGGTAGGTTATGCGGATGTTCATGTAAGTGGGCTGACAAGTGGGACTGTAACTCTAATGCAGAAGTTTCCTAAGAGTGCAAGCTGGGTTCCTGTAGCTTCAGGGGAGTTTGTAGAAGCTGTGGATAAAGTAATGCAGACTAGCGAGCATGGAGTAATGTATAAGCTTGTAGCTGATGGAGCTACTGATGGAGCTTATATGCGCTTAGGCATCTACCTGAATAAGTGAGTATTATGATTAATAAATTGAGAGAGAAATTAATTGATAAAGTATCTTCTTCCTTTGATAGAGGTGGAATCCAGGGAGTCTGGATACTACTTGCTGGCATATGGAACGATAGAGGATACTGGCATGATACAGCTGAATGGATTGATTAAGGTAAGGAGAAGAAAGAAATGACTGTAATAAATAATGGTGATACAGGATCAGCTGTAAGGACAAAACTCAATACATTGCTAGGAGGATTGAACGCTGATGCTCAGCATGTACATAGCTCTACTGATGGCCTTGCGGATATGGCAGCCATCGACAAGGTAGTTGCCAGTGTCGCTGCGGTAGATTTGTTTATTTATGATACCAGCAAGGACTCTGATGGAGGGGCCTGGCGGAAACGCTGCCAGCATCTCTCCTGGTACAATGAGGAGCTGAACACTGCTACCCGTGGTGCTACGAGGGAGTTCCCGGCGGTTGCGCTGATTGTGGCTTTGACGAATAAGGTTACGATCTATGATGCTACTGATCCTAGTGTTCCTATGTGGCGTGTTCACAATACTACAGGGTCTACTGCGCCGACCCTCTGGTATGCTACACGATATGCCAGCTCTGTTTCTATGAAGAATGGTTGTATGTACGTTGGGTTATTAACAGATTCACACGGTGGCTTATTACAGTTTAACTACATCACCGATTATGCGCTACGCACAAACGCTACCAGTTCTTATGGTGGAATAACTCTTTCTGCCGCTACAGCACTAACTACATCAACGGCCACAATCGCTACTACAAAGATTCTCGTTAATGCTGTAGTCAACGACGTAGCCCTCACAGTCCTCCCAGATGCCCCCATAGACCAAGCCACGGGCCTCCCGAAGGTAACGTGGGCTGTGGCTACTAACGGCGGAGTCTCCGTGTACGATGTCCATGCGGATGCTGTTTGGGATAGCTCTATTGCTTCAGGAGTAGCATCAGTAGACATCACCCAGAACGGAAATTTAGTATACGGTGGCTTTGCCGGAGTGTCTGGCGGGATAAGGGTAGTTGGAATATCCTCAATATCTGCTGATGGCTTCAGCGGTGCATTTTATAACTATGCTTCTATCCCTGCTGTTCTGGCAAGTGCGCCAACGAATGTTAATGGTGTATTTGCACTCAGGCCAGTCTTTGGACTTGATGCCCTTACTGGGTTTAACCTCCTCAAAGAAAACCCCACGACCCCTGCTTCCGGAATGGTAGCCTACGTCACCAAGTCCTACAACACCGGCTGGATGCACGGCGATATCAAGGGCGCATGGGTGCCAGATGTAGGGGAGACGAGTGTTACGGGTACGGAGCTGGTTACTAATGGGACTGATTGGACAGGAGCCACAGGCTCTACGCCTCCAACTGGTTGGGTTACTGTTTCTTGGAGTGGTGATAGTTCTGGATATACTTACTCAATCGTAGGTGGTGGGGTTAGCGGCAATGCAATACAGATAGCTATGTCAACAGTCGGTCGTGTTGCAATAGTAGATAATATTACGACAGTGGTTGGTGAGCAGTATGTTTTATCTGTGTACCAAAAAGATGTGACTGGAGGTGGCTATATTAATGTCTACTCAGAGGCTGGTGCAGGTGGCACAAAATTATATGATTCAGGTGCTATTACCAATGCTAGTTGGACTGGGTATGTGGCTACGTTCACAGCAACATCCACTACCTCCTCAATCTGTTTAATAGGTTCAAATTCACTGACCACACTGTTTGACAGTTGCTCAGTCCGCCTAGCAGTCCCAGACAGAAGCGTGAATGGCAATTCTATAGGCGTACACGGAACACTCGCACTCAACCAAGTAGCAACAGGCTCAGAGCTGAGGGCTTTCTCTGGGTTCTCCGCTTCTAATTACCTTGAGCAGCCGTACAATTCAGACCTGGACTTTGGCACTGGGGATTTCTATGTGATGGGGTGGGTGAAAGTAGCAGCCACGGCAGCACAGTCTCAAATATTAAATCGGACAGGGTCTACTGGCTCTGCTTGGCAGGTAAAAGTAGATATAACTACATCTAAGTTGTACTTTGCCATTACTGATGATTTTTATTCAACTCGGGATGAGGTAACAAGCACGAGTGTAATTGATACTGGTTCTTGGGTTTGCTTCTCAGCAATTCGTTCTGGCTCAAATTTACTTGTTTATATTAACGGCAAGCATGAAGCAACTCAGGCAATAACAAATGCTGCTGGGTCTTTGTCTGAGGCAACGGCAAAGCTATTTATAGGCATTACCGCAATTCTTAATCTTCCCTTTGAAGGATCCCTAACCCTCCCACGCATAGGAGCAGGCGCACCCTCAGCAGAGCAAATTAAGGAGATCTACGAGACCGAGAAGCACATGTTCCAGGCGAACTCAAAGATCACCCTCTCCGGCTCCTCCAACTCCGTGCTGGCCCTGGACTACGATGAAAGCACAGGACTCCTCACAGCCCTCACAGATGTACAGGATCGCTTCCAGGGTCTCGTGAATGTCGAGCAGGACACCATAACCGGCACGGCAACGAGTGTGTCTACTGGTGGCGGGGCGGTGCTTAGTGGTTCCAGTACCACCGTTGCTTACTACCAGCCAGCGTTCAATCTGCGTGAAGAGTTGCAGCGACAGGATGAAGCCCGGTTGTTCTATGGTTATCAGCCGTACCAGGTGTGGTTTGATAATCTTGTGAGTAATGGTGGGTTTGATACGGATACTACTGGTTGGACTGCTAGCTCAGGGGCGACTCTCTCCGTTGTATCTAATGCTATGAGGATAACCAATGGAGGCACATGGGGAACTGCCAAGACTACAGTCGCAACAATACCGGGACAAAAATATCTAGTATCTTCGGATTGTAATATTCAAACCTCAACCAGTTGGCAAATAGTAGTCTATAATAGTGACAGCAGTATTATTCTGTCAAACGAGGGATTAATTACAGACGCCTCAGCAACACGAATTTTCACGGCGATAACGCTCGCATCTATACTCGCAATCCCGATTGATGGAACAAATGGACACTATGCTGATTTTGACAACATCTCCGTAAGACCCTGTGACGCAGACGGGAACATCATCTACCCACTCGGCCCCGGAGAGGAACCCCAGAGTGTGTACCAAGAAGGCTTGCTGAAAAGAAAGGGTGCTGCTCAGGACTACACAGTAGGAGATACAGGACTGCACAAGTACATCATCCCCGCAGTTGACCCAGGGCTTGACGATGAGATCTGCGTAATGACTACCAAGGAGTATAAGTAATGAAGAACTTTATTGACCTGATGGGGAACGTAACCTATAGCCCCAAGCAGATTGAGAAGCGGATGCAGGCCATGACGAACGCTCAGTGGCCCAAGCAGAGGCGGGAGCGTGCATTGAGGACAGGGGAACAGGAGGCTCTGGATGCCTTCTTCGTGGATCTTGGGGGTCTGAAGGAGCAAATTGTAGCTGATAACCAACTGCTCTACCAAACTATCCAGTACGAGAAAGCACTCACCAGATTGGAACAAGTCATCCTCTCCGAGGGGCGTGCGGCATATACCTACGAGGAAGCCACGGGAGCCTACACAGTGGACGAAGAAACCGGGGAGCAGGTAGAAACTATGCGAACCGTGGAAGTCCCTGCTATCGAGCCTGTGCCCCTCACCATCATGGAGAACGTGTACGATGAGGAAACGGGGGAACTCGTTGGTGAGCAAGAGGTAAATAATCCTCTGGTCGTCCTGGATGTAACTGAGAGGGAAATGGCGCAGTCTGTTGTGGATGGTGCTGATGATGCAGTTAAGCAATTAGCTGAGGAACGGAATAAGTGAGGTACTATATCCTCAATTACAATGAGAAGCCGAGGATGGGTGCGGACACTAGAGCATTCTTCATCCGAGTTAAACCAAAGTATAAGAGTGATAGGGGACTACTGGAACACGAGAAGACTCATGTACGTCAGTGGATCTTCACACTAGGTCTCCACTCTCTCCTCTATTTCTTCTCCTCAAAGTACAAGCTGTACTCAGAGATACAAGCTTATAGAGAACAATTGAAGTGGTATAGTAAAGATAATACTGAACTCTTTGCTACCTATATTTGTGAGAGATATAATCTTAAAGCAGATAAAGAAGAAGTACTTAAGAGATTAAGCTAGGATAAGGAGAGTAAGATGGCAGCGGTGTATAACGAAGAAGTAATACCAGAGTATAATCCTGGAACAATGCCAACAATTCCTGGAGCCCTTAGTGTACCTAATGCTTCTGTGTATACAGATCAATATGTGGCTCCTACGATACAAGGTGCCCTAAGTCCACTAGGTACAGTAGGAACTACTTATGTAGGTACTCCGCAGAATAATGAGTTATCTACTCTCACTTACCCTGGAGAACAATATGATCCTTCTGGTCAGTATAGTACTGCTCTGGGGGTTAGAGATACAGGAGCTATAGATAGTGCAACTGCTGCTGGTAGGTATGAGGTTGATTATAATAAGTACCTTGATCCAGCTACAGCCACAGTAAGTGCTCAGTTGGATAAGTTACTGCAACAAAGTAATCCTTATATTGATAGAGCTAGGAAGGAAGCAGAAGCTAAGGCAGCTAGTGCTGGTATGCTTAGTTCATCTATGGCAATGGGTGCTGCTGAGGGTGCTGCTATTGATAGGGCACTTCCGATAGCTCAAGCTGATGCAAGTACATACGCACAGTTTGGACTACAAGGGTTACAAGGTGCTCAAGCTCTATCCACTCAGGGTCAGCAAGGTCAAATCTCTAGTGCATTACAAGGACAAGCTGCTGCTGAGAGTGCTTTCAATGTAGAACTTAATGCTGAACTTAACTCTAAATTGAAGAGGGAGGATACTGAGTACTCCAGGATCTTACAGAAGGAACAAGCTGGATACCAGTTAACTGCTCAAGAAGAAGCTTATAAACAAAATAGTGCACTGGAGTTAGAGAGGTCTGGGTACACTCAGATTCTCCAGAAGGAAGCAGCTGGTTACGAGCTGACACAGCAGGAAGCTGTCTTCAAGCAGAATGCTATACTGAACCAGCAGGCTGCTACAGATGCTCAGAACTTAAGTACACTGGAAGGACAAATCAATCAGGCCCTGGAAGAGAGTAAAGGTATTGTAACAGCTGAGATCCAGAGTATGCAGGATCAAGCAGCTATGCAGAGGACTGTTGCTAGTGAGAGTGCTGCTACTGCTAGAGCTAATACAGAACTTGCATCCTTAGAGTCTAGGTTTAATATAGAAATAGCTGCTGATGAAAGAGCTAATGTAGCTAGTAATATAGCTACGTTACAGCAACAGGCTATGACAGATCAAGCTATGATTAACATTAGACCAGATGATGAAATGAGTGCTACTGCTAAAGCTATTGCAATTCAGGATTCCGAAGACTCACTTGAGGCTAGCATTAATGCCATTACTCAAGCTTACGGTTGGACCTCTAGCTGGGAGGGTAATACTGATACTACTAATACTAATACTACCACTGATACTACTACTACCACTGATACTACTACTACCACTGATACTACTACTACCACTGATACTGCTGATACTACTGCACTAGCCTCTATGAATACTTCTGGAGTCGCTATAAACCCTAGAGGTGCAGAGTATGGCTTTGTCTTCGTAGATAATACTCCTGCTGTCTTTTATGAGGGGGAGTGGATGACACTAAGAGAGAGAGATGCAGTTATATATAATGAGGAGAACAGTTCCAACTGGTTTGGATGAAGAAGACCATAAGGAACCTAAGGGAAGTGCAGAGGGTCATCTCTCATCCATCTGTTTTCTTCACAATTAAGGATGATTACAAGGATAGTCCAAGTGGGTTAGCTAGGGAGTTACTCGGAAGAGTAGATGCTCTAGTACTTATGCCTAACCAGGATACTGTAGTTATCTTTAAGATGATGAATATGAGTATGGTTGAGATCCACTTAGCTTGTATAGAGGGGGAGAGTAGGAAGAGAATAGCTAGAGAAGTACTTAAAGCTATAGACTTTATGTTTAGTATGGCCCCCAGTATTCATAAGTTCATAGCTATGATACCAGAGGATAACAAATTACCTTGTCGTCTAGCTGGTACTATGGGTATGGAGAGAGAGGGGAGAGTGAAGGAAGGTATCCTTAAGAGTGGAGAGTATAAAGATCTTATAGTATATGGAGCAACTAAAGATATGTTTTACAATAAGTTTAGAGGAGAAATATTATGCCACCAGCAGTAGCTGCATTAGCATGGGTAGGAACAGCGGCAGTAGGAGTAACTGGAGTAACAGCTGTTATAGTGGGGGGAGCAATTACTGGTGCTGTAGTTGGTGGTGCCTATTCAGCTATTAAGGGGGATAATATCCTTAAGGGTGCATTGACTGGTGCTATAATCGGTGCTGCTTCTGGTGCCCTCTTAGGTGCTATGGCTCCAGCAGCAGCAACTGTCGGAAGTACTGTGGCTGCTGGTGGAGGTTCAATTGGTTCCGCTTGGTCTGCTGGGTCTGTAGCTGGCATGGGAGGAACAGCTGGTACTACTGCTGCTGGAGTAAACACAGAAGTACTTGGTAACGCAGCAGCTATGGGAGATGCCTCTACAATGCGTACTCTCAGCTCAGTGGGTACAACAGGTACTAAAGCAGCTATGACAGCTGGTGAGAAGATGATGGCTGGTGGTATGATTACCCAGGGTGTAGGCCCAGTAATCACGCAAGCTATGGCAGAGAAGCCAGAGGAAAGAGATCTTACTGTAACTCCAGTATCCACGGAAAGGGATAAGCTTACTCTTACACCATCTTCTAGGGTACAAGAAACAGCTCTTGCGGGGCAGCCGCCTACTGTTGCAGTACAGAAGCCTACTGTCAGTGCTCCTACAGTACAGCAGATAAAAGTTAGTGCACCCTCGGTAAATCCCTTCTATGCATCAGCTAGTAGTTCCTCAAGGGTATAAGGAGTATATACAATGGTTAATACTAAGACATATAAAGCCGATGAGGCTATGGGAGCTCCTAAGAATAAGATGGAGACTCAAGCTAATGAGAAGATAAAACAAGAGATTGATGAGTACCTTATGAATGCTATGGATCTCTTACACTCTGAGAAGACCAGGGATGCTATGTATGATATGATACTGAGTAAGCCTGATCCTGTAGAGTCTATAAGTGATACTGTAGTCCTCATCTTTAATCGTATTGATTCTAGTATTAGTAAGGCTGGAACTTCTGTCAGTGATACTGCTAGACTCGCTAGTTCTTATGAGATTACAAATCAGGTAATTGAATTAGCTACAGCAGGAGGAGACCTAGAGGAACCTAGTGAAGAGGATAGAGCCCTTGTCCTTTCAGTTTCCGTAGAGAAGTATATTAAAGGTGAGATTAAAGCGGGAAGGATGGATAAAGATAAGCTTGCTCAAGAAGTGGATCAGATGGTGAAGGTAATGGATCCAGAGGAAAGAGATGCTATGATCCAGGGGATGGAGTCTATTAATAATAGTGTGAGGGAGAGGGCTGGTAAGATCCCCTCTAATTCCCCATACCTTTCCAGGAAGAGAGAACAAGGGCAACAGCAAGGGCAACAGCAAGAACAACAGCAAGTACAGGTACCACAGCAAGCACCCCAAGGTGCATTAGGAGGTATGTAAGATGGGACTGAACTGGAAAGGAGCACTTGCTGGAGTAGGAAAGGGCCTCTCTGCTGCTGGTAGTACAGCTGTACAACTTGGAGCTAGGATGGAAGATAAACGTCTAGAACAAGCTGAGACTTCAAGGAAGGAGAACCTTGCTCTTAGGCTTAGAGATGAAGAGAGGACCTATAAGGAGGGTCAGGCAGGCTCTGGGTCCTACCATCCAAAGTCACTGAATGAATTAAGTAATACTGAACTTAAGAGTTTTGAGGGTAATGTACTATCAAGAGAGGAGTACCTAACTAAAGTAGCTCAGATATCTGCGAGGGCTAAGGGTGCTGGAGAGAAGGAGATGATGGGTGTTAAACTCTCAGATGAGTATAAAAATCTAGCAGATGCTCTAGCTAAGGATGAGACTTATAGGAACCTCTCTGCTACTCTTGCAGCTGCAAAGTCTGAAGAAGGTATGCAGTTAGCTCAGAGAGATATTGATCTGTATGTAATTAAGAAGGACGTAGATATGCAGAGTACAGGTGGTATCAAGATTAGCAACGAGGCAGCTATTAAGCTTACCCAAGAAGTTGATGATGAGTTGCCAGAGCCTGGATCAGATGAAGCTAAAGATGTAGTCATAACATTTAATAAAGCTAATGGAGTATCCTACAGTTACTCTCAGATTAGAGAGGCTAAGATTCGAGAAGCTACTAGTAAATATATCTCCGATGTTTTCTCTGTAAGGGGGGGCGGGAGGGCTGGTGCTGTGACTTCTCCAGATATAAGAACTGCTCTCGGTGGGCCTAAAGAAACTCCTGAAACAAAGACAGAGAGTAAAGATAAAGATAAAGATAAAGATAAGGCTGCTGTAGAGAAGATTACAAATTCAGTAAGTACACTTAAGGATAAGTATGGCTATGAGTTTGAGACTGGAGATCCTATTGTTGATTTAAGAACCATGTATGCTGCTGCAAAAAAACAAGGAGACTTAGATGATCTTCTCAGTGACCTTAAGAGTATTGATCCCCTCTTATACAAGCACTTTACATCAGCTATCTCCTCTCTAGAAGGAGGCTCTGCGTTAAAAAAGAGCGAGGTGCCTACAATTAGCGTAGGTAGAGAAGCAACTGTTAGACCTGGGTTTCAGACAAACAAGAGCTTTTGGATGAAGTAATCGTAGAAACATAAGGGGTTATGAGATATGCAATTAGATGACAATGAGTATAATAATTTCTTAGATTCTTCTTTTAAGAAGGAGGAAGAGCAGGAAATTACACCTACTCCACTTGATTATGGCCAAGATATGTTGAGCCCTTATCAAGAAGAAACAGGATTCATCACAGATGTGGGGCGATCTGTAGGCCGTGGTGTAGCCGGAATGGGCGTGCTTGCAGGAAATGCCCTTGAGCGTGTAGGTATATCTAATCCTATAGATGATTATTTTCAAGATAGGATAAAGAACTACTATAGGCCTGATGTCTCTGAGTATGCAGATACAGAAAGTTGGGCGAAGAAAGCAGTAACTGGTGCAGCTGAGATGATTCCTCTTACAGCTGGTATTATAGCTTCAAGTATAGTAGGAGGACCTGTAGGAGCTTTTGCTGCTCTTGCTACTGTTGGTGCTGGTGTAGATCAAGCATCTCAGGAAGAGTACTTAAAAGTACATCCTGGAGACATTAGTGGTGCAAAGGAGTATGGATTTAAACAAGGACTTTCTGAGACTCTAAGTGAATTAGTCACAGACTTTACACCGCTAGCTTTCATGAAGGTCTTTAAGTACAGTGGTCTCTCTAAGGCTGGACCAAAGGCCATCTCCGATGTACTTAAGAAGATGACAAAGAAAGAGATTGCTAGTATGGGTCTCGCTACTTTTGGTACAGAAGTAACTTCTGAGGCAGCTAATGCATACTATCAGACAACTGAGAGTAATAAGGCTGGTATCTCTGATGTTGATCCTTGGTCCTCAGTAGCAGAAGTCATTGGACCTACAGCTATCATCTCAACACTATTCTCTATTGGTACCGTAGGTATCACTAATAAAAATAGAGCTTCCCTTAGATCCGCCCTAGTTGCTGGTAACCCAGAGCAGAAGATGCAAGCTGCTGAAGTACTGAGGGAACAGTTAGAAAAGAAGAGTGGTAAGGAGACTGCTGAGCTTTGGTTTTCTAATTATAAAGAGATGACGGACAAGGGTATTAAGGTAGATCTTAATGAGTCCTTTGATAAACTAGCAGATAGAGTAGCAGAAGAAGTAAGACTTGCTGATCCAGAGGCTTACGCTAAAGCCTTTGAGGAGACTGGGTACTATGAGGGCTTTAAAGTACCAGAGTTGAATCAGGATAGTATATATAATACTAAGCTTAATGATATAAAGAGTAAGCCACTCTCAGAGCTTGAAGGAGTAGGAGCAGAGATCCAGGGATTGCTTGATAAGAAGAGTATAACCCCCTCTCATGCAGAAGGCCTTAGACAAGTACTTAATAATAAAGCTATACAGCAGCTTACTTCTAAAGATCCAAAGGAAGCACAAGCAGCTATAGACCTCTCATTCAAGTCCGCAGGTATCAACAGAAGTACTGGTGTCATTGAGGTAGAGCCTATTGCAGTAGGAGCTCCTGTTGACCAGAGGATTACTCGAGAGCTTAAGAGTCGAGAGAGGATGAGGACTGAGGCTACTGCAAAGTTACAAGAAGCTGGCCTCATATCTCCTGGGCAAAGCCTTGATGATGCTCTTGCATACTTAGGGTATGAACCTACTCCAGCTACTGAGCCTACTCCTGGGCAAAGAATAGCACAGTATAATACTGGATTAAAACTTGAGAGAGAAGGATTACAGAAACAAGCAGGGTTGAGGGGGAAGCAGGAAGTACAAGCTACTGCTATGTCTGAGGCTCAAGATGCCATGAGGACTATACCTAAACCTACAGCCGAGGAGATCCAGCAAGAAGTACAGGAGGAAGGGCAGGAGCTTACACCAGCAAATATCGAAGAGCTCAACAAAATTAGAGAGAGTATTGTACAGCTTGAAGAGAAGAAGAAGGGGAAGGAAGAGACCATTGTTTCTCTTAAGGTAGAGAGAAATAGCCTGAAGACTGAGGCTAGTAAGACTACAAAGCTTACCGAGAGGAAGAAACTTAATAGTAAGGCTAAGGATCTAGATGTAGAGATTAAGAAGGAAGAGAGAGCTACTAGAGTTATAGTACAAGAAGTTAAGAAAAAAGAGAAAGAGGTAGCTAAGCTTGTACCTGCTTCTAATATTGGAGATACTACTCCAGTAGCACCCACAAGCCAAGAGGTTATAAAGAGGGGTACTAAGGTACAACTTGAGGGCACTACAGAAGGACCAACTACTTATGTTTCCGAAGGGGAGAATGTAGCCCCTACAACCTTCAGCAGAGAGACTAGTAAAGTTGCTGAAGGAGAGGATCTAAGGGCTGAAGATTTAGCAGTTGAGACAGGAGTAGAAGTACAGGGAAGAGAAGGAGTAGCTGGAATACTTAAGAAAGATGCAGTTGTATCTGAGATGAGTGAACCTGAAGTAGAGGCACAGCTCCGTCTAAAAGCTGAGAAGGAAGGGAAGAGTACTTCTGAGGTGAAGGATAGCTTGAAGGGTGAGGCAACCAAGGGTACTGATGAGTACAGTAATCCTGTAGTTTCCGCATTCGTTCAAGAGGATAAGGAAGGACTCTATGCATTAGCTAAAGAAGAGCAGAAGGAATTGCTCAGGCAAGCTAAGGAAGAGGGGAGGACTACTAAGAGTGGTGCCCCTGTCTCTTCCATCTCTATGAAGCAAGCTATGGAATCATTATATAATAAAGCTCTCCAGGATACAGAGATACGGAAAGAGGAAGCACAAGACCGTATTGAGTATGCTGAAGGAATGATAAAGGAAGTAGTAGCACTTGATAGGGAACTTAGCGGTAAGGATAAAAAGAAAAATAAGGTTGAGTGGGAGCCCATTGAAGAGGGAGCTAACGACTTTGTAATTGCTGGTAAGCATGAGGAATCGGGGGACAAGTATATCCTTGCAGCTCAAGAGGTACCAGTAACTGATAAAGAAGGAAACTTCATTGAAGATGAGGAGACTGGTGAACTAAAGGTAAAGCTTGAAATTAATGTAGCTAAGAATGGAGAGCTCTTCGGTACTTATGATTCTGCTGTTGCAGCTAAGAATGCAGTACAAAATACTTATGGAAAGGTAGGAGAAGCCACTGGAAGAGTTGATCAAATAGTTACTGGTAGTTTCCAACAGTTCACAGAGGAAGATGGTACTAAAGTAAACAAAGCTAAGATAGGAAATAAAGAAGTAATCATTAAGGCAAAGGGGAAGAAGGGTTGGATAGATGTAGAGACAGGGGAGTTCGTAGGTACTAATAAGCAAGAAGCTCTCCTGCACTTCCAGAAAAAACTTGGAGTTGAGGAGAAGAAGGAAGAGAGGGTTGAGACTGTTATCCGTAGAAGGAAGGTGGATAAAGAGGAAGACGTGAAGGCTAGCATCTCTGAGGAGACTACTGGTAACACTGTATCCTCAGTCATCTCATCTCTTATCAGAAAGATTGGAAGTAATATAGAGAAGTCTCTCTCCTCTGGATCCCTTAAGGTAGTGCAGGGTATCAGTGAATTACCAGCAGATATCCAGGGTAAGTTTGCAATCTTCTATCACGCCTATGTAGGTACGTATGATAAGCCAAGTATTATGAAGTCTGAACTTGGGGTGCACATGGCAGTAGATGAGGAGCTTTCCTCTTTCTTTGGAGACCCGAAGGAATATGATGTATTCATGAAGAATGCTCTCCGCCTGAAGGATGAGGGGAACTGGGACACTGGTGCAGCTACACAACTTCTTGAGAAGGGTATAATTAGTGGCAAGGAACTTTCTGAACTACTTGAATCTGAGGACCTTGAGAACTACTATAAGGTAGTAAGGGATGCTATACTTGCAGCTGGATACGATGGTGTTGTTTATACCAACAGATATGAGTTTGGATCTATAAGGGAGGAGAACCTTGGGAGACAGATTGAGAAGAAGGATCCCTCTCTCTCTATTGATCAGGTCAAAGAAATATTAGAGAACAGTACAGACCAAGAGCTTATAGATAAGTATGGAGCCCGTGAGTCCATCATAGTTCTTGATCCATCTACTGTAGCTGGTAATAAAGTTCTCTTCTCTAAGGAAGGTACTGTCCAGGGCCTCTATGTAGAAAGTACAGATACTACTTACCTTATTGCTGATGGTATAAAAGAGGGAGAAGAGTTTAATGTACTGTCTCATGAGGTAGTGCATAGAGAGAGTGAGAACCTCTGGAAGGATCCTAAGAGTGTCTTCAGTGCATTTGTAAATAGCAAGGATACTGGAGTACAGGAAGCCTATGAGAAAGCAAGGGAGGCTAACCCTAACGCTTCTGAGAGCTTATTGAACGAGGAGGCTCTTGCTTACTATATTGGGAAGTTAGCTAATCAAGTAACTTCACTGGGTCGTCGTATCATTGCAGCTATTAAGAAGATGCTGATTAACCACTTTGGACTCTCAGCTAGTAAGTTGAAGCCAGCAGATCTAGTTAGCATCTACCAGCAGAGTACCATGAGGTTTAGAGAAGAGAAGAAGGCTAGAGCGGGTAGTGATGTTAAGGCTAGTAGAGAGAGTGTACTAGGTGAAGGGGACAGAGAAGTAGATAAGAGAAAGGAAGTACTTAAGAGTCTCAGTAGAGAGGATATACTCTCTGTTATCAAGGAGAATGAACCAGAGTCAATATCATTAAAGCATAAGACATTAAAGACAATTGAATACTTAGGTAAAGCATCTTCTGAGATCCTTAGAGAAGCTAATGAAAAGCTTTTCGTCGATCTAGGAAAAATGGAGATGTATATTAATGATGAATCCAGAAAAGCTCATGATGCTTACTCTGATTTTTTGAGGAAGGTGGCGGGGATAAAGGGAGATGATAAGTTACTCCTTGATTATGTACTATCAAACAGGGGCTCCAATCTTGTTGCTAAGTTTCAGGAGGAACTCTTTGAGCAGTATGAGATAGATATGACTAAGGTAGATGAATATCTTGAGAAGCTTGAAGGGGATATGGGTGAGGCTGGGCTTAAGATACCTACTAAGATTGCCAATTACTTTCCCCGTAGAGTAAAAGATATGGCAGGGCTTAAGAGGGTACTAGCAGATGATCCAGCTTATGATGTACTTAAGGCCCATATGGAGGAGATGAAGAGAGAGTATAAGAAGAAGGGTATCGAGTGGACAGATAGGCACGAGGAAGATATTATTACAGCTGCTTTATTCACAGGGAAACTACCAAGATTACTCTCCCTCCCCGGGTCAACAAAGGAACGGACTATTAACTTTGTCTTCCCAAATATTACACAGTATTATTATCCAGCTGAGGAAGCTCTTGCTATCCATACAAATGAAGCCATTAACGCTATCGCAGCTCGAAAGCTTATCGGTAAGAGTGCTGTAAGAGAAACTCAGAAAACTATAGACCAGAGTATTATCAAGGTAAATGAGAAGACCTCTGGAATCAAAAGGAGAGAGAGAGAAATAAGCAGTAGCAATGACCCTAAGAAAATTAGTAAGCTCCGTGCGGAAATCAGGAATATGAATCGTAGTATTGATTACCACACTAACAAGATTGCTTCCCTAGAGGGGTCCACATTAGATAAGAGTAGGGAGCTTGATAGTTCTATAGCTACTCATATTAATGAGCTCTATGAGAGGGGGGAACTGAAGGGAGATAGGGAAGAGATTATTGCAACTATTAGAGCTAGGATCCTTTATAAGGGAATGAGTAAGCAACTTGCAGTCATTAGGGATATAGGTGTTGCTTCAGCTCTTGGATCCCCATGGACTTCAATTACGCAGCTTGGTGATAATGCATGGCCAATAATTAGGACTGGATTAGGGAACACTCTTCAAGCAGTCTTTGGGGATAAGAGGGTGAACTCTAGTCTCTTTGACTTTACACACTCTTGGCGTGAGTTCTCTACAGCTCCAACAGCTAAGATGGTAAACTTTATCCTCAAGTACAATGGACTCCAGTTATTTGATAACTTTGGAAAGACTGTGGCTATGAATGCACAGATTAATAAGTATAGCAAATGGACTAGGGAGAAGTTTATTGAGAGATGGGGAACATCATATAGCAACGAGGTAGCTGGAGAAATCTATGACGATATGGTATCCCCCAGTACAGATGTCAATTCTGCTGGAGATGCACTTCGTCTTTTCCTCTTCAACTCTATAATGGCATACCAGCCTATCACACTAAGTAATAAACCGAGGGCAGCCCTAGAGCATCCAAATGGTAGTATCTTTTATACCTTGAGAGGATATGGTGTTCAGCAATTGAATAATATTATCAGGGAGTTTAGAAAAGGATTAGACGGTGGACCTAGCAAGATGAAGGGTGGTGCCATTGGTATGAAGAATGCAGCTATTATGATTGGAATCTTAGCCCTCTCTGGAGTAGGGACAGATGAGCTGAAGGATTTACTCTCTGGTAAAATCAGAGCAGAGGATTTAAGTGATAGGTTCTATGAGAACTTATTGAACATTGGATTTGCATCTAGGTTTTCTATGGATAAAGCATACAGAGAGGGTGCAGGTACTGCTTTTGTCTCAGATATTATGGGTCTGCCAGCCAAGAGAGCTCTGGATGCAGTATCAGACTTAGCGTTAAAAGGGAAAGTTGAGACAGCTTGGAGGATTATCCCATTCTTTGGTCAACCTACTTATGAGTGGTGGTCGACAGAAGGGACAGAGAAGAGAGCTAAGAAGATGTCCACTCGTATCTCTGATGAAATCCATTCTGCACTTAAGTCAGGTAGATCTTTTAATAAGTCTAAGCAGCTAATAAGGGAACACAACGAGCTTGCAAGAGAGCATGGTATCAATCCAATTAACTTCAGAACTCGCTTACTTAATGCAAAGAGGAAGCTTAAGGAGGAGAGATAGGATATGGGTATACTAGATAATTTAGCGGAATTCTTAAAAAGTTATAACAAGGAACCTGAGGGGGCTCTTAGTGGCCCTCCGGTGTCTGCTGTACCTCCAGTACCTCAGGCTCCTCTGGCTTCCGCAGGTATCCGAGCAGATTTGCATAGGGAATCTAGTGCACTACAAGGCACTGAGATGAATGCACTCGACAAAGCTTTGAGTATAGCAGAGGGAAAGGGGAAAGGTGAGGGGAAAAGGATCTATGAGGACATACTAGTACCTATGGCTTATCACGAATCCGCTCATACTATGGACCCCTTGATCAAGCAGGGAGGAGGTGGACCTGGACGTGGGCTTCTCCAATTTGAGGGGGAGAGAGCTAAGGTTGCTGTTCAGAGGGCTAAGAACTTATTCAAGAAGATGGGGGAAGATGCACCAGGGTGGCTAGATAAGGTAGGGAAGAATGGGGATGTCACAGTACTAAGTGCTGAGGAGCAGATGGCCCTTGCAACCTATGATTTACTTGAGCATCCTAAGGCAGACATAGGCAAGGTTACTAGGGGTAAGCAGGATATAGTAGAGTTCTGGGCTGATTACTGGTGGGCAGGTAAGGAGAAGGATAGGGATAAGAGAGTTGAGAGCTTTAAGGGTAGCTTGAAAAAGCTAAGGAGTAAAAGGTAATGGAAACTATACAGAGACCCTTCGGGGCTAATAGAGTCACTGGGGTAAGTGATGAGGATAATATCAGAATCAACCCGGCTACGGAGGAGAAGCAGGACAATATCATAACGGCCCTCGGTGACGGGTCAATGGCCACGAAGTTGCTTGACTTTGCTGGAGATGATATCGGGGTGCAGATACCGCTATCGACTGGTGGTGACAGGGTTTACTCGAAAGATATTTGGGTTGCTGAGTCTGACATGGGCGACTTCAGCGGGAACGTGACGGATCTGGTTGACAACCTACACTCGACTATTGTGAACTCAGAAGTGACAAGCCCCAAGGTGTTGCTCATCCATTTTAATTGGGCGATATTGTCGAATTATGTCAACCTAAACGCATATACTGGCAACTTCTCAAACGTCAAGGTCGAGGGGCTGACGGTAGCTGAGGAGTTTGTCACCATCGTTGATAACTCGACGGACAACACCGATCTGACTACAGCATATTACAACTTTCCTGTCGATTTGCTCATTACTGGAGTCAGGCTTACATTCTCTACCACTGACACGGTAACTCTCTCAAGTGTCATGATCCTAAAGTCACAACATACAGTCTCTAGGATTCAAGCTACCGGGCCGGACAAGAGCGTGAATAATATCCCATCGAACGAGCGGGGTGACTTGAAGGTCGAGATGGACACCTTCAACATCGTTCGTTTGGTTGGTTCCTACTTCTCAATGTCCACGAAAGATCCGAACTTCTGGACAGAGACTGTAACTGGGAGCGGTACTGTAACCCAGAATGGTGAGATACTGCTTGAGACCGGCACAACCGCAAACTCCACAGCGAAGTATGAGACAGTGCAACGGGCAAGGTTCATCTCAGCGTCGCCACATGAGTTCAGGGCGAACCTAGAATTTGATACAGCTGGCACAGTTGACAACATCCGACGGGCAGGGGCTTATGACGATGACAACGGCTTCTTTGTGCAGCTTGACGGATCGACCTTTGGAGTTGGTATCCGTTCTGACGTATCAGGAGCAGTCGTTGATGAGATAGTTGAGTCCGGAGACTTCAATGGTGCCTCGACCACCTACGTCCCAGGCACGGCAATACGTTCAGTCAAGATCCAGTTCGGCGGGAAAAGTGTTTTCTTCTTCGTTGATCGTGTGCTTATCCATACCCTGCCACTCACCCACGATCTTATCCCGAGTAACTTTAACCTTCCAGTTAGGATAGAGAATATAAATGATAATGGCTCAATATCCGACGTAAGTTTCCACATCTACGGTGCAAGCGTTTACCGCCGTGGAGAGTTGCAGACTTCCTCGACGTACTCATATATTTCAACGAACACGACAACCGTCTTAAAGTATGGTGCCGGAACTCTTCATAACATCGTCAACTTGGACAACGCAGGAACAGTCATTGCTTATGACAACACAGCGGCCAGTGGGGCGATTATCGCCAGCATTGATACAGCAAAGGCCCTGGGCACGTTGTCTTTCGATGCGCCATTCAGCAATGGCCTGACTATCGTCTCCGCTGGTAACTGCAAGATAACAGTAACCTACGAATAATATATTTTTCCGTAACAACGCACACATGGTATGATATAGATATGGAAGCAAATCTAATAGAAGCTGGGTGGAAGCTGGGTGGAAGCTGTTCGTTAATGCTTACAAGATCTCTATGATGATTCTGGGGCTATAAGAAAGTATAACATAATCTAGGGGAAGTAAGGTATGGAAGATATGAGATTCTGGGGTATACTCTTTGGAATTGTATTCAACTTAGTTGGCTTAGGTTTCACGATACGGAAGCAAGGTATCCAGAATGGTCAACTAATACAACAAGTGAAGTCCTTTGGGAAGTTCATAGAGGACTTTGATTCCATAAAGTTCGTTGATGAGGAGAGACTGAGGGAAAAACAAATGGCATGCAGATCAGAAGTAGACCATAACATTAACACTTGCAGACTTGAGTTGAATAATGAGATTAGTTTGATGAGGAAGGATCTTTCTGCACTTGTGGAAATTACAACAAAAGCAGAGAAGAATAGAGAGAAACACTCTGATAAGAATGAGAAAAGATGGGAGGACTTACAGACAGTCCTTGTGGAGATTGCTAGAAAGTAGTAGGGGCCGTAAGGCTAAATAGAAAAGAAAAAAGAAAAGGAGATTAAGATATGGCAAGAGCTGATGTAACTTTAGACAATGACTTTTCTGAACTTGAGGCTGCCGCTGATAATAGTGCTGCTGCTTCTGCTGGCGTAGCTGTAGGAGGACTCTTTCGTACTGATGCTGATCCTTCTGTAGTATGTGTAAGAACTGCATAAGGTAGAGCAATGGGATTCTTCAGCTCACTTATAGGTTCTGAGGTAGCTCAACCAATAGAGGCCATTGGTAATGTAGTAGATAAACTATTTACCAGTGATGAAGAGAGAGCTCAAGGTAAGTTACTCATGGAGAAGCTTGCCCAGCATCCCTCAGAACTCCAAGTTGAGCTGAATAAAGTAGAAGCTAATCATAGATCCATCTTCGTAGCAGGATGGCGACCCTTCATTGGTTGGGTATGTGGAACTGGCCTCTCTTTTGTCTTTGTAATTAACCCAGTTATCCAATGGTTTACAGGTAAGCCAGGGCCAGTGATGCCAGTAGATGTAATGCTTGAATTAATTCTTGCTATGCTTGGTATGGGTGCACTAAGGACATACGAGAAGGTACAAGGAAAGACTAAGTAAGAAAAGAAAAAAGAAAAGAAAAAAGAAAAGGGGAACAAGAGAATCCACATGGACTCTCCTGTTCCCCTTTCTTCTTTACTAGGAAGTTTGATTAAACTTTGGATTCCTTAGTTCCTTAGCATTCAGTAGCTCTACTAAGAACCACTCAGCTACACTAGCTAAATCATCCTCAGTAAGTTCCCAATGTGTTTCTACTATATTATTAGCTAGCACTGTAATAGCGAAGCTTATAGTATCCTCTTCACGCCTCATCCTTATCCTCCAGTATCATCTCAATATACTTAGCAGCCTTCCTCAGATCCTCATCAAAGTCCTTCTTCTTAGTAGCTCTCAATACATACTTTAGTACATTGCCATACTTGTATGCTCTAGAAGAAGAGAGATATGATTGAGAAAGGAGAGCTTGGATAATATGGATAGCCTCATATTTCCCTATGACCTGGTAGTGCTTAGGCTTATTCACTGGATCATATTCTACTTGAGGAAACTCTACCTCTATAGTATTGATAATACATGGATCCAGAGTAGAGAAGAGGGAGCAATGATCTACTGGATTAATACTATTACCTCCCTGTATACGACAAGTTCCGAGATGTGGAGTCTTATGGTGGTAGTGACTACAAGCTATACATGACATTATGAATAATCCTCCTTTATCTTTTTCATAGAGATGAACTCTGGATCGAAGTAACCAGAAGATACTTCATGTAACATAACGAGTCCACGCCAGAATCTATGATTCTCATTCGTGTAGAACTCATCATGCTCAAAGTAGCAACCAGCTTCTAGTGAGCACATTGGCCTCCCTATTCCATCTGTTACCTGGGAGAATCCTCGTAGGTGAGAATGGCCTACTACACAAGACATCTTTACTTTAGTTAGTAATGAATCTGTAGTATGCTCTCCACCAATAGGACGCCCCATAACTCCACTTGTAAAGTAGTGAGAGAAGGCTACATCCTCGTGGACAAAGGGAGTTAGGAAGGGGAAGACAGACCATCCACTCTCTTCATACTTCAGATCATCCAAACTTAAGTGACCGTAAAGAGAGGGAGTAGCATTGGCAGCTTTAAGGATTCTTAAATCATGGTTCCCAGTAAGCATAACCTTCTTTGGTAGATACTTCTTCTTCTTCCACATTGTAAACTTATTATTCATCTCCTCCGTAGCTCTGTTCATTAACTCATTAGCCTCATGAACACTCGCTAGATCATCCTTGTACCTTCTACCCTCAGCTACGACAGAACCTTTATCATAAATACTGAGGGAATGCATATTGCACCTATCACCTAGATCTACAATAATAGGTGGCCTCTCCTCAGCTATAAGACGACCAAGCCATTCATACCTCTCATTACTAAACTCAGGGTCAGAGTGTGAATCTGGTATCACTAGTACCCTCTTATCCTCACTCATACTCTTATCCCCTTTGGTACTTCATCTTTCTCAATTGTCTTCTTCATATAAAAGTTCCCTGCTGTATGGTAGATGATGATACCCTCTGGATTCATAAACCCTGGTGCAGCCTTACTGCCAAGTACCTTAAGGGTACTCAGTACCTCATCAATAACATTAGTTCGGAAGGGGCCACGCCACAAGATAGGGACTACATGACAACAAGATGGAGGCTCTTCCAGTAACCACCTACAAGAATTAAAGAGAGAGAACCTCTTTTCCTTTAAGCCATATTTCCGTTGGATACTTTGTCCCCACCATTCTCCGAAGTGTCTGCCAGGCCCTAGCTTAAGCAACTCCTCCTTATTCTCCTCACACCATCTAGCGAATCCATAGTTATCATCCTCTGGTGTTATCCACCTCTTCCTACTCCCAACCAGCATGGTCTCCCCATCCTCCCCAATATAAACTTGGGCATTAGTACCATCTAGTTTCTCAGTAACTACTACCTCCCTTGTCATCCTTGGTATCTTCCCGAATCCTACAAAGTTACTATCCATACTACTGTACCTCCTTATCAGTAGAATATACTACATACACTATCTTTAAGATCTCTGTCAAAGAATCTATCAGTGCCCCCATCACCAACTAAAGTATAAATTGTATTGAGAGTTTCTACTAGTCCACTCTTTACATCATAGTTTATAATGATGGAGGATCTCATGTGGGTACCTCTATCCTCAGAGTCTCCAGTAAACACTTGGACCTGAGGCATCTTTACCTCCTGATTGAATAGTTGCTGCACCTTCCTTTTCTGTACAGACAATGTATGTAGCTGCCAATTAATGATACGGCCTCCGTCCTTTTTGTCCTTATCTAGTTTCATGAGCACTTACTCCATCCACACTCCGTACACCTCTCACACCCAGACTCAAAGATAACCTCTTGCTTACCGCAGTCTGGACAAGTAGGCTTCCATTGCATCTTCTCCACCATGTAACTCTTAAGGATCTTGCTAAGCTGTGCAGGTATATCAAACATATCCCGACTGGCCTTCCCTAGTTGCTTAGAAATATCTTCCACAGGCACCCCATAACGAAGAGCGAGAGAAGCCATCCTACAAGTAGAGCCCCAATGTACATCCGATGTTCTATAAGGCATCTTAGCAAATACTTCCATAGGTTTCCCATTCTTATCATGTCCTATAATAATGTATACCTTGTTCTTCTCCTTATCCCTTACTCTATATCTCTTGGCTTCGAGGACATCTGGGAGAGTAGCCTTGCGCACTCCCTTGCTGCTTTCAGGACTACTACTCTGTTTATCTTCGTTGGCTTCAACGCTTCCTTTTGAATCTCTTGTAGATAAAACTTGAGTTTCCCTGCTGCCATCTCTATAGATTGTAACCCCTTTGCATCCTGTTGTATAAGCCAACTCATAAGCCTCCATCACCTCCTCTTTAGTTGCACTATTTGGCATATTGATTGTCTTACTTATGCTACTGTCTACGTGAGCCTGGAGCGCACTCTGCATAAGTATGTGTGATCTCCAGTGTATCTCTCCGGCTCCCTTGAAGAGATCCTTAGCCTCATCACTAAGATCATTGTAGCTATCTACACCCTCCTCTTCCATCCTCTTGGCTACCCACTTGTTAGGCATCTCAAAGGTAGTGCCATCAAGAACCGTTTTGTAAGTGACCGGTGCGTAGTAAGGCTCACAGCCACTTGAGCAATCGGCGACCATTGATAATGTACCCGTGGGTGCTATGGTAGTAAGATTTGCATTACGCCTCTCTGGTGTAGCTGAGGGGATGCATGCCCCATAGTTACCCTCAGCTACACCAAGATTGTAGGAGTATCTATTAGCCTCCTCAGCTATGAACTTCATGACACTGGCAGCTACCTTACGGCCCTCCTCGCTATCATACGGTAACTTAAGTTGAATCAACATATCGTGCAGGCCCATAAAACCGAGGCCTATTTTCCGAGTCTTCTCCATAGCTTCCTGACACTCTGGGATGGGCATCTTACTTTTATCTAGTACTCTATTTAGAAGTAGGACTGCTGTGTGTACTGTCTCTCTTAGTTTATCCCAGTTGACAGTAATATATACACCATCTACAATATTATCAGTTGCCAAAACTTCTTCCACATGATTCCCAAGGTTAATAGAACCCAAAGTACAGGATTCGTATGGCAAGAGTGGCTGCTCCCCCGAGCAGTTGTTAGTGCGAACGGGTTGCTCGCCCATCATATGTCTCCAATGATGTCACCATGTTCCCATGGTGTCCAGACTATATCATCACCCCAATAAGAGGGGGCTAATCGTTCGATCTTATACCGGAAGCTTGGTGTTACGTATGGCATGATAGTATTAACGAACAGCAGGTGATCCGCAGATTTAACTCTAAGGTACCTGTATTGATTCTGTTTGTTAATTGTAGTTCTGATTCCAGTAGCTTCATATATAGCTTTACTTAAGATAAGATTATCTCCATATGAGAAACCTTTAGTATTTAAAGTTATCTCTGAACTAAAGTTTACAGATCTGTTTGCCTTGTAGCACCTTGAACCTCCATCACACATGAAAATAATAGCAAGCATCTCTGCATCCATTAATTTCAGCATATGAGGGTCAATAACTTTGTGCTTATCAATATATACACGAGAATGTATCTTAGACAGTTGAGGATGTACCCTAGAGTATAATCTAATTTGTGGGAACCTACTACACCCATCTGTATTATAGTCTGGCCTATCTTCAACAATCACACTAGTAACACACTCTATAGTCCTAGCAACTAGCTCAATATAATCAGCGTTCTCTGCACGCATATTCATAATAAATGAAGCGTTACTAGTTGCTGTCCGTTTGTATAACCCACCATCAAATGTAGAGTAGGCTGAGATAAGTTTCACAATATTCTTCTTGTCAGTATTAATCATAGTCGTTGCACTCCCTTATACAAGGTTAGCACAGGATTGTCCGTTCTGGAGTTCCCCTGTTTTTAGATTAGTTTGCATATAATATTACTACTATATGGTGCAGGATTTACACGGATTCGTCTGTTCCAACTTACCTAAATGAGGAACAGTATTACCACGCTCTATAGTATCCCCGAAGAGTACCCCCGGTTCAGCACTACTCCATGCCCTCTCACATAGTTCCCTCCACAGCTCTACGTTATATGCATCTTCAGCGTTAGCCGATGGGTCTCCATTGAGGGCTGACAGCATGAACCTATCTGAGATACGAACAGATAAATTAGCATTCGTAAGGACCCCATCTGTATCCTTAGCCTTAATGAACTCCCAGATATCAGGATGATCACAGTCAAGGATCATCATATTAGCACCCTTCCTACGGCCACCCTGTGCTACTGCTTCTGTAGCCTCATTCTGTACCTTCATGAAACTAATGGGGCCAGAGCTACGACCAAGACCCTTACCAATTGGAGCACCCTTGGCCCTGAGGTGGCTAAAATTAGCTCCAACTCCTCCTCCCGATTTAGATATTAAGGCTGCATCACTATAGTACTTAAAGATGGAAGCCATATTATCTTCTACTGGCAAAGTATAGCAGGCACTATAAGACTCTATCTCTGTACCAGCATTCATAAGAGCTGGACTATTTAAAAGAAAATCACAGGTAGATAATACTTGCTTAAAGTCCTGCTCTTCCTTCTCACTACTACTAAAATGATTAGCAACACGGGTAGCTAGTTGATCCCATGTGCTCTCTCCGTCCAGGAAGTACCTCTTCTCTAGCACCTCCTGTGCTGTACTTGTAATACCTTTATCCATGTCCTACCTCAATCAAAGTAATCTAAGTTTATATTATGGGAATCTAGTATCTCATAATAAGTTAGCTCTAGTTGCTCTATGTTAATACTAGAATCCTCGTTCTTCCTGAGCTGTCTGAGGAGTTGACTTATATCCCACAAGGCACTAAAGAAGGATGTAGCCTTCAGGACTCTTTCAGCTTCCCCCCTCTCTTCATCTGTGAATCGAAAAGTAATTTCCATTGTTAGCCCATCCCTTCTTCATTCTGGACTCCATGAAGAGGACAACTACTATTGATAACATAGAACCCTGAAGGCCACCTTTCCTCATTATCTATCTTAGGACAAGTACAAGAAGATAAGAGCCAGAATCTGTGGAACCTTTTACTCCTACTAAATCCCCATAGACCTTGCAGTGCATAATTTAAGTCTGTCCATACCTTACTAAGAGAGCGCATACGATCAGTGGAGATACTACTATTACAAAGGTACTCTAGCTTTCTTACCTCTTCTTGTAGAATTTCAATGCTCTCTATAGTCTCCTCTCCAAGTTTCCTCTCATTAGCTAAACTTTTATTTATCATCATACCCTCCAGCTTCTCTCAGATTATTCCTAGCTATAAGTAGCCCCTCTTCATTCTTATTAAAAGCAAGGATGATAGAGACTAGGGATGGTCTATCAGTACACCTACAACCCAGACCAAGTATTTCAATCCTCTTAATCTCTAGCTCAGTAACTTTATTTTCTAGCTCTCTCTTCTTCCTCTTCATACTCTCTTAATAGGCTTTCCACTAGCCTCCTCCGCTTGTCCTATTTTGAATCCTTCGGTATCCCCTATGTGTGAGCTGTATCCATTCTTAGCGGAGTAACCATTGATAGTAAAGGAAGTTGGAGAGATGATACGCTTGATAGTACCAATACTACAAGCACTACACTCGTATCCAACAAGGAGATCCCTATCCTCTACTCTTAGCTTCTCCTCAAAGGTAGAACCACATTCCTCATTACTACACTGAAACTCATATGTTGGGCTCATCTTTACCTCCATGTACAACACAATCCTCGTTATACTCTCTTTCCCTACACTGACACATAGGGAGCTCCCAGTACTTGTATTCCTCTCTCTCCTCCTTAAGCTCCTCTCTCAGTACTTGTAGTGTCAACCATGTATCTCTATGTAAGCTAGCGTGCTTAGGCAATTCTTCTATGTCCATAGCACCCCTCATCTTCAGCTCTACAATAGAGAGTAGACTCTTCAGTAACTTCACCTTACTTCTCTTTACCCATCTCATATCGCTATCCACCCTTTATACTCCTGTAGACCCGAAGCCACCTTCACCTCTAGTAGTATCACCTAAGTTTTCTACCACCTCCATATCAGGATATGTAACTTGGTGAAAAACTATCTGAGCAATTCGATCCCCCTCTTTTACTACGAACTGATTCCCATAGCTATGATTGATTAGACACACCATAATTTCCCCAACATAATCATTATCTATTACTCCATAAGCACTAACCATTTTTCGTAGATGCTGACCAGAGCGATGAGAGATGATACCTGCAAGCCCTCTAGGGATTTCCATAGCTATACCAATGGGTATCAGAATTGATTGTTCAGGGAATAGAGTGAAACCTATTGTACTATACAAATCATACCCAACAGATCCATTGGTAGCTCTTGTTGGAATAATAGCCTTATCATTCAGTAATTTAATTTTCATCTTTCCTCCCTCTAAGACATATGATCTTATACTTACTCGAGCTAACTGGAACTAATGGGTAGCCAAGGTACTCACAAAAGTAGGCCCCCTTAAGATCCCTGTAGCAACAAGTATCCTCACAAGTATGCACTTGAATACAGCCATACTTATCCTCCTCAGCACTCCGCTCTATACCAATAGACTTGTACCCTCTATCCATTCTCTTCTCCATAAAATTTTGAATACCATAGGTAGTAGTTATCCTCACTAGTTGCATTGGCTAGTAGCTCATCAGCCCCATTACAAAGATCCTTTAAGCTGTATAAGTCAAAGGAACCACCAGCATTAACTAGATAGCACTTGGATATATCCTTTGATACATCTAAGACAAGAGACATAAGGACCCCGTTATATAATTTAGTCCCCATGTTCTTCAGCTCCCTCCTCTCTCTTAGCTATAACCCGACTTCCAGCTTTTCTAGGCTTTCCTCTCCTATCAAAATTTTTCCGGAGTCTATGCAATCTTATTTGGATATACTCATCTCCTTTATTCACTAAGTACTTCTCAGCATGTAGGACAAACACTTGCCTGTCATTGATACCTAAGTACTCAGAGATGAGATCCTCTATACCCTTGATACCATTAGATAAATCTGATAGTGGAGAAGAGAAACCTATCTCCATAGTCAACTGTAAGTTACCTGATAGGTCCACACTTTTACAAGATCCATTGAGAAGCTGGAATACTTTCTTCCTAAACTTCTTATAGTGCCAGCTCCTTGTCTTCTGACCAGAGTATAACTTGTTAACACTCAAAGCTTTTATTGGGATAGTAATAGAGTAGCTATCCTTCCTTTTTTTCTTGGGGCTACCTGGACCCCTCAAGGCTTTAATCCCTTATAGAAGGAAGAGAGTCCGTACTCATGAATCCACATAGGCCAGTGCTCCTCTTTAGTAGTTAACCACAGTAACTGTAAGTTCTCCTGTAGGAACTTATCTGCATAATTCCAGTACCTACTTTTATAATCTTCTCTTACAGCATTGAACATCTCTTCCTCTGTACTCATACTGTACAATCGCTTAACCAATGTACTCTTAGCACCAGCTCCATATAAGCCAGGGATATTATCCGTACTATCACCAACATATACTTGAGTGTAGAAGTACCTAAGTGCATCTAGCTTCCCTACTTCCTTACATTCTCTTGTAACAAAATTAAGGAGATACCCAGGGATCTGCATGAAGTCCTTATCCACAGTATAAATTAGATCTTCATATGGCCTAGTATTATATGCAATCAAATCATCACACTCTATTCCAGATGAGCAGATAGCCCCATAATCATCTACTAATAGTTGCTTGATTAGATCAAAGTGGACAGGCTTATCCTTGCTCCTATTAGCCTTATAGTTCTTAATTGTACCCAGCTTATACCTAAAGTTAGCTCCACCACTTAAGTATAGTTGAATTGAGAGACCACTAAGTACATCTAATTGTTCCTCCATGTACTTCCTAGTACTCTTAATTACCTTTTCCTCTCCCTCTGGATTCTTCCCCTCTTCAATAGCTCCCCTATCTGCATCAGGATACAACTTATGTATATCCCCTATATACTCATACTCAACTCCACGATACCTATAGTACTTATTATCGTAAGCTGAGGAGAGTCTATATACAAATAGGTCAGCATCTACTAATGCTTTCATATGCCTCCTTCCCTCCTTCCTTCCTTTCTTTATATTCTTTATATTCTTTTCCCTCAACATTCGAAGAAAGGCAATGTTCTAAGTCCTTTCCAAGTTTCGTTCTGTATGATCTTTCAAGGTTGTCAACTTCATCTGGGCAAAATTCACCGCTATCAACAAACGACCACGATCCGGCGTAACTTTTAAAAATATCTCTAGTAACCGTTTTCTTTCTGAAAAAACCACTGGTAACATCAACAGTTGCCCGGAACTTCCAATAGATTGGAGACCCCCCTATAACTTCAACCAAATTAAAATTAGAAAATTTCATAACAATTCACTCAAGCTGACCGCAAGATCGTCTGCGGCCCTACAGGGTCAGGTTCATAGGGCGGCAGCTTAGTTTGGCGTTGTGTGGCTAGACAGCTTCATAGGTTTTTGCGAAAATATCAGGCTTGCACGGGTAAAACTCACCGGCAATACCTTTTATAATCCAGTCTCCAGGCGAGGCTATATGCTCACCCTCAAGAGTCGGAATAACCAAACACAGCAAATTATTATAGTCCCGAACCTCAAGCTCAAAACCGACAAAAGCGTTTAATTCTTTGTGTATCCTTTCATTGATTCCTGTGAACTTAATTGCTTCAATTTCTACTGGTATCTTTCTAAAAAATGGCATTTATTCACCTCAGTGGCTTGGCCACACAACCAGGCACTACAGCGGATGCCGGGAAGTTTGGCGGTTTTATCTGTAAGTTCAGCGGCGGCACCGCTGAGTTAATCGTTACCCTTCAGGCACAAAAACCGCATCTTCAAGCCAGCCTTCCTTGATCTGCCAGACGGCGTCCCTGACTTTCATCCGTGATCGTGTGGTACCTCCTGGAACGCGGTGCTTCACAACGCAATAAGAGTCGTAATATTTCTCCATGCGCTGAAACACCTCAAAGGTTTCGCTCATGTCGTTCTCATCGCCATCTTGCGACATGGAACAAAACAGGTGGCCGTTGGCAAAGTCGATCTCGTGGTGTGGCATGTTTATTCTCCTGTTTTTTGAGTTATCAAACTACCCGGCTGGCAACGATTCTCTATGCGCCGGGACATAGCTGGTTGGCGGGTAATGGAGGAGAGTACCGCCGGTTATCGCCCATCGTTGCCAGTGGGTCTATCCCACCGCCTGGCGGGAGTCAACTTATTCACAGCCCGCACACGGGGCAACAATCTTCGTCATCATCTACTCCGGCTCCGCATCTCGGGCACTCCATCTTTCCGGTCATTGTTTTCTCCTCCGATACTCTCGAATGGCGGATCTCAGGTCCGCCTGCGTGGTCGCCTTGTTCGTAAGTGCTTCCGCTACCATCTCCTCGATGGTGTTCTCCACAAGGAGTCGGGTGACGATTACCGTGTTCTCCTGGCCGGGTCTGTCCAGGCGACCGATAACCTGCAGGTACAGTTCCAGGTTCCAGGTGAGGCCGAACATGATCAGTTGGTGTCCGCCGTGTTGCAGGTTGAGGCCGTGGCCCATGCTGGCAGGATGACCGAGGAGGATCGGGATCTCCCCCAGATTCCACTTCTCCACGATCTCATCCAGGGGGCCGTCATTGATACTAACTGCAGTCGGGATAGCCTTCTTGATCCGCTCCAGGTCGTGCTTGTAGTTGTAACTGATCAGGATAGGAGACCCGGAAGCCTCTTCAATGACATCCAAGAGCATGTCTAGTTTCTCGTCGTGGACGCGGGACCATTCACCATCCCCGGTGTAACAGGCCCCATTCGCTACCTGCAGACATTTCCCGGACAACACAGCCATGGTCTGTGCTTCTATCTCGCTCTCGTCAAGCTGCAGGAAAAATTCTTTCTCTAACTCCCGGTACCGTTCGCGTGCTACCGGAGACAGAGATACCCGTCGATCGTTGATGATCACAGGCGGCAGGTCCAGATAATCTTCCTTCTTCCGCTCCCGGGTAATGTCGCTGATCTTGGTATAGATCTCATTTCCTGCACCAGGTCGAATGGTCCAGGCGTAGCCCATATAGTCTGAGATGAAATAGCATTGCTTGTACCAGGTGATGCCCTTGCCGAGGCGTCTACCTCCATCTATACAGAGGTACTGGCCGAAGAGGTCCAAGAGACCGTTTGGTGCTGGGGTGCCGGTAAGCGCTACTCTCCTCGTCATGTGTGGTAGGAGGTGCTTGACTGTTGCCTTGACGCGCTTCGAGGTGCCGTTCTTCATCTTGGTTGACTCATCGTAGACTATCATGTTGAATGGCGCAGGGGCTCCCACCCTACGCATAGTATCGACCATTCCACACAACCACGGGATGTTCTCGTAATTGACGAGGTAGATATCCGCGTTCCTCTGTAGGGCATTGGCTCTGTTGGCAGCACTCCCGATGACCGCAGAGAATCTGAGGTGCTGAGTGTGCTCCCATTCCTCGGCCTCCTGCATCCACACGGTCTTGACGACCGACAGCGGCGCGACTATGAGGACCCCGGTCAACTCGCAACGATCGAACAACTCGACAATCGCCGTGAGTGTCGTCGCCGTCTTCCCGAGGCCCACATCACTCCACAGGACTGCTTCTGCTGAAGAGACGAGGAACATGGCATCCGCTACCTGGTAGGGTCTGAGGTCAACTATTGAGCGCATAATATATCTCGTTCTCCACTCGGCTCTTCCCTTCGATCATATTGTCCACCACATAGACTCGGCACCCCTCCGCCTCCAATCTCTCTATCTCCCTCCTCTGTGCCTCTGTCGCCTTCTTGCCGGGGGCTTTGAACTCTATCATCCAGCAACTACCCCGGAAGAAGAAGATCCGGTCCGGGACACTGCGCCTAGACGGGGAGACGAACTTATAAACCAAACACCCCTGAGCAGCGGCGTAGTCGCAGACGATCTTCTCAATCTTTGCTTCGGGTCCCATCAGCGCCTCTCCGCGGTGTCTTCTCTGGCAATATCCTTGACCAAGGTGGCGTAGCGGCCGATGAGGCGCTGGATGACTTCGTCAGATGATCCTGGATTATCTAAAGCCAGGTAGACAAGGGACGCAATATGCTCCAGATCATAATAGATGTCGCCCCGCTCCTGCAGGTTGTGCAGCATGGTGATGTGGTTGCCTCAGTATCTCTCATAGAATTTATGGATGTCGTCTGAGATTATGCGCGGCCTGGGTATTGATCTGAGTTCCATGATTATCCTTTCTTGTATCGTGTTGATGTATATCCGTCGGCGTCGAGAACAAGCCCCGGCGCCCATGATATTGGTTTACGAATGAGATCGTTCAGCTCCTGCAGCCGCGACTCTGTGACCAGTGCTCCGAGTTCATCGTGGACATGGAGGAATAGATCAAACCCGGCTTCCTGCGCTCTGAGTAGCCACGCACCAAGGATGTCGCGGGCAATAGCCTGTGTCACGTTCTCCGTCAAGAACCCGGGATGTGCGGTAACCCGCTCCCACTTCATCGTGAACCGATTGATGCCCATGAAGCTGAAGTTGTCAATCACGTCACCCCACGGGGCCTCTTTCTTAATGATCTCCGGCCGGTGATAGGAGAGATAGCGGCCACTGGGGAGCCTGATGCGCAGGAACTCACCTTGCATCTCAATCCTGAAATAGGAACTGGCCACAGTGCAGCCGGTCTGGACGCAACGGAAGACAGAATCTTTGATCCAGGTCCAGAACGCCGGGATCTCATGGTAGGTCTCACGAAATGCGTTGACATGGTCTTGTGCTTCTTTCTCTGTGAGCTCCAGGCCGAAGCCTTCGGCGTAGCCCATGAGGCCCTTGGCGCCGAGGCCGTAGCCTCCGCCGAGACAATTATGCGCAATTACTGGTCCACAAGTAGTAAACACGGTGAATCTATTTCTTGGACCTGCGTCAACCAGATCATATGTATTCTCCTCTGCAGTATTGTTGGTCGGAGATGATCTGTTCTGCAGTCTTTCCCTCTCGTATCTTTCTACATACGGTAGAGGAGCATCGGTATCTTGGAGCATATTTCTCCATGAACTGAGATGCAGTATACTTTCTTCCTTTGTATTTAAGTTTGTGGCATGACCTCGTATTAGTTGTGTTGACTCTTCGAGTGGTGAATCGAATATTTCCGGATTCATAATTACCATCATTGTCAATCCTATCGATTTCAAGATCCGGCCTATCCCATCCGTCAAGAGTAATGAGGTACGCAATAGCTTCTTTTGTATCTCCGAGGAGGTACTTAACTCCTCGTCCTCCGTAGTTCTTGTCCTCTGGATTTTCGCATCGCCTCTTCTGCGCGTAGATTCTATTAGCAAGCCTGTCAAAATCAGTTTGAGGTATTCCCATCTCAATAGCCCACGATCTCTCTTTGGCTGATTTTGCTCCAGAGCATTTGAGACACCTGCTTGTCTTCCCAAGGTTGATGTTTGTCGAAGCGACGTGGTATATTCCTCCACAGGATAGGCACATACACACCCAGGTGTTCTTCTTTGCTGTTGACCATATGAGTAGTCTCCACTCTCCGACAATATCCCCGGCGGAAAACTTACGCCTTCCAGGTCTTTCGCCTCCCGTAAACTGGCCTCGGTTATTTCTATCCACGGTATCCATCCTCCTTTGGTCAGGAATAGGTGATCTTCTGTTGCTGATACACCGTACTTGGTGATCACAGGCTTTTCCCCCTGGTGGAGTAGCCCAGAGTGAGAGACCCAACCGCCTCCGTCCCATAGCCTATCGCATATCTCCACCTTTTCTATCTTCACCCATCCTCTTAGTTCTGTCAATACTTTTGTTCCCTCTGCTAGGCATACGGGTTTACTAAACGTCCGCATAGCTTTAGTGACATTATCATAAGGAACCTTGAAGATCTGCGTCGCCATGTCCTTATATGTGTCACGACCAGAGGCGAAGATGTCCATGATACGCTGGCAGCCAGTGAACCAACCGAGGACCCGACTCTCGATGGAGGACAGATCCGACACATCCATAAGGACTGGGGCCTTGACTGCAGCACGGAGCAGGCTGGACAAGACCATCATCACCTCGCCATGGAGGAGGTCGAGGCCCTTGTGCCCATAACCGATGAGCAGATCCGCCGCCGCGTCGGTGTTGGCGATGACCGGGCGGGGCAGGTTCTGGGGCTGAAAGATGCGACCAGCCCAGCGCATAGTACGACTGGCACCACCGAAGTGGAAGGCTCCGTGGATGCGCCCGTCTTTACAGATGGAGCGGTCGAGTGCCTGCCACTTGGCGACGCTGGCCTTGGCATACTGTAGCTTGAGGTCCAGGGCTTCGTGAGTGATCTGGTCTGTCGTCACGCCCAGGGTGGCGGTAAGTGTGTCCTTCTGCATATCTTGGATCTCACAACCCCGGTCCTGTAACCAGCGGAGGAGCTGAGCGTTCGACCCGGGGTTAGGAAGATTAGTGAGCTGCTTCATTCTACTGAGGAGGATCTTCTTCTCGGTCTTCGCGGCCTTGATAGCCTGCGCGATGAGGTCTCGGTCCACAGGGAGTCCTCGATCGTTGATCTCCTGGTCAAGATGATATAAATCCCACTCGAACTCGGGTATCTCATAGCCGATGAGCAGACGGTGCAGGGTACGTTCGGCAACGACGTCCTGCTCACAGTAACTTATAAATTGTGCCCACTGCTCCGGGTCATTCTCGCGGGTCCATCGGGGGACATTATGACTCTTCGGCTGTGGTTTGGAGAAACGATTGATCAGCTTACGCCCGATTGGATCTTTCTGTGCATCGGGGTCGTTGGTCAGGTTGGCGACCATGTCCTTGAGCCCGCCAGTAAAGGCCATCTCGTAGCCCAGGACCTGAGTGCAGCGCCAGCGGTGGATGGGGATGTCAATACCAAGTACGATCCTGATCAGGATGCGCTCGAACGCAGCATTGTGGGCCCAGAAGATGTTGTCAAGATCATCGATGAGGTTCTGCATGATTATAGAGAAGTGCTCGGGCCCACCAGAACGAGTAAGATCAAAGACAAGAGATTTGTCATCCTGCTGAATCACAGCAATCAGGATCTCAGTCGATGGATCTTCGGCGTAGCGGTAGAGCCCGCATTTCTTCAGGTCACACTCGCTGTATGTCTCTATGTCGATGTGGACGTTCATAACTCATTTGGGGTTAGCCCCTGCGCCGGATCGTCTCGACGCAGGAGCGGATTGATCTTAACTGAGGAAATCAGGGACGTCCTGATTGGCAACGGGCTCAAAGGCGGGCGGCGGTACTGCGCCGTCGAGGCGTTCGCCGTCACCTACAAACTGGACCTGCGCCAGGGAAAAACATACCCTGTTGCCGCCGGTGGTGCCGATGTAGACGTCTACGTCGGCGTTGACGTGGCATCCGGGGTAGATCAGGCTGCGGTCCATGACCTTCTGGGCCTTCTGGTCAAATACACCGGGGGCGCCCTGTGACTCTGCGCGTGAGGTGCGCAGGACAAGGTATCCGGCGTTGCGAGGGTCTTCATTGACCTTCTCGTCGGTATCGCCGTCGTAGATAGACGGTGCGGCCATTGCTACTTTCTTCCCGCTGAACTTGTCTCTCGTCGCATCAGCCATGGCACTCTCAATAGCCTTGGCATCGCTCGAGCCCTTCTGGATCAGGAAGGTTGCTGAATACTTCTTGTTCCCGGGGAACTGGGAACTGGACTCGGCCTCAAAGAGTTTTGGGTAGCTAATGCGGACGTTGGTCAATCTGGTCATAATTCCCATGGTGGATCTCCTGAATGGTTTCGCGGTTTCTAGGCTTCTAGGGCTTCGAATGGTTTCGCGGTTTCGAGTGCTGGACGTTTATCATCCACTGGTACAATCATCGCCTTGCCAGGGGATCTGGTGAGCATGGCCTCGAAAGCCTCCCACTTCTTTGCCATGCCTCGCTCCGGTTTGGTCTTCAATACTTTCTCGATGGCGGTTGGAGAAAGTAGCTTCTGTGTATAAATCTCCATCGGCTTCAGCTTGAGATCGTTCTTCAGCATTGTCGCGATCAGTTCTTCGTCCTTGAGCCCCCACGCACGATTGCCCTGGCGCCCTGCTACCAGCTTCAGCTCATAGTTGAGCCCGCCGGTCGAGACTATATCCATCAGCCTGGCGTCCATGGCGTCCATCCACTGCAGGAGGAGCTTCTTGGTATTGAAGTACACCAGGAGCTCGTGTTCTGTGGCGTCATCCACTGCCTCGACCATACGGCTCTCCTTGGTCAGGTCCTCAAAAGGGACCACGTCACGGACCACGGCCTTGACTGCGGAGCATGTCGCCTTGGCTGGGCACCAGCGGCAGGTCTTATCCGCCGGATGATAGACGGCGTCGGGGGTGCCGATCTTGGCAATCTGCTCTGCCATGCCCACGGCTATGGATTGGATCTCCTCCACGGTATAGCGGCAGGCCTGAATGGGGATGCGCCCAGGGATTCGCGGTTGAATGATGATCGTCTCCACTCTGGTGACGAACCAATCTTTCTCCTTGGCTAGTGAGAGAGCACCCAGGGCATAGATCTGCAGCTGCTCGTTGCCGTCGATCTCCACCGGGACGCCTGCACCATGCTTGTAATCAATAATATAGAGGGCATAGTCGCGGGGGTCGTAGATGACAACGTCGGCAGTGCCCCAGACGTCATCGGTGCCAAGCTGGTTGGGGTAGACTGTATCCTCGGTTAGTACAACGACGCCGAAGTCCTGGAACTCCAGATCATGCACAAAATTATAAGCAACAGCAACAGCGTCGCGCATATCAGGGTACTCGCTCGGGAAATCTGGCTCAAGATCGGTCAAGATCCACTGCTCAAGGAACTTATGCGCCAGGGTGCCTTCTTCCGCATAGGATGAGCTTGGACTCTCAATACCTTCACACTCTTCCGGGGCCTTGGTGCAGTAGAGCCAGCGGGACGCGCTGGATGGTGACAGTTTGGCATGATCAGCCATGTTATGCCTCCTCGTTCAGCAGGTCAACGAACTGAGCAATCAGCTCATGATTCTTCAGGTTGGAGAGCTTGTCCGCTCCGACCTTCTCGAGAGCGCCACGGACGAAGTCGATGCCATGGGCCTTGATCTTCTCTGAGGCCAGTGCCTGCAGCTCCGCCATGGTTGGCAGGATAGTGCTGGTATCTGGCTCTGGTGCAGGGGGTTCATCTGCTGCTGGTGTTGGTGGGGTCTCCTCGGCCAGGGCCGGCCCCAGGGCTGCCTTGTCTTCTGGCATTACCTTATGCCTGTGGAACAGGGAATTAACAAAAAGGTTTGCCTCGAGCAGTTCTGCTCGGTCGTCGGTGTCGAACGTGATCGTTACTTTCATAGCCGGTATCTCCTTACTGGGTAAAATGTTGTACTACCTTCCTATACATGCAGTTATATGTCCTTATACTTCTCGTGTCAAGATATTTTTATACCGGGGTGAATCCGCTTTCAATATCTCGCAGCGCCACGCCGTAACGGCCGCGGTCACCGCACAATCGTACTGACTCCTGGGGTAGGTACTGCTGCAGGAGTCGGCAGAATCGGGTGTAGGTCGTTATCTTGTGGCCGGTCTCCCGCGACCAGGCTTCATAGTCCTTATACAGTGCCTTGGTCGCAACGAACCCGCCGGAGTTGTCTACGATGATGCGATCGTCGACCCACGCCTGCAGCGGCTGCATCTGGTGGGCCCACTCGATCACCTTCTTCTCAGATCTCTGCGGGGTGTTACAAATCGCGCGGCATTGGTCTTTTTGGTACTCCTCCGCAAATACCAGGAGCGCCTTGGTAAAGATCCGGTGCGCCTCTTTCGAGATCTTGTCACGCAGATCTGAGTCGCGTTCTGCCATCGGTACGGTGTTGGGGATGCTAATAAGCGCCACGCGGTCTTGTGCTGCGCCGGAGCTGTCCTGCATCTTGGGGTAGTGGTTGCCACTGAACCACATTACTGCGCTGTTGATGATGGTAATGGGCGCTGCGTATTTCCTGTCGATCTGGATGGAGTCGCCGCCTATGAGCTGGTTGAACTTCATCGCGGCCACGGGCTTCTTACTGTCAATCTCGCCGGCTACGTTGATGAGCTTGCCAACGATCTGCGCTAGAGAGAAGTCTTTACCAAAGTCTTCTAATGATACGGCGCTGCGGTTCTCCCGGCCGATGATTGTTTCTACCAGGTGGAGCAGGACAGACTTACCGGAGCCGGTCGCGCCATGCAGGAACACCGACTTGCGTAGCCACGGCATCCTGGCCACGGTCGAGTAGATCATAAACGTCTCCAGGATCCGTATCGCCTGCGGGTCGTCGTCTGTTGCTCGCTTCATGAAGGCGTCATATACAGGGGTGCCCAGGTCCTCGCTGTGCTGTATGTAGTGGCACGGTATGACATAGTTGAGTAAGTGCCCAGGCTTGTGCTTCGATAGGGTCCAGGTGCCGTCCTCGAGGGTGAGGACGCCGTCCAGGGTGTTGATCTTCACTCCGGCGCCTGGTCTGTTAAAGTGGTCTTCTTGGGTGAGCGGCAACAGGGACACCATGACCTGGTGAATGGAGCTGAGTGCGGACCCAGTAACGATCACACCATACTGCTCGTCGCGGGCTTCCTTCAGGATCATGTGTTTGATGCTCTGCTCTGGTACTCGCTGCCAGTGCGTCACTTTGAACCGCCAGAAGTCGCCAGCGTGATAACAGGTGAGGTCTGAGCCGCCGAGACGACGCAAGACCGCCTCCGCTACGCGCAGGTGCCCCTGCTCCTCATCTATGCCGTCCTCGGTCGGCTGCTGAGGCGGTGGGGCCAGGCGGGGGATGTCGCGCTCCAGGGCTCGGGTGCCTACGCCCGCCTTTGCCGCCAGGGTGTTGCGCAACTTCTCACGCATCGCCTCGGTCAGGCGGCTGTCGGTGTAGATCTGCGGCCAGACCACGGAGGTCAAGGTAACGTCGTCGTCGGTGGCCTCGATGGCTGCGGTGTGCTCCGCGATCGAATCTTGTAGGGGGGACGTCGTGCTCTTGGCGTCATTTCCACTGTTGTGTTGCGCCTGCCCCTCCTCTGCGGGAGGGAGTGGGGTGAACGCTGGGGGTTGGGTCGATACGCCGAGGCGTGAGAGGAGCCACGGGGGTGCGGCTCGCTTGAGCACGGCCAGGAGGGTGCGGACTGTGATGGGCGCCGAGCCGGGCCCCTCAGCTGTCAGCGTTTGCCACCGGTAAGATATGGTGTCCCCAGCATCGGTGTAACTGGGGTCGCTGGTGGACCACTCCAGGAACGCGAGCATGCCCGCCGCGGCCGTTGCGTGGTGGCAGGCGGACATGATCTGAAACCAGTCGTCATGCTCCTGGTGTTCCGCCGGGTTGATCAGCGCCAGGACCGTGGCCAGCTCCTCCTCCGTGAGAATGCCCCACAATGGCCCCTTGTCCTCTTCCGAGGCAAGGGAGTAGTCGGCGTCGCCTCCATTGAAAAGTTGCTCCAGGTCGTCGATCAGGATCTGCTGCGGCGGGAAGACGGCCGCGCCGTACCAGCGCCATGTGCCGGTGCCGTTGCTCGATCCTGGTGCAACAACGTAGCGGTTGCCGGTCAGCCAATCTATGCCAGGGTACTGCGGCAGGCTCTTGTTGATGCGCCGCCCATGTCCCGGTGGGAGAGCAAAATAAAAATGCGCCCCCTGGCCGGCTGTGAGAACCGTAGGAGTGTAGAGCATGGCAAAGGCGGGCAGATCCTGCTGCAACTGCTTAAATGATGCGGCGCCGCCATTACGTGGGTCGATGTCCATGATCAGGTGATCTGGACCGATGACGAGGCCGATGTTGCCGCCGCCGCGGATGTGGCCTGGGAGATCGACGCGGGCCCGGGAGATGGGATCTTGCCAGGATGTGATGGTAGGTTCTTTTCCGTGTGGTTTGAGGGGAATTGCGGGGAGTAGATGGTTGACAGTCTGGAGGGTGTCGTGTAAACTCATAGGCGTGACCTTGGCTAGGGTTTGGTGTGACAAGGGACTCGAGGCCCGACGATATGCTCTAAAATATCGTCGGGCCTTTCTTGTTTGGGGCGATTATTATCTTATCACTCCTGCCGCGGTGTGACAAGCCACGGGATGTGGGGTCTTCATATCGCCCGGCATACCAGATATGTGGCCAGGGCGATCATTGCCGCCAGGATGATAATAGCGAACGCCTCCCTCTTCAGCTCTGTCTTAAACTGCCCCCACCACAATTTTATCATCATAGCCCCCAGAATATTGCATAGATAATGAGGCCCATGGCTGCAGTCGCCAGGGTGCCTATTACCGTCATAGCCACGATTAGCTCGTCTGTGTCTCTTGATGGTGCTACGTTCCAGGTTTTTCTGATTGATAAAAATGTGTTCTTGTCTTTCATGATCATGTTGTGGCCTCGTCTTGTCTATGCAGATCCTCTAGCTTCTGCAGGTAGAAAAATGCGTCTTCACGCTGCGTGAAATGCGCTATGGTCTGCATCTTGTGACCGGCGTCCTTATCTGGTCGCCATGAGTATAGGTGCCAGGGTGTGTCGGTGTCACTGACGTACAAGAGCAGCACATAAGCCGTGCCGTGGCGGTGGCAAAGAATCGTTTTTAGGCGGTGTTTACCTTGTGAGTGATAAACACCGCTCTGTTGGTTGTTACTGGAACCCCCGCTCGGCCATGATGGTGAGGGCCCACCACCAGAGAGCGGTGGTGAGAATTAGGGCGGTCAGTGTGGTCAGTGTTTTAATTATCATAATCTGGCTCCATGGTTAGTATCTCGATTGCCAGCTCGGTTTCGTCGATCCTGCGTTTGAGGGCCGCTATCTCGCTGGCTGAATCCTCGATATTGAGCCGATTAAACTGCAGGTGGACCAGCTCACGGACCAGAACGATCAGGTCCTCGTTGAGCCAGTAGATTTCGTCGTCTGTCGTTGGCTCCGGGGGGAGCATGCTGTCGTAGTGCTCTTGTGCGTGGCTCATTTTGATCTCCTGTCGAGTAGTAGGTTTATCGCAACCCTGACTGGGCCTGGTATGTTCCTGGCTCCTGCACGCCACCTGTCAACGGCCGAGATTGTTACCTGCAGGGCCTCGGCCAGCTCCTTGTTGGTCATGTTTAACACTTTTTGGTGCTCTTTGAATTGGTAGGGGGTCATTTGTTTCTCCTCTCTACGATTGGCAGTATTTTTCCCAGAGATCGTGCATTATTTGATCGGCATCCCCATCGTCGTTGCACCACCGCCCGTCAACATAATTACCTGTTGATGTTCCAACGTCAGCATCGTGTCCCTGCTCAATTAACCACTCACAAAAATCGTTCGCTTCATCTGTGTCGCATGCTATCTCTATTCTGTGCTGTTTCATGGTGTGTCTCCTCGTTTAAATATGGTTGATTATATGATGGCAACAAACGAGCCAGTTTCGTCGTATGCCTTGATAATGCAGCGGCCAGAGCCATTAGGGTCGGCGACAACAATATATGCCCATTCATCGTCAACAACACGATTGAAAAAATCGACCTGCAAATCAGCCTCTTCCCGGGTATTATAAACGTGATGGGTGGTGTCGATCATCTTCATGGTGTTTCCTCCAGGAGGGGGTTGGATTGTGCTGCTCTTAATTATGATATATACCCAGGGGGTAAAGATGTCAAGGGGAAAAGTGCATTAAAAATGCTTTAAACGTCGGCCAGCGGTTAAAGAGATTATTGCTTTAAGTTGATGGGTCGATTTAAAGCAATTATTTCTTTATGTTGAGAGGTCACGCTGAATCATACACCAAGGGTAGATTTGTCACTTGATTTGTCGGCTGAAAAAATCAAGTGGCATCTGGAGATCCTAGGGGAATAGGCTCTGCGGAGATATTTGTCGCTTTGGTCGGGCAAAGGGGGGGTAGAAGTTTAAAATAATAATAATAATATATATAGAGTGATTTCAGAGCGAGGAGACGAAATAAAGGGAGTAAAATATTTTATTTCTTTTCATTTTAAAAGGTTTTTATAGTTTGCCCGGCTCAGCCGACATATTTCTTGTAGATCCCCTGGTGGCGTGGGTTTCCGGATGCCACTTGATTTTTTCAGCCGACATCAGCCGACAAATGGTATTTCAGGGCGAGTGGTCGAGTTAAAGGGGTTGTGGCTGCGTGACGGTGTTGATCCGCTCCTGGATCTGGGTTGTGTTCTCCTGGCGGACATTGTTGTATTATGTGGTATATTAATTTTTCTTTGTTGCTTTCCTTGCAAAACAGTGAATCAGGGTATATTATTGGAGTATGGATACTAAAAAGAAAAAAGTCGGTCGCCCTATGAAATTTGAGAGCGTCTCGGCGTTACAGGAAAAAATCGACGCTTATTTCGATCGTTGCGATGCTGCGGAGGAGCCATATCTCATTACCGGCCTGGCGTTGTCTCTCGATACTAGCAGGGAAACTCTGTGTGATTACGAGAAGAAAGACAAATTTTCTGACACAATAAAAAGAGCGAAGCTGAGAGTAGAGGCTGACTACGAAAAATCTCTGCGCAAAAACGGCCGCGCTGGCGATATCTTTGGCCTGAAAAACTTTGGTTGGAAAGATCGGACCGAAACGGCGCACAGCGGCGGCGTAGCTATTACTACTATAAAGCGGGTAATTGTTGACCCAGATGGCTAAACGAGACCTGATCATAGACACACCGAGGGTTTTTGTCCCACTCCTGGAGCCGAGCCGATACAAAGGTGCGCACGGCGGCCGCGGATCAGGAAAAAGCCATTTCTTTGCTAGCAAAACCATAGAGGATTCCCTTTATTATCCCAGCTTACGCACTGTATGTGTTCGTGAGGTGCAAAAAACTCTCAAGGATTCAGCTAAACGCCTGATTGAGGACAAGCTCCAGTTCTTTGGTTTGGGCGAGGCGGACGGGTTTAAGATTTACAACGAGGTTATTTCCACGCCCGGCGACGGAGTTATCTCATTTGTTGGTATGCAGGACCACAACGCTGAGTCGATCAAGTCCCTGGAGGGCTACGGCAGGGCGTGGATTGAGGAAGCACAGACCATGTCTACAAGGTCGCTCGCGCTACTCAGGCCAACCATCCGTGAGGAGGGTTCGGAGCTGTGGTTTTCCTGGAATCCACGCAGGAAAACAGACCCGGTTGATATGATGTTGCGTGGTGAGGAGATGCCCACAGACTCGCTCGTGGTGCAGGCCAACTGGTCCGATAATCCATATTTTCCCGATGTCCTGGAGCAGGAGCGGCAGGATTGTCTCCGCCTCAACGCTGATCAGTATGATCATATTTGGGAGGGCGGCTACGCTACGGTGCTGCAGGGCGCGTATTTCGCCAAAGCAATCCACCTATTACGGGCTAACAACCAGGTGTGCAGGGTAGGGATTGATCCCCTGATGACGATCCAGCTATTTTTTGATATTGGCGGGACAGGCGCAAAATCAGATGCTTGTGTCATATGGGTGGCTCAGTTTATCGGCCGCGAGATCCGGGTCCTGGACTATTATGAGTCTGTTGGCCAGCCACTCGCGTCACACGTTGCATGGCTCAGGGCCAAAGGGTACACACCCAGACGGTCGCTCGTATCACTGCCGCATGACGGTGGGTCGCACGATAAAGTGTTTGACGTATCGTTTGAGTCTGCCCTAAACTCAGCAGGATACAACGTCGAGGTTATACCAAACCAAGGGAAAGGGGCAGCAAGGGCTCGCATCGACTCGGTCCGGCGCATCCTCCCAAGCTGCTGGTTTAATGCTGAGACTACGTCCCCAGGGCTAGACGCACTCGGATGGTACCACGAAAAACAGGATGAAATCAGGAGCATAGGTCTAGGGCCAGAGCACGACTGGTCGTCCCATGGCGCTGACGCATTTGGTCTGATGTCACTCTGTGCTGAGAGGTTTTTCAATGAATCATCTTTATATTATCTTGATGACTACGAGGCCAGACCGCAACGACAGGCACAAGGTAATAGCACAACAGGATATTAAAAGGATATGACAAACCTACAGAAGCTCGCAGCATGGTCAAAACGCGATAACCTAGCCGGTGACCAGGATGATACATTCCTGGCCAAGCTGGCAGACGACGTCATCCGTAACTATGAGGAAGACGAAGGCTCTCGTGCCGCCTGGCTGAAGAAGTCCAAGTACGCCATGGATCACGCGCTGCAGGTTACCACCCCCAGGCCCGGCGCATCGAACGTAAAATATCCTCTGCTCACCGTGGCGGCGTTACAGTTTCACGCCCGGGCCTATCCGGAGATCATCAAGGATCAACGAGCTGTTAAGGCCAAGGTAACGGGCCAGGACCAAGATGGTGAGAAGCAGGAGCAAGCGAAGCGAATCGCAGACTTCATGAACTGGCAGCTGTTCGAGGAGATGTCAGAGTGGGAAGAGGAGATGGACAAGATCATCCTGGCCCTGCCCATCGAAGGTTGCGAGTTTAAGAAGATGTTCTTTGATCCGAACCTGGGCCGAAACGTCTCCGAGTGGGTCCGGCCGAAGAATCTCATCGTGGCCAATGACACTCGCAGCCTGGACACCTGCCCCCGCGTTACGCATCGGCTCTATATGTATCCATACCAGATTGCAGAAAAACAGCGGTCCGGTGTGTGGTCGGATGTGGATCTCAAGATTGATACGGACGATGATAACGATGAGCTGCTGCAGGAGATCCTGGAGCAGCATCTCCTGATGGACCTGGATGGTGACGGACTCAAAGAGCCCTACGTGGTAACGGTCCACAAGGACAGCCAAGAGGTCGTACGGATCAAGGCCGATTACCATCCTGAGGACATTACCGTCTCCAAGGGCGGCAAGACTATCCGCATCGATAAGCTGGTATTCCAGGGCGTTCCTGCTGATACGGTCGTGGAGCAGCTCAAGGGCGCCAAGATCACCAGGATCGATCGATTTAATCATTTCGAGAAGTTCAGTTTCATCCCAAGCCCCGACGGTTCATTCTATGATGTTGGTTTCGGACAGCTCATCGGGCCCCTTACGGATGTGGTGGACACAACCATCAATCAACTCATTGACGCTGGTACGCTCCAGAACCTCGGAGGCGGATTCGTTCGGAGAGGGATGAATATCAACGGCCGCCGTGGCGAAGTCAAGTTCCAGATGGGTGAGTATAAAGAGGTGGACGTCCCGAGCTCTATGGACATCCGCGGCATGATTATGCCTATTCCCACCCCGCAGCCGAGCGTAACGCTGTTCAACCTGCTCAATACAACCATCCAGGGCATCAAGGACATTACAAGCGTCCAGGATATATTCACCGGCGGCCAGCAGCAGAACGAGACGGCAACGACTACCCTGGCCCGGATCGATCAGGGGCTGAAGGTATTTACGGCCATCTATAAGCGGATTCTCAGGGCGACCGGTAAGGAGTTTAAGAAGCTCTACCGCCTCAACTCTATATATCTGCCAGCGGAGACATATTACTCGGTCCTGGACGACAACCGGCAGGAGGTAATGTCACTGCAGGACTTTCGTGGCGACGGTACTGACGTGCAGCCGAGTGCTGATCCGAGCGTATCGTCTGTTATGCTGAGGCAGGCCAAGGCGCAACTACTGTTGCAGCACCTGGGCAACCCGATGATCAACGGCGAGGAGATCATGCGCAGGTATTTCGAGGCCATGGAGCTGGACAACATTGATAAACTGTTTGTCCCGGAGGAGCAGCGTAACCAGCCGAGCCCCGAGATGATCAAGATGCAGGTCGAGCTCCTGGAGAGTAAAGCCAAGACAGCGAAAACATATGAGGAAACGCAGGTCGTCAAGGCAAACGTCATCAAGACATACGCCCAGGCCGTTGAGGCCATAGCCAATGCAGAGAGCAAGGAAGCAGGGTCGCAACTGGCAATGTACCGCCAGCAGATGGAGTCAATGATTAAACAGTTTGAGGTAAGCAATGGACAGGGAAACACTCAAGGCATGGCAGGCGCACCCGGTAACGGCGTGGCTCCTGGGGCGGCTCAGCAAGGACCGGCAGCAATGCCAGATCAAGGCGCTGGAGGCTTCGGACCAGCCGGACCCGAATCCATACCAGGTATTGAGGGAGGTGGCCTACAATAGAGGCCGGGTCAGTATAATTGAGGAAATCGAACACCTGGAGGTAGATGATGAGTAACGCAGCAGGGATCGTGCCGATGGAGTTCAAGGTACTGATCAAACCAGAACCAGTGGAAGAAGTGACAAAAGGGGGCATCGTGATACCAGATTCACTCAAGGAGAAGAACAAATACGCAACGGACAAGGGAACACTCCTGGCCGTGGGCGCAATTGCATTCACTGAGCCGAGTTGGTTAGAATGTCCGCAAGTAGGTGATACCGTGTTATTTGACAGGTATGCAGGGGGATTGGTCAAAGGAGTTGACGGCGAGGAATATCGGCTGATCAACGATAAGGAAATCCAGGCAGTATTGAGGTAGAGAAATGAGCGACGAAGAAGAAAGAGACTACGAGGCTGAAGCATCGGCGCAAGGGTGGGTACCAGAAGAAGATTGGAAGGGCCCAGCTGACAAGTGGCGACCGGCACAGGAGTTTGTAGAGCGCGGAGACAAGATCATCCCCATTTTGAAAGACCGGGTGGACAAGCTCGAAGCGGATCTGAAGATGACCATCGCAGCCAATGAACGCGAAGTCAGGGAAGCGTCGAAGGCCGCGTACGAGAAGGCCAAGGCCAAGTATAAGGCCCGGGCCGACGAGTTGGACAAGAAGGAGCTGGAAGCATTCGCAGAGGGCGACGCCGAGAAGTTCCAGGAGGTCAAGAAGGAAAAGGCCAGGCTGAAGGAGCCGGAAGCTCCGAAGGCGCAGGATGGCCCTACACCGGAGTTCAAACAGTGGTCCGACAACAACCCATGGTACCAGACAGACGAGACGATGACCCTGTTCGCTGAGGCGCTGGGGCATAAGATCGCCACAAGCAACCCCCACAAACCTTATACGGAGATATGGGATGACGTTGCAAAGAAGGTCCGCAAAGAGTTTCCCCAGAAGTTTGAGAATCAACGAAGAAATGAGGCTGGGTCTGTCGAGTCCGGAACGACAGAGCCAAGCAACTCGAGCGGGAATAAGTTTGCGGATCTCCCAGCCAGCGCAAAGAAGCAATTCGCACGACTGGAGAAGCAATTCGCACTGAAAGGCAGGAAATACAGCAAGGACACATACGCGAAAGACTATTTCGCACAAGGTTAAGGAGACAATCATGGCAGAGAAACAACGAGTTAGCAGCAGAGTGGAGCGGCAGTCAACGGCAAAGAGAACCCCCTTCGGGGTGCAACGTCTGAAGATGAGCCTCGACGATGCGACCCGCGAACGGATAGAGGCCATGGGCCTCGTCCCGAGATGGATCAACGATGAAGACCACGGGACCCGCCTGCGTCAAGCAGAAGCCGGTGGTTACGTATTCATCACATCTGATGGGACGGAGCAGGTCGGAGATGTTGGGGCCGCACAGGATAAAAACCGCAGAATCAGGGGCTTAGTTGGAACTCACAAGGATGGATCAGCAAAGTATGCATACTTGATGGGCATCGACAAAGTGTATTATGAGGAAGATCAAGCAGCGAAGGAATCACAAAACAAAATGGTAGACGACGCAATCCGTGGAGGGAGTCCTTCGGGCCTCGGCCACCACGGTGTGAACCCTGATATGGGGAGCACCGTCGTCAAAAATATTGACTATAAGCCATAAGGAGTAGATCATGGCAAACGCAACTGGAGCCTTTGGCCTTCGTCCGGTACGCCACATTTCAGGCGCCCCGTGGAACGGTGCAACGGTAAAATGTTATATCAGCGCAAATTATGCGACTGCCCTCTTTGTAGGCGATCCTGTCCTGATGGACACGACCCTTGCCAACAAGGACACTACTGGGAATCATCCCACAATCATTGCCTCTGCAGGTACCGCCGGTACTCTGATCCGTGGCGTCATCGTTGGGTTTGAGCCTAATCCCGACGACCTGAACAAACAGTATAGCCCGGCTTCTACCGAGGGGTATGCTTATGTAGCAATGGACCCCGATGTTGTCTTCGCAGTACGCGGCGACGGTGGCGGCACCCCGTCCAAGGTATTCCCTGGACAGAATGCTGTTCTTATCGCCACTGCAGGCGGCAGCACCGCCACTGGCCTCTCTGGTTTCCATATGGACGAGGGTACCACTACCGCGCCCACTACGACCCAGAACTTCACCCTGCACATTCTTAATGTCCAGGCAGTCGAGGATAACACCTTGGCCGATAACGCAGTCTACGAAGTACTGCTCAACACAGTCGAGAATGCCACGGGTCGATTCCTTGGCGTTACCGCCGCGTAAGGAGGATACGCTATGACTATGACAACTGGAGCGCATCCTAAAGATCTGTGGCCTGGAATTAAGGCCCATTTTGGCGCAACGTATGATGAGCACGCGGAGCAGTACAAAGAGATCTTCGACATGGAGACTTCCGATAAGTCTTACGAAGAACGCGTACAGTACACCGGGTTCGGCCTTGCCCCTGTAAAGAATCAGGGTGCATCAATCTCATTCGACGACGCCCAGCAGGGTTACACTAGTCGGATCACTAATATCACCTACGCCATCGGTGGTATTATCACCCGCGAGGCTATCGAGGACGGTCAGTACGAGTCCATCGCTACCCGCATCGCCCGTTACATCGCTTTCTCTATCCGCCAGACGGAAGAGAATGTCGGCGCTAACGTGCTGAATCGCGCCTTTACCGCCGGTTATACTGGAGGCGACGGTGTTGTTCTCTGTTCCGCGTCTCACCCGGAGAAGGGCGGGAATCAGAGCAATCTGCTTTCTGTAGCTGCTGATCTGTCCGAAGCTTCTCTTGAGGATATGCTGGTCCAGATTATGCAGGCTACCGACTCCCGCGGCCTGAAGATCTCCCTGATCGGCCAGAAGCTGATCATCCCGCCTCAGCTGTCTTTCGAGGCTACTCGGATTCTCGAGTCCATGCAGCAGAGCGGTACCGCCAACAACGACACCAACGCCCTCCGGGCAATGGGTATGTTACCTGGCGGCGTAGCGATAAATCAGTATCTGACAGATGCCGACGCCTGGTTCATCAAGACCAACGTACCGGAAGGTATGATCTGCCAGAGTCGTCGTTCTGTAGAGTTTGGCCAGGACAACGACTTCGACACCGAGAATGCCAAGATGAAGGGCTCCATCCGTAAAGGCTTCGGCTGGGCGGATTGGCGCGGAATCTACGGAACTAGTGGCGCATGATTCTAAACTAAGAGGGTTGTCTGCATCAATTCGGGTGCAGACGCCCACTGGGTTCTCTTAGGAGGAACACAAAATGAAAACGAGTAATTACGGACGATTCAACAATCCTGTCGCTATTGCCGGGATTCCAGTTCTTAACACCCATCAGGGCAAAGTCTTTTGGGTTGATTCAAACGGCGGCGGCGGCGGGCGGGGTACGTTTAACCATCCCGTGCTGACTCTCGATGCTGCTCTGGCCCTGTGTACTGCCGATAAGGGCGACACTGTTATGGTCAAGGCTAAACACGCCGAGACCGTCCTCGGAGCTGGTGGTATCACCCTGGATAAAGCAGGGGTTAATATCATCGGCCTTGGTCATTATGATGACCGCCCGACCATCCTTATGGACGGCTCGACTATCACCGGCCTGGTTACTGCTGCTAATACGAGCATTGCCAACTGTGTCTTTGTTGCTGGTCATTCTGATATTGGCGCAGCATTTCTCATCACAGCCAAGGGTTTCCGTTGTGAGGCTTGTCATTTCGAAGGCAACACAGCAAGCGAGAACTTCGTAAAAATCTTTGATTGTGGTGCTGCTGATAACGATTGTGACGGACTCCAGTTGATTGACAACACCTTGGATTTCAATGGTGATGCCGGTGAATTAACTCCGATCATTCTTAACAAAAACACCAACGACGTCAAGATCATTGGTAATACTATCTATGGCGACTTTGACACCACACCCTATGCAGCTATTTATTCTGTGAATACGGAAGTACATCGTAATCTGGAAGTAGCATACAACAAGATCCACAACCTGCATGATGCCAACGCTATTGTTGGGATCAGCATGGGCAGCACCGGATCTACCGGGTTTATGCACAACAATATGTGTTATGCCCTGGATGTAGCGGGCGAAACACCGTTTGTTTCTGCGGCCACAGGCATTTCTCTGTTCCAAAACTGGTACAACTATACTGGCGGCACAACCTCCGGTTTGGTTCTCCCTGCCATCGGCACTTTGGCCTAATCTAAACAGTGTTACCCGTCAGACAGTTACTGAGTCTGGCGGGTAATGCAGAGGAACACGGAATGAAAACTATGCCATTTGCTCCCACCAGTAATACTGAGACGGAGAGTATCATGGAGATCAAGGGGGTAATGGTCCGAGGTATTCGCTTCAACCGTGCTACCCGTGATATCTCTATAGACTATACGGAAGTCGTTAAGACCAAGCCGGCTACTAAGGGGACCAAGAAATGAAGCCGAAGAAATTTTCATTCGACCCAGATAACACCGACGACAACGGTATCTGGACCATTGATTCAATATCTGGTGCCGGTGCCTTGACTATGAACGGCGCACTTGTCTCCGGCGGAGTCGCTACCATGGACTATGCCAGGCGGATTGGGATCATCTCTGCAGGTGACGATAGCCTGGACACCATGACGTTTGTCGGGACCGATCAGGATGATAAGGCCCAGACCGAAGTGGTGACTATGGCCAATGCCGGAACGGCTGAGAGCACCAAGTATTTTAAAACGATCACCAGCGCGACCGCTTCCGGTGCCTCTGCCGGCAATGTCACGATCGGGACCGTGGATGAGTTCTGCTCGCAGACGATCCCCCTTGATGCTCGGAGCCGGGAGCTCGCCACCCGGCTGATCAATACGACCGGCGCCATCGCCTATCAGCTGCAGGAGACCATGGATGATATCCAGTCCACTCCTACGGTTGTCCAGGATGCGGCGTGGTCTGATGTATCGGCCTCCGGTGAGATAACTGCTGGCGCAACGGCGTGTAAGCTCCTCGTTACCAGCTTCACCGATACGGCGGAGATCACCATGAATCTCAACCAGGCACTCAGCTGATGGAACAGAGCCCTCCTTATGGCGGAGATCATTACGAGCCAGGTAACAACTGGATAATTTGTGATGAGTGTGGGCGCAAGTTTCGGCGGAGCGACGCCCGTAAAAGATGGGACGGAGCCTTGGTCTGCATCAACGACTGGGAAGAGCAACACCCACAAGAGCTTGTGCGTGGCATCTCAGAGAGAATCGCTGTTGCAGACCCGAGGCCGGTCCCTGCTGAAATATCAATCGGAGTCGGTGACGTAACACAGGATGACTTATGAGCGTATCAGGAACAAGTGACTTTTCAATGACCGCAGGTGAGATCATTAAGGACGCCATGGCCACCATCGGTGCGACCGAGGCCAACGATGTTGTGAACGCCGACGACTCAGCCTTCTGCCTCCGGCGGCTGAATATGCTGGCCAAGCACATGGCTATGTCGGCGAATCTGTGGGTGACTACCGATGTGACGGTCACCCTGACCCCGGGGACCGAGAGCTATACGGTAGGCGATGGGCTCGAAGTTGACACTCTGCGTCCGCTCAGGCTCCTGTCCGCCAGGCGGGAAGACTCGAACGGGACCCAGATCAATGTGGATGTGGTCTCCCGACAGGAGTATATGGATCTCCCAGTCAAAAGCACCCAGGCCCCGGCGAATCAAGCCTACTATGATCCGCAGCGCGATAACGGCGTTCTTTACGTCTGGCCGACCGGGACGACCAACAATACCACACTGATCTGCACATTCAAGAGGCCGATCCAGAATTTTGACGCAAACTCAAACAACCCCGACTTTCCCCAGGAATGGTATCTGGCCCTCGTTTATGCCCTGGCTGTTAAGATTGCACCCACATACATTGGTGCAGTGCCACAGGATATTAAGATGGAGTCCGAGCAGCTCCTGGCCGGGCTCTATGTTTTCGATGACGAGACGACCTCACTTAAACTCAGACCGGATATGCGCTGATGCCGTTTAACAAGATACAGATAAACGCTCCGCTCTACCAGAATGTAGATGACTCTGAGCTGTCAGAGACTTCTCCTGAGCGGCGTGATGTCTTCCGGGACGAGACAGGAACTACCGTCCGCAGGCCGGGGCTTTCAGAGTTTACCGATACCGGGTTTAGTAATCCTATTGATGGGATGTACTACTGGGAAGAGAAAGACCGCCTGTTTGTGGTAACGAACGGTAAACTTCTTTCTGTCCATGAGAATGGAGCCGTCACAACGATTGCATCCGACGTGCTCAATGTAGGCACCAGGGCCATATTCGACGAGGCGATCAACCCGACCCGGAAGCTGTTTGTGGTCAATGGCAGCAAGATCGTCCAGAGCGACGGCGCTACTGCTGCCGTGCTCTCAGACGCAAACGCCCCGACAACAGCAACGCACCTTTCGGTATTCGACACCTACCTCTTGGCCGATGAACCCGGGACACAGAAAGTGCATTTCTCCGAAGTAGGAACTCCGGAGTCCTGGGGCGCAGAGTTCTTCGTCGCGGAAGAGCGATCTGACAATGTCGTCGCTATTTCACACGGATGGGGTGAGGTAGCCTGTTTCGGAACCCAGACGGTAGAAAACTTTTACGATGACGGGGTGACACCTTTCGTTCCAATCGCAGGCGCGAGTATTGAGACAGGAGTATCTGCCCGGTACTCCATCAAGCTGATCGACAACTCATGGTTTATCCTGAACGAGGAGCGGCGGCTTGTCCGCATTATCGGCAGGCAGCCGCAAGTGAAGTCAATCCCAGTTGACCGTATCATCTCCGGCCTGTCCACGGTAGCCGATGCCATCGGGGATCACCTCACTGTTGGCGGGCGCACCTTCTACGTCTTGACCTTCCCAGCGGCCAACAAGACTCTTGTTTATGACTATGCCCGGGACGAATGGGCCGGAGAGTGGGGATATTGGGAGAATAATGAATACGGTCGCTGGCGCGGGAACTGCTGCTTGTATATCCCGAAATGGAACAAGCACCTCGTCGGCGACTACGAGAACGGAAAGATCTACGAGATCTCCCCGGATGTCTACCAGGATGATGGCAACACCATCCGCTCCATGTGGCGCACGGGGAATATCGACCACGGCACGTCGATGAAGAAGCGGTCGCTTGAACTGAGGATCAGGGCACGGCGAGGGCTTGGTGATATCAATTCTGTAGCACCGACGCTGATGATCCGCTGGCGTGATGACGGTAACAAAGCATGGGGCAACACCCGCAACCTGAACATGGGCCTTGCAGGCGACACTGAATTTTATATCCGCCTGCATCGACTCGGAGCGTACAGGTCCAGACAATACGAAATCAGCTGCACAGATAATATCCCGATCGGAATTGTATCGGTCGAAGAGAACATCGAACAGGCAGGCAGATAATGGCAATACGGGCGCGCATGCCAAGATCGGATGATGTCCGAGAGATTGAAGGATGGCGCAGGAGTCTGACTCAGGACCTGAACGATGCACAGCTCAGGGCCATGGCGCGGTCAACGGTTACTGGAAATTATACTTTATCTCTATCAGATCAAATGATATGGGTCGATGCCTCCGGTGGCGCCGTAACAATCACCATGCCAGCAGCGGCAGATCATGCAGGAGTCGAGTGGATCATCGAAAAGATCGACAGCACAACAAACCTGGTGACAATCGCAGCGGCCGACACAATCAACGGTGACGCCAGTTTCGACCTGCTGGCGCAGTATGAGTCAATCAGGCCACAATCAGACGGGACGGTGTACTACACATGAGCGGATTTTCACTACGGTACCATAACCTGCTGAATGTAGCCAAGGCGTTAATCAACCCGGCTACCGAAGAGAAGCAGGACGACGCAATCACCGCCCTGGGCCTTGTAGCGACTTCGGCAAATCAAGATTTGCTCTTGGCAGAACTCCAGTTGAAAGCCGATCTGACCGAGACGCAGCCAGTCTCTGCTGCTACTCTACCGTTGCCAACGGGTGCTGCTACCTCTGCCAATCAGACCACCCTTATCACTCAATCTCCCGTTGATGATGTCTCTGGCGCAAGAACCGTCATTACATACCAGCACCATAAGATACATGAGGGCGATACGTACATTATCAATGAGGCGTATGATCTCGCAATTAATAATGTCATCGATATTCGGATTACTACCCCAAACACAACCAAGTGGGCGCACTGGGTTTTAGAGTTCGACACCGAGTCTGAGTACGAGTTCTGGTTCTATGAAGTTGCAGTAATCACTGTAGCCGGGTCAGCTTACACACCGATTAATCTTAATCGAAACAGTGTCAATACTTCCGTCCTTGCGGTGGATATCATCACCAACGCATCACTAGCCCTGGCGAACGCCGATACTGATGTGACCGGGGCCACAACTCTGATGCACGGATTTGCAGGGGCCGGGAAGACTACTGGGGGTTCACAGAGCATCCGTGAAGAGTTTATTCTAAAACAGAATACAATTTACGGATTCAGGGCGGTCGCAAATGCCGCAGGCTGGATCCATGAAAATATGGCCTGGTATGAGCATGAGTCGTTGGCATAAAATGAAAATCTTATTTTGTCGCAATTACGTAGACATGGTATGATATAGATATGGAAGCACAACTTACAGAAAGAGGGTGGGTGGTCAAGCCGGAATTGTCACTGGTGCACAAGGTGGCAGAGGTGGAAAAGAAGCTGCTTTCTGTCGAGCAGGCAGATTGTCCGCTCTATCATCATTTCGGCCCTGGGCTCTATATCCGGGAGGTTCACATTCCCGCAGGAACAATGGCCATGGGGCATCACCAGAGACTCCCTCACATGAACGTCATGATCAAGGGGCGTGTGATAATGCTCAACGAGGACGGGACATCGAGAGAGCTTGTCGCACCTAGGACCTTCATGGCTCCACCTGGTCGCAAGGTTGGGTATGTTCTTGAGGATGTTGTCTGGCAGAATATATACCCTACCGATGAGACCGATGTCGAAGTCCTCGAAGCAACGTATCTTGATAAATCGGAATATTCAGTAGAGTACAAGAAGAACGCTGACCGGATCAGGTCAATCACTCACAATCAGGACAGGGAAGACTATTCCAGTATGCTCGATGAATTTGGCTTCACTGAGGAGATTGCTCGGATGCAGTCGGAGAACGAGTCTGACCAGATCACCATGCCGTATGGCTGGTCAAAAGCGACAGTCCGTGATTCGACCATAGAGGGAAAAGGATTCTTTGCCAATGCCCCGCTTGCCGCTGGTGAAGTGATTGCCCCTGCTCTTGTCGGTGACATGCGCACACCCGCTGGCCGGTACACGAATCACTCAATGAAGCCCAATGCGGAAATGGTGAAGCGGTCAGATGGTGATGTTGACCTCGTAGCGTTGGTGGATATAAGCGGATGCAAAGGCGGTAGTATCGGCGACGAAATTACAGTTGACTATCGACAGGCAATCTTGTTATCGAAATATATGGAGGTTGAATAAATGTCATCATTGGTAGCGGCAGGATTTGCGGCAGGTGGAGCTACAGCGATAGGGACAGGGATAGCGGTAGCTGGTGGGATCGGCGCGGTAGCGAGTATAGTTGGAGCGGGTGAGCAAGCAGACGCCATAGACGCAGCAGCCAGCACCCAAGCACAATCAGACGCCTTGGCCATAGCAGAGCAACGAGCGGCCAAGGAACAAGCTGTAGAGCTCAATGCCCCGTTCCGTGAAGCTGGGCTTGCCGGGCTTCCTCAATATCAGCAGATGGCCATGGAGGGCTATCAGGGCCCGGGAGACATCACCGGCTCACCGCTCTACCAGTGGCAGCTTGAGCAGGGCACTGAGGGTATCAACCGTGCCGCAGCGGCCCGTGGTGGTTATGGATCGACCGCGGCAGTGAGCCAGATCGGCGACTTTACCCGTGCACTCGGCGCACAGGAGACGGAGACGCAGTATAACCGTGGCCTGACAGAGTACAACACACAGTATGACCGGCTGATGAACCTTGTCAACGTTGGCCGTGGTGCAACGACCTCATCAGTCTCCGCCGGACAGACTGCAGCAGGCAACATCAGCAACATCACGACAGCAGGCGGAACGAACCTGGCAGAATTACAGCTTGCATCTGGTGCAAACCAGGCAAGCATGTACGCCAACTTGGGGGCTCTGCCTATGCAGGCGTTGAACACCTACAACACGATGCAGCCACAGACAACCGCTTCATGGACGAATCCTGATACTGGGATGGCCTACAACTACTAAGAGGACACAAGATGCCATTGGTTGACACATTCGCTCCTCTCCGCAGAGAGCTTGATATTTACCAGCAACGAGCCCTTGACACCCGACAGCAGGCCATGGACGCCCCACGGCAGGCGCAACAGATGCAGCTTGGAAATCTGCAGCTTCAGCAAGGCCAGCAGAATCTCCAGATTGGCCAGCAGACGCAGCAGTTGAACCAGATAAAGATGCAGGATGTCCAGCGGAAGCAGCAGATCACGCAGGGCCTGCAGCAGTTCATGTCTGAGAATCCCGATATGCCACCGACCAAAGCCCGGATGACCTATCTCCAGGACAAAGATCCGCAGGCAGCACAGGCCACGTTGAAGGAGACCATTTCCACTGCTACGGCCCTGGCCCAGTTTGACCCGGAAGCTGCGACCAACCTGATCAATTCCGAGCTAGGTACGAGCTACAAGTACCGCGGCAAAGACAAGGGTTTTATCAAGGTTGAAGATAAGGTGAATGGGAAGATCCACTTTCTCGATCCTCAGAGCCTTCAGGCCGTTAAGACAATGGACATCGGCGTGGAGGAGCGTGGACCTGGGTCTAAGGAGGGGAAGCTCAGGGCAGACCTGAAAGCAGGATTAATCACCCAGAGTGATTTCGACACGGCTATGGACGGAGCGAAAACAGTAACGACAGAGAAGGCCTTGGCTGAGATCGGGAAGGCGGACAAGGAGATTGCAAGACTGTCACAGGTCGGCGGCCTGGATTCACAAGCCGTTATGGGCGTTCTGATGGGGGGAGGAAAACTCGAAGACCTTCAGGGTGCGGCACAGCTCTCCCCTGAAGTGAAGACCGCCATTGAATCACAAGCAGCGATAAAGCAACATTATCAGAAGTTCCTTGGAGGATCCGCACAGGTTCCCGGTGGCCAGCAGGCAAACTACCAGAACGAGTATAACCAGCTCAGACAGTCCGGCATGTCTCATGAGGCCGTGGTCGCGAAGATGAGCGGTGGCCAATAATGCCAATCGACTTCAATGCTCTGAAAGAGAATTACGAGGTCGGCGGCCCTGCCCGTTCACACGCTCCGTCCGGTGTTGACTTTGACGCCCTGCGTGATAGCTATGAGATGGGCGGGGTGCAATCGCCTGGGCATTTTACGCCGCGGCCACGGGGGTATGTTCCTCCTCCAGCAGCAGATAATCTACCGAGCTTGACCCAAGGTACTCCACAGAAGCAGAGTATTTTTAGTAAGGTCCTCTCCCCGTTTAGAGAGAGTGATCAAGAGCGGCATGCGCAGGCGTGGCTGGCGACCACCTTGGCAAAGAATGTCCCCGGGCTATCAGAGACAGAGGCCCTTAAACACCAGGACGAGTTGACCAAGGAATCAGGGCTCCGGGGCATCCCAACTGTTGGCGAGATGGCCCCTGTTGTTTTTGCCCCAGCTATTGTGGCGGGTGCGATGACGAGCCCCCTGGCGCTCGCTGGCGGCTTGGCGCGGTTCGCCCTGGCCAGCGAGGCAATTAGCTACGGGGTTAATCTGGTAAAAGATGAAGAGTATAAGATCTTTCAACATAAAGGTCTTGATGAGCTTCTCCCCGAGTCTGCCAACAGAGTAACAAAAGATTCCGTTGAGGTCATTGACCTTATTGTCAAGGGGTATATTGCCGGAGTAGGTGGAAAATATCCGAAGAAGCTGGCAGAGAAACTTACCAAAGAAACAATCGAAAAGGTTAATCTCCCGCGCGACATCTTCATCGATCCTGCACGGCTCAAAGAAGAGCTGCAGATGGGCGATGTACTCAGTAAAGCTGAGATGGATATGGTCAAAGATCTGGGGCTGACCGGGAAGCAGTATCGCCAGGCAGTTAAAGATGGCCTGGACATAAAGATTGCTTCAGAGAAGATCGTTACCATGCAGGATAAGCCGTGGTACGCCAGTCTGAAGAAGATCTTCGGTATTGAACCGGCCAGTGATATTGTGATGACTGGATCTGGCAAAGTAACCGGCAGCGTCAGGCTACGCCGCATAGAGGCAAGACAGGAGCAAACCCCAAGAGAAGACATCTGGGGTGCCCCTGAAGAGTGGGCGCCGAAGCCTGGGCCTGAAGCACCTGTTGAGCCTCCCACCCCCGTCAAGACGGAGACCGCTCCTCCCGCAACACCACAACTCAGAGCTCCCGCCCCACAATTCCCCGGCACTCCGGCAGCAGTGGCCCCGGCCGCTCCCCCGGCCGCTCCACAGATCCAGGCTCCACCGCCTCAGTTCCCGGGGCAGCAGGCTCCCCCTGCAGTTCCTGACTTCAAGGCTCTTGAACAGCGGTATGAGACGGAGCAGAAGGTAGCGCAGATCCCGGACGCCAAGAGTCTGGTCGAGTCCAGAACCAAGGATGAAATCACCACGAAGCTGGCTGCAATCTTCGACATGACCTTGGACGAATACGTCGCGTTTCGTGACTCTGATCCATTAGCGGATCTTCCAGAGGGGTATAAGTACGCCGTCGCCGATGAGTACATGGCTGACTTGGAGTATGCAGCGAACACACGCAATATCCAGGAAGCAGAGGCTATTATCGCCAATATCAAGGAAGGATTCCTGGCGCCAAGCGAACTTCCTCCTGTTGAGGTAGCTACCAAGAAAGAGTCCCCTGACGCATGGATGCGTTTGGCTGGTATTGATGAGGCGGTAGAGGGGCCGAAGATAGCAGACCTTGAGAAGGACGCCACGATCAAGCGTATTGCTGATCATAAAGAGAAACCACCGACGGAGCCCCTTACCCGGATTAGCCTGAAAGAGCAGAAGACCTGGCTCTTAGAGAACGTCGCTGCAGCCATTAAGGACCTGAAGAAGGGCACCTCCACCTCCCTGGCGAAGAAGCGCACCGGAACGATGGAGCTTCAGCCAGAGGTAAAGAACGGCAAAGGCGAGATAAAGACAGAGCGCGTGGTTCATGAGGGCGACATCTACGCCTTCGACATCCCGGGCGACGGGACGTTCGACATCATCGCTACCCCGGAAGCCCTGAAGAAGTTTCAGAAGGTGCTCAATTCAAAATTCCCTACTACTACTACTAAGTCGAAGCCGAAACAGACATCACTCAAGCCGTCTGGGAAGCGGATTGATATGGGACAGGAAGGTTACTACGTTGAGCCGTACCGGATGACGCGGAAGAAGGCTTCCATCAAAGTAGCGAAAGACAAGAAAGTATTCTCCGACGGAGAATGGACCGGCAACGGTATCTTCATGGACACGACTATGAAGGTTACGGGCGGAACAAGAGTCGACAGGCCGCAGGGAACTATTGACCAGATCATTACAGCTTTCGACGCGGAGAATGTTCATACGATCGTCAAGCCCACAAAGACATTCCAGACCATAGGGACCGACGGCCCTGTCGTTAAGCTCGAAGGAGAAGGCGAGCCGGTCTATGTGGACGCTAACCTATTTGACGCACTGTACGCGGCTCATCCGAACGCCGATCTTGTCACCACCGGAAAGAGCAATTCACTGGTTGCATTCCGTGAAGGGGACAAGTACGTCAGTCTTTTGATGCCTATGGACATCAGGGACGTCCATATTCCCGAAGAGGTAAGGGCTCCGTCAGGAGAGGCTGGGACAACCACCGCAGAACCGCAGACAGAATACGAGGCCCGGGGTAAGTTTGCAGACGATCCTGCAGTAATTGAGTTCCCGGAGATTGTGGAGCTGGCCAAGGCGTTACTGGGCGGTAAGTCTCCCAGTCTCGTCAAGCATTTCCGCAAGAGCGGGACGATGGGCCAGTTCTCCACCGCGGGCCGTATCACGCTGCGCCGTGACCTCGCTCAGGACATGAACCAGGCGGCGAAGACCCTGGCCCATGAGATTGGCCATGCCGTGGACTTCGCCGACGAGACGATGAAGCGGGGAAACATCCTCGGTCATATCGCAAAGCTCAAGGGCTACCTGAAGAAGTACATCGCGGAAGAGCCAGGCGGCGAAGGCCCGCTCACCCAGGCAGAGATCAAGGCGCTCAGAGATGAGGCCAGAAGGATCAAGGCCGAAGGACCATCTGCAGTTGATGCCGACATACAGGAAGCTCTCGGTGTGTCGCCAGAGGAGGTCCTGGCAGTCCTGAGAGGCATGGACACCACAAAGATCGACAAGGCCGTCATCGAGTTCATCCAGCGGGCCAGCACTCCTGTCAAGAAGTCGATTGCCAAGCAGGCTATGCAGGGGCTCTCCCCGACCGAGATGGCCACACTCAGGCAGACTCCGACTACTCCTGTCGAGAAGAGAGACAAGGTCACTGTCGAGGCCAAGTTCCGTGAGCTGCTCAAGAAAGAGATTGAGCGACGGAAGCTGTTCGAGCGCAACGAGATCATGGAAGAGCTCAAGGCTCACTCAGCAGAATGGCGCCCGTTCGAGCGTGGCGACGCAGAGTACGACAAGTACCGCGACTCCCCAGCAGAGCTTTACGCCGATGCGGTCAGTGCCTTGGTTGTGAACCCCATGGTCCTGAAGCGGAACGCACCGAAGTTTTACGACGCCTTCTTCAACTACCTGAGCGAGCGGCCGCAGACCAAGGAGACTTGGGAGGCGATCCAAGAGCGCATCCATATGGGCAAGGAGGCCGTCTCTGAAGCCCGGATCAAGAAGTCGTACGAAGACTTCGACAAGGACGCAGAGATCCGCAGACGACTCGCGGAGGAGAAGGAGACGGGCAAGGACGAGGAGTCAATAAAAGATACGCTGATGCGCGGACTTAACAACTCCAACCATCCCGTGCTGAAGGTCGTCCGTCAGTATGAGAAAGGCAAAGGTCCCCTGGCCCAGATGGCGAAGAACGTCCGCCACCAGTTGCTCCGTGGTCCTTACACTCCGTCAGAGATTGACGCCTACCTCTACGATGTTTCCAAGCGGTTCTTTGAGCCGATGAGAGCCGCAGGTCTTACCTTGGATGATTTGGGCGTTGTAGGTAAGCGGCTCCACATCGAGTCGAACCGGAAGGACATCTTCAACCCCAACGGCCTGGACCCGGTGACAGCCAGGGACGATCTGGAAGTTCTCCGGCAACAGTGGGGCGACGAGAAGTATAACAAGGTCACCAGCCTCCTGGAAGAGTACCGCAAGCTGAGGGAAGAGTATGTCATCCCTGTGATCGAGGCGGGCGACATCGCAGCTCCTGAGCTCCTGGCCGCCATGAAGGATCGCAAGCATTACCTGAAGGTCTCAATCACCCATTGGCTGGAAGAGATAGCAGGGCAGCAGGGCTCCAAGGGATTCTTCAAGCAGGTCGGTACCCTGAGCGAGCAAGGCAATCCAATCGCAGCCACGGTCATGGATGACGTCCAGGCCATCTTCTCCGCCCGCAACAACATCATGCGGAAGGAGACGGTAGACTTCCTTCTCGAGGCGGGGATCGTCGGCAAGGCTCCGTTGCGCTTCAGCCAGGATCAGAAGGCCATGGTCCCTGA
>FLOH01000565.1_pt1 | contig 75111 bp, 78 predicted proteins | sample 756751 | NCBI WGS metagenome assembly FLOH01 (sample SAMEA4026879, study PRJEB14308) | marine metagenome | biome: coastal water; material: water | depth 74 m
GAAAGCGCTAAGTATGATCGAACGTTTTGATCGAAGCAATAAAAATCATTTGGCAGCTATGAAGCAGCTGCCTTTTGCGTATATGTCTTCGGAGTTTGCGCTTGCACATGGGGCATATGTGATCGAGCGTAATGGCGAGCTGATTCCTGTTGTGCAAGACCTAGTTGCTCCTCATGATTTACCTGCGCTGTTTTTGCCACATAACAAACAGAACTGGGAGCGGCTTGGGGTGACATTTGCGAGTGATGAAGATGTAGAGAAACTTCGTGCGAGTGGAAATCGTATTTTGATCGAGAACCCCCTCTCGACTGAGTACTACTACAAGACTGATCAGTTTGTGAACCCAACGGGATCGTTTAAGAAAAAGGTGAATGGGTTTAAGAATAAGTACGAGTATAAAGTTCTTCATGAGTACGATCGAGATAAGCTCGAGGCATTCTTTCATGTGTGGGCGGATCAGATCAAAGAGAAGACCATTACTTTTGGTGAGTCTGAGTCGATCTTCTTCTTTGCCTTGGATCGACTAGATGAGTTTGACGTGCGCCAGGTATACGTTGAGATCGATGGGAAGCTGGCGGGCATGGCCTGGGGCGTACCGCATTGGAGTGGTGGTTGGGTTGGCATGCATTTGAAAGTTGAGTATCAGTACCGCGACCTGTCTCGGTTCCTGCATCATGAGAGGGCAAAGCTGTTTGCGGAGCGGGAGGACTTAACGCTTGGGACGGATGTGTTTAAGGAAGGTGTGAAGCAGTACAAGCGCGAGCTGCATCCGTGCGAGGAGAGGAAGTATACGTATATGCTTACTGGTGAGAAGAAATAGAAAATCGGCCTGAATGGCTGGTTTTTGATTTGGATGGGTTGACAAAAAGCGACTGTCCTGATACGTTTCTGCTCCATTTCATCAAACCAAGGATCGTTTGAAATGTGGAACAGTCACCGTGTCCTATCCAATCCCCGCGTTAGTCTCGCGGAGATTGTGAAGATTTCCAGAAGCAGCTACTACGACGCGCAAAAGCGCGCGATGCTGATGATCATTCACATGCCTGCGAGCACCCCTGAAGTGTGCGACGCGCTTGTGACAGTGGTGAATGCCTCTGCGTACATGCGCGACGGCACCCGCAGAGCTGCCTCGGAGAAAATCCTGCACAGCCCAGCAGCCGAGAACAAGCATCTCGCTCGCGTTCTGATCTGCTGCAAGGGTGATCTGAAGCATCGCGCTGCACTCCAGATGATCGAGAACGGGAACCTCACCGACCTGCAATGCAGGTGGTTGCGTTTCCACGCCCCCGACCTGATGGAAGAGAGTGAACATTTCGACCGCACCAAGATCGCGCTCGCCTCTTGAGCCTTTCGCTCCCAACTTGACCTCACGGTCATCGAGACTTCCCTGCTGCATGTCGTTCACGAATGACATGCCATGGGAAGCTCGATGATGGTGGGGTTGTTTCTTTTGTGAGAAAAGAGGGAGGGTCGCTTAAGGGCCGATCGGTCCTTTAGTGACACTATAGATGGTTGACAAAGGTGGGGTTTGGGCGTAGTGTCTTTAGTTAACAGATTAGGAGGACCTATGAAGTTCTACGAGATGCTCATGGAGGTCGATGTTTACTACCAGGGAACCTTTGGGGTGATGTGCTTGATCGCGCTGATCCTCTGGGGCTTTGCCATCGCACTCTGGATCGCTGCTGTGCGCGATCGTCGCAAGAGCGAAGTACACCTGGAAAACGGCAAGGCGATTGCCGCAGAGCTCAGAGCTCGTGATGAACACGCCCAAGCTGCCATAGTGCAGTTTGCAGCAGAGCTGAGCGCGCAGTCGTCCAGCACGGACCTGCGCAGCATGGAAGCTGTAGGCATGATGATCCTGTTTGGCATCGGCTCGATCTGTATTGGAGTGCTCGCAGTGGTTTTGGGAGCTTCCTGAGAATGACAGTGCCAGGCAAGGAGATCAGAGTTGGCGTGGCGGGATACTGTCCCCCAAGCAAGTTCGATGAGCGCGAGGCCAGGCGTCTGATCCGGTTGTTCTTCGACCAGATCGAAAGGGCTAATCCGGGCTGCACCATCGTGTGTGTCTCAGGCCTGAGCGACGTCGGAGTCCTGAGCATTGCGTATCACGAAGCTACGCGCCGCGGATGGCGCACAGTGGGTCTGACCTCGAAGATCACCAAGTCATGCGGCCAGCCACTGTTCCCTGTCGATGAGGAGATCATCGTTGGTGAAAAGTGGGGCGATGAGAGCGACTTCTTCGTGAGCTACATCGACATGATCGTACGCATCGGCGTGGGACCACAGTCGGTCCGCGAGGCCATTGCCTGCAGACAGGCTGGCAAACGCACCTACGAGTTCGATCTTCCGAGAACGAACTAACTGACCCTCAGGTCGGTGAGAAACATCCCTTGGATGCTCACCGTCCGGGGGTTGTTTCTTTTGTGAGAAAAAATGAGTGGGGGGGGTCGCTTAAGGGCCGATCGGTCCTTAAGCGACCTATTGTATAGTTGACAAAAAACCTTGGAATAGACTAATGTTGCTCGGTCGTAACAGACCCGATCACAAAGACGGGGAGCTCTGTGCGACTGGAGGTACGTATCATGGAAGCAAGACTGGTAATCGTGCTCGCCAAGGGCACACGTATCGGAAACGATGACTACGAGGCCTGGTTGAAGGCAGGTAGCAGTGCTACTGCTCTGAACGCACTCTGTATCCCTGGTGTCAACTGGCAGAACCGCGATCGGTGGATCAAGCGCGACGACGTCTGCTTCACCCCGTACAGCACGGGTGGGTGCTACGGGATCCTGAGCAATGGCCGCGCGGTCGTACAAGACCCCAATGGCAAGCACACGCAGTGGACTTGTGGTGAGTTCGCAACTCCGAACTGGCTCGAAGAGTGCCCGTTCGAGATCGATTGCGCGCAGGCTCTGGTCTACTGGTGGTGCCATGTACCCATGGTGGACGACGATGTGGATGCCGAGGAGGTGTTCGACAGTACCGGTCGTCATGGTCCGTACCCGCTCGGCGATCTACCAGAGACATTCGGTGCGACTGGCACCCTCGATCTGGAGATCCTTCAGGACGGCCGGCGGCGCTACAAGATGCATGTCGAGGCCCCGAGCTTCGAGGCGCTGAACAAGTTCGTGGCTGGTGTTCGCACTGGCGAGATCATGCCGGAGAAGCCCTGGCTGGGCTAGCTCGAGCACAACGGCTCTGACCTTCGGGTTGGAGCTTTTCTAAATATTGATACTTTTTGTGTCATTTGGCCTCTGGATAACCTCTTGCACAGATTTAGAGGTTATGATAATATTTCGTCGCTACAAATCACATGGATCGGTGGTGTAGCCCGGTTAACACGTCGCCCTGTCACGGCGAAGATCGCGGGTTCGAATCCCGTCCGATCCGCCAAGAAGCCATCTCTGTATCAAAGAGGTGGTTTTTTGATTGTGTTGAGCCAAGGAATGAATTTCCAACCGTTACTGGTCTCTCAATTAAGAAGCTGAATGGCTTTCGATACTCCCAGGCCAGTTTTCCGTCTTTAAGTTCCAGTTTCCAACCAACGTCGCGAATCAACCTTTTCTTCTGCTGCATGTTGCCTGATGTGAACATTTCATATGCTGCGTGGGAGCGACCAAAGAAACTTTCTGCACTCTTGTATGCGTGCTCAGCACTACTGTCAGCATCATCAAGTCGAACCCTGATTGCGTCACGCTCCTTGATGAGTTCATTCTTCTTTTCAATGTAATCGTCCTTTGGAATCCCTTCAGAGAGATATAGGTCGAGCAAGTGATTAATGTATCCTTGTGATTATCGATGGGTTGTTTTCTGAATTTGCTGCTCTTCATTTCCTTTCCCTCTTTTATTTCATCGCCTTTGCATGCAATAGTTATGTTTATGGCTTGAATAACTCATCTGTAAAACACGCTGCGGCTCAGAATGAAGAATTGTTTATATATTTGTATCAAAATACCGGACTTAATCTGCTGTTTCCTGAAACCGGAGAAATCCTTTATTTCAGAGATGAAGGAACAGATGCCAATCAAAAAGGAGTGTGATTTTTTACACGATTTGTTGGCACGCCAGTGGAAAATAGCTTACTATGCCTTACCAGAAACACACTCACTCGAAAGTGAGTGTGTTTATATTGGACCAGAAAACCGCGCCGGAGCGCGGTCGTTTGAGATGAACCTTTTGTCCGGTTAGACGCAGGTCACTCCTCGGCGTAGTCAGGACCGAAGCATTGCATTTCACCCCAAGGGGTAAGCCCGCAACTGTTCCAGTCAGTGGTGATGTCGGTAAAGGTGCTATTCTCAAGATGAGTGGTGCGTTCGCCGTAGCGACCACCCCAGCACTCAATCTTGCCTTGAGACGTGATGGCACACGAGTATTTGATTCCAGCAGACAGTTGAGTATAGCAACCCTCAGGAGGATTTGAGATGTTTCTGACGTAGTCGCCATCTTCATCCCCCCAACAATCCAGACTGCAGTCGCTTTTGATACCACAGGTATGATATCGACCAGCGCTGATCTGGGTAAACCTGCCTGCGTGAGCTGTCGACTGGCCGTGGTAGTTGCTGCCCCAGCATTTCACACCCCCATTGAATGTGATTCCACAGGCGTGACTGCTCCCAGAACTCACCTGGACGAAGTCATTGTCAGGTGGTTCTTCATTGAGGTCACCCCAGCAGATAACCATACCGTCGATCCTGACGGCACAGGCATGGTGGCCGCCGGCATCGATCTGAAGGAACTCACCCTCCGGAGCATTCAGCTCGCCGTAATCGTTACTTGTCCCGAAGCAGACGACCGTTCCGTTGGTTCGGATGGCACAGGCATGCGCTTCACCAGCTGCTGCTTGCACAAAGCGTTCTTGAGGACCTAGCATGTCCGGACGACCCAAAGCCATGGTTCGGATAGAACGAGTGAAGAACTCGAGAGTGCCGTCAGCCTTCACGGCAACAGTCACATAAAGACCTTCACTGACCTGGGTGTAGATCTCACCGTTGTGCGGTTCGACCTCTACGATTTCCTGCTCTTCCACACTGCAGGCGATCTGCCCGATCAGCAGAAGGAGCAACGGGAAGATGAAGAGGTTAGGAATCGGACGGAATTCGAAGGTGCGATTTTTCAAAGCCTTACCCATTAGACGCCTCCTTTGGCTTAAAACTGACGCTACTCCTCTTGCCCAGATTCGTCAATACTCTCACCAGTGTACGAGATGTAGTTTCTTTCATAATAAGCTCTTACTCATCGCAAAATAGTTTCCAACCATTTCCACTACGCCCCGCCACAAAGCCCTCACTTTTTGTGAGGGTTTTGTGATAAACTTACCTCGTATGAAAAATCATAACGTTATTGATATCTACAACAAGGTGGCTGCGGAGTATGCGCGGCGGTATGACCCGATTGAATCTGAGGGGGATTTGGTATTTTTGAATACTTTTTTGTCTTACCTAGAACCTGGCTCTCATGTTGTGGACCTTGGTTGTGGAACGGGTTTTTCTGCTGGGTACTTTGAGCGAAAAGGTATGAGCGCGGAGGGAGTTGATCTTTCTTCAGAGATGATAGACATCTGTCGAACAAACTATCCTGATATTGAGTTTGCGCTTGAGAGTATGGCGACCTACACCCCTAAGTATCCAGTTGATGCGGTGTGGGCTGGGTATTCTCTTTTTCATTTAGAGCAAGCCGACTTTGAGAAGACGCTTGAGAATATTCGCGGTTATCTCAAGCCTGGCGGTGTGTTTGGACTTGTTATGCAAGAGGGTGAAGGCGAGCTTGATATGGATGAGCCGCTTCTGCCTGGCGCAAAGATGTATGTGCACCTGTATACAGAGAAGCAACTCAGAGAACTTCTGAGCAAGTACGGTTTTGATGTTGTGAGTACTGATCACAAACCTCCAATGTATGAGATGGAGTTTCCGTATAATAAGTTGTTGCTGATTGTGAAATAGACACAACTCTCTTGACCGAACCCCCACAATCATCTAGAGTCATGAACGTATGAATTCCCATTTCGCAAACAATAATAATCAGAATCAAAACCAGTCATTGCTGGCTATGTTTGCGATCAGGTAATTTTTTCTTGAATCAATAAGCAACCAAAGCCAGCGAAAGCTGGTCTTTTTAGTTATCACTCTTATGCTCACAATACTTCTTACAACTTTTGGCATCGGATTCACTGCTGCGTCTTTACCTGGCGCTGTTCAGACCACTGTTTTTCGTGCTGGTCTGACCGGCAGAGCGAAGAATGCCCTTATGATTGCTCTTGGTGCAGCAACAATGGATGGCATCCTGCTTCTTATTGCATCACTGGGTGTTGGACAGCTCATTGCTGAGCAACATGCGCTAGTTATGATATTTGGATTGCTTGGAGCTGGCTTTATGATCTACCTCGCCCTTTCTGGTGTTCGTGATACGTGGAGCAAGAAAACCCATAAAAGTGCAGAGTCAAGATCTAGCTATCTCTCTGGGCTGCTTCTTGTCGCATTGCAGCCGCCTACTATTTTGTATTACATCGGAGTTGCAAGTGGTGTGTTTCGCGATTGCGATTGCTCGCTGGGCACCTATGCCCTTGCTGCGTCATGTGTTTCGCTTGGAGCTATCTTATGTTTTATTTGCGTATTTAGCATTGCACGCTTTGCGGCACAACGAGGTTCTGAGAATGTTATCAAGTGGTTTAGCACAGGCGCATCTATTGTTCTCTTAATATTTGCATTCAAGCTGCTGATTGAGATTATTTAGCGATGCAAAACGAAAACCGTGTATTGCTACACGGTTTTTCTGTTGCTTATTTGTTGACACTGAAGTACTTCTTGAGCTGGTTTGCGTGCTTGATACGATCCTTAGGATCTGAGCGCTTAGCTTTCCAAATCTCTGTTTCAAACTGATCGTTCTTTAATCTGGGAATGACATGCATGTGATAATGGAAGGCATGTTGACCACCAGCTGGTTCGTTGAATTGCATCACCGAGACACCGTCAGCCTTCCGAATTTCTTTCAATGCAATTGCTGTTTTCTTGGAAACCTCCATCACTCTGTGTGCAACTTCATCTGGTAACTCATAAAGATTTTCATGATGGTTTACAGGAACAATAAGAGGATGACCATCGTTCCCCTTGATTGCTTTTGAGCTGATGAAACCTACCACAAGGTTATCACGGTAAAAAATATCATCCTGAACAATCCATGTGTCTTCATTTTCTATTCCGCTAATTGCCAAACAGATCGGGCAAACGTAATCGTTGGAAGCATTATTGTGTTTCATATACTTGTGTTTGAATCAGTATACCGTTGCTGCAAAATACTTTCCAACCAAAAAGAAAACAGCGCACCTACGTTAGCGGAGCCACATAGGTGACTGTTTCCGCTGCGCGGGTGCGCTAGCATTTTGGGCTACTCGACGTAGCCTTGAAGGACCGTGAGGAAATCGTAGGACTCTGCTCCGAAGGCGTGTCCTCGCATGATGTCCTCGAATCCGCGGTAGGTCTTGTCGTGACCCAGGTTCAGCGAGATCCGGTTGGCAAGCCAGTAGTACCGGAACCCTTCGACGTCTACGAACTGCTCGTACTCGTCCGGGTTGAACTGGACGAGCTTGCAGTTGTAGCCCTTGCCTGCGGTTGTGATGCAGACTTGCATGGGCCGGAGCTCGATCTGGGCGGCTTGCACCCATGGTGGGGTGATGTGGATCCCGGGGTCATCCAGGAGGATTGACCCGTCGAGGTGGTTGCGCTGGATGCTCCCCTTGCCCACTGGCGTGAAGTGCATGCACAGCAGCCAGAAGAGGAAGATGGGGACGAGGATCGCGGCGGCTGCGTAGAGCGCGCGACGTCTCACCTCTCCTCCTCGGGTTCATCCACTTCCAGCTCGGTCTGGATCGGCTCGGGCTTGGGCTGGATCTGCCTCTGCATGAGCTCGGTCGACTTGGATGCCACCGCGGTGCTCTGCGCCTCCATCTCGATGATCTCGTCGAGGAAGCTGTAGTCGCGACCGGCATCCTCGTAGGCGTAGGCCTTGAGGGTCTGTTCGAGCGCGGCGCCGTTGTAGCTCCCGCTCCCCTGGTACTCGATCCAGGTATCGAACCCCTTGGGGTTGAATCGGACGAGCTTGCAGTTGAGCGTGCGTGGCGTCAGGGTCGAGCCGGACACGTCAGCCGTGATGCAGACCTGCACGGGCCGCTTGTCGATGGTGTAGACACTGACGAGCAGCGGCGGCGTGGCGATGTAGCCGTTGCGCTGGATGGGCTTGGCCTCGCCGGTGATGGCGTTGAAGGTGTACGCGAACTCGTGCACGTCCACGTAGGTGAACACGGCCGCGCGCGCAGTGAGCGCGAGCATGACCAGCGCGAACAGGGCGACCACAGACCAGAAGAAGCTTCTGGGCACGTCGCCGATGAAAGGGACGTCTACGAACTTGGGGGTATCAGACATGGCTGTCTCCTTGTCAGCTGGGTTGCTTGGGACCTGACAATATAGAGGAAAATGGTCTTTTTGTCAACCCATTTAGCCTAACCTGTATTCAAGACATACTGCCCAACCCTTAGTAAAATAATGTTTTTTAGGAATATGCGAGACCACAAAGATGGGGGCCGGGTCGTTACGTGTAGCATATTTACCTGTCTTCTTTTGGTCTTTTCCTCGTTTAAATATCGCCAATGCTACACGTAACGACCCGGCCCCAAGGAAGGGTATTGAAAAACCGCTCCCGTTGCGTTGGGTGCGGTTGCAGGATCTAGAGATAGATCGTTTGGTTTGAGCGGGGGCCCACACCGATGATTCTGATGGGGATCTCTTTGAGTTCCTGGCGGATGTACTCGAGGTAGACACGCGCGTTCAGCGGAAGCTCGCGCGGCCTTCGTACATTGTCCAGGGGCTTTTTCCATCCCTTGATGTCTGCCCATACGGGTTTGCACTCGAACATGAATCTTGTGCGCTCGTCGGCTGGGAGGTCTGGGATGTCGAAGAGGGTTCCGTATTGGGGGTGCTCGTAGGCGATGCACATGTAGATGGTACCGAGTCCTGAGAGCTGGTCCAGGCAGGAGAGCGCAAGGGCGTCGACCTTGCCGTTTAGGCGGATGCCGTAGCGCAGTGCTGGGAAATCGATCCAGCCTGTGCGGAAGGGCCCTTGCCACTGGTTGTCTGTGTTTCTCAGATCCCTGAACTGCTTGGCGGTATCAGGATCCTCAGATACGAACGGTCCGGCACCGTGGCGATGTCCGTACGCGCGCATCACACCGATCACCTGCTCGCCATGCTCTACTCCGGCTTCGCGCAGGAGTGTGCGGGCGTTGTCGGCTGTGGGGTTGGTTTGGGTGACGTATGGCAGGAAGCCGCGCGTGCGGTCGAGAAGTGCGCCTTGTGCACCCTCGAAGAGAACCGTCTCCCCTGTTTGCATCACGTCCTTGATGAGATCCTCGGTCTTTCGCACACGTACCTTTTCGATCAGGCGACGGTAGCGAATGAACATGGCCTCGAGATCGACGTGGTCGCAGAATGCACGTAGCACTCTGGTGACCTCAGGGTTGTTTGCGGACTCTGCAAGTGCAGTGAGCTGCTCGCGCTTTCGAGCGTAGAGCGTCTCGAGCTTTGCGTAGCCGCTTGCAATGTCGAGTAGGTCCTCGACACGGATCACGAGTCCGATCTCTGCGTCGCGAACGGCTTCGCCTACGCCGAGCCCACAGGAACCACGTCGATTCATGATCTCACGCGCTTGCCCAACATGGATGTGCATGGGCGTGATGAGCGTGCATCTTGGGTCGATGAAGATTCCTCTGCGAGGATCAGAACCCACACGATCTGCAAGCACATCGGCTTCTGCCTCAAGGCGATCGAGGTCAATGCTCATGAAGCGCGAGAGTGCAGTGCGCACACCTGGCCTGAGCGAGGCTGCGCCGAACTGCATGAATGCGTGGTAGATGCCACTTGGCGACTCCACATTGTGAAGCGCCTGTGATCCGCCGCTGTGGCGCACGACCAGGACACGACCCGAGCAAGCGCGGGCGCGCTCGTCAATGGTTCGGCCCTTGGTTTCATCGCCGAACGTGAGTCCGACAACAATCGATGGATTCACGTTTACTCCGTGGGTTTGGGTTGCGAGGAACATGGGATATTGGCATGGAAGTGGGAGTTTGTCAACCCATTGGTCGCAGGCACCCCCCCTGGGAGGGGGGAGATCGAAATCGAATCTGAGGATCCCTCCCCTTCCCAAGAGGAGGTTAGGTGGGGTTGCCTCCGTTCGCTACTTTCGAAAATACTAAATACCAACTACTAGCTACCTCCCCAAATAGAAAACCCGCCGTTGCTCTATTGAGCTATTGCGGGTGGGGCGAGCGTGTCTCGCTAGGCGTTCAGGCGCCGGATGCGCAGGTGGTCCGTGTGGACCTCGATCTCCCAGTCGTACTGGGCGAGCAGATCCTGGAGGTACTTCTCCCAGGGGGAGCTCTTGGTCACGAACGGAGGGAGCTTGACGCTCTGGCAGTAGGTCCAGCCTTCTGCGGTGGGCATGGGCCGGTTCTTGCTCAGCAGCAGTCCGCGTAGCTCGCGGATGCAGAGCTCGACCAGCTCCTCGTCACCTTTACCGAGATTGGCGTTGATGTCGTCGGGCGTGGGGAAGCCACTCTCCCTGATCGAGGCTTCCTGCGCCTTCTCGTCGGGCGCACCGATGATCGGGCGCTCCTGCTTCTGCCACGACTTCCAGAAGGGCTTGAGGGTACGCATCACGACCTCGACACGCTCGGGAGTCTGCGGGACGTCGCGACCGTGGATCATGTCGTGGTGGAACTCCTCCAGGGTGCGGGTGCCGCTTGCGATGGCGATCACACCGAGTAGGATGTCGATGATGGCCTTGTCGTTGTAGCCGAAGTGGACGATCCGCTCCTTGCCAAGGCGACGCTCCCAGCCCGCGAGCGCAATACGGTCACGGTCTGTGCTGCCGTACTGGCGATGCAGCAGGAAGACGTTGCCATGGTACTTGGCCAACAGGTCCTCGAAGACCTTGTCGGTGGTTGTGGCCTTGTGGCTTCCTCCCAGGTTGCGATCCAGATCACTCTTGTAGAGCGAGTCTCGGATCCCCTCGTCGCAGAGGAAGATGCAGAACGCTTCGGCGTCGTCCGGGATGTCGGCCATGTAGGCGTAGTAGTAGGCTGCGAGCTCGTAGCCTTCGACATGATTGCCTTTGCCGTCGCCTTCGCGCCAGAGCCGAGTGACCCAGTCGTCCAGATCCTTGATGCCGCAGTAGTCGCACACCTGCAGCGGAGCGCGATCGAGCAGATCCCCCACGGCTGCGAGGCTGACCTCGGGGTCGGCGATGTAACGCTGAATGGCCATCTGGCCGGCGAACATGGGCAGCTTGTCCACGAAGATGACTGGCAGGTTGTCCGGCGAAGCCGAGACATCGTAGACGAGCGAGAGCACAGCCTTGGCGCGGGTGGAGATGCGACGGGTGGGCACCACACTGGGGTGGACGTTCCGCTGCGTCATCATCTTCTCAGCTTGGGCTGTGTGCCCGCGAGCTCCAGTTGCTGCACCATCAGTGGTGCTGCGATGGTAGAATACTCCGCCTGGTCCTCCCATGAGAGACCTCCATGGTTGAGGGTTGAACCGATTCGTTTCGGCTGATCATATTTACTCGAAATGCCTATTTTTGTCAATACTTAAACCAAAAACACCCGTATGGCGGGTGTTTTGTGAATGCTTGTTTATCGGATGAATTCGTAGCCTTCAAGCTCTGTATCATCACCGTAGAAAATGATTGAATTTAGCAGATCATCTGTGATGTGCTCTTCACGCTCTGTGATCGTGATCTTCACGTGATGAGAGGAGTCTCCAGTGATTGATCCAATGAAGATCGTGTGATGTTCATCTTCTTCTGGTACGTAATGTTGCTCAAAGGCCACCCCATCAATAACATAATCTTCCCGGTTGCGTCCGCTCTCAGAAAACCCTTTATCTTTTTTCCAGTCTTCAAAAGAGATTTGCTCACCCTCAAAGGTGGTTGCTGAGTAGATGCTAATGGAGGCAGAGTTTGAGGTGTAATCTTCAAAGACCTCTTCGATGTACACTACACTTACTCCACCTGCATCAAGCTGTCTTACTGTTGTTCCTTCTGGTGCAATGAATGCAACAATTGATGTGCTCATTCGGTAGTTTGTGGCTTCTGAGGAAACTTCGTTGACCGCGATATCATCGACTGGATCTTCGTCCACAGACACACTTGTATCAAGAGAACCGTCTGTGCTTATGATCGGCTCTGGAACCGTATCGAAATCTGGCGCTGGCTCAGCAGATGCGCACCCTGCCCCGATAAGGAGGATTGCGCAGAGGAGTAAAAGAATGTTTTTCATAACTTTGTCTAAATAGTCTTGCATTGACCTTACAATCATGAGCAGGAATGTCAATCTTTCAGCGTTATGCTACGATGTCTTTGTATGAAATACTCAACGATTCTTTTTGATGCTGATGGGGTTACTATTCACTCGGAAATGATGTTCTCTGAGGTGCTTGCGCGTGATTATGACATTCCTCTTGAGACCATGCTTCCATTTTTTAAGGGTCCGTTTCAGGAATGCATGTTTGGACGTGCTGATCTAAAAGAAGAGCTTGGCAAGGTTGTAGATGACTGGGGTTGGTCAAAGCCCGTCGACAAGCTACTCGAAGAGTGGTTTGCTTTTGAAGACAAGCCTGATGAGGAGATGTTTGATCTTATCAAGAGGCTTCGTAATCAAGATGTGAAATGTTACCTAGCAACCAACCAGGAGGGCTACCGTGGAAACTATCTGCGCGATGAGATGAAATTCGATCAGGCTTTTGATGGGTTATTTATCTCAGCAGAACTTGGGTATAAGAAAAAAGATACTCGCTTTTTTGAAAAGGCTTTTGAGGTTATCAATGAGACAGATCGATCAAAGGTTTTGTTTGTAGATAATGAGGAGGAGAACACTGAGTCGGCGAGTGAGTTTGGTTTTGACTCGCATCTGTTCACAACCCTTGAATCATTTCTTCCAATAATTGAATAACGTATGACAATCAAAAAAGGTACGTACGCGGCTTACGACTCTCAGGCTGAGCATATTGCGCTTCAGCGTGAGGCTGATCCGTTTTTTGTGGAGGTTTGTGGGGAGGAGTTTGTGGTGCACCGCGGGGTATATAGAACCAGCAGTGACACTCAGCTCATGGCTGAATCGATTACGATTGGACCTGAGGAGACGTTTTTGGAGATCGGGGCTGGATGTGGAGCTGTGAGTGTTCTCTTGGCTAAGAAGTCGGCTGGTGGTCTGGCTGTGGATGTTAATCAGCTTGCGGTTGATAATTGTCTTGAGAATGCAAAACTTCACGGGACTGACAACTTGTTTTTCAAGCTCAGCTATGGATTTTCTGATGTAACAAGTACGTTTGACGTAATCTTTTGTAACCCTCCGTATAGCAACCATGATGCAAAGGATGAGATCGAGAGAATGTTCTGGGATCCTGAAAATGATCTCAAGCGCGATTTCTTTGCTGATGTTAAGGATTACCTCAAGCCGGGTGGGCGCGTGTACTTTGGCTGGGCTGACTTTGAAGATATTGATACAGACCTGCCGTTTGAGATGGCTCAGAAGTATGGCTTTAAGCTGGTGAACACCCATGAGAAGAAACACAAAGGAGGTTTGTATACTTTCTATGTGCTGGAGTTCGTTGCAGAAGACAAATAGAAAAGACGTATCCGCAAACCCTGGCGCTCGCTAGGGTTTTTGAATACGTCCGCGTCGAGCTAGATGCTCAAGCTTGGTACAGTACTTCTGTGTAGAATACAGCACCATGCGTGCGCATGGACTGGATGAACTGGTCCACCACCTCTTGCTCCACCTTTCCCCCGTCTGGCAGAGCGGGTGCTTCTGGGAGCGGGTCGTAGGTGATGGTCTCGATCTTGGCCAAGAGGGACTGCAGCACGAGGCTGAGCTTCTCGAGATTGCCGAATACCATCCGGATCGCACCCCCACCAGTAGGCGTGCCAACGATAGGTGCGGGATCGCACTCGGTGAGCATCTCTGCAAGCTTGCCGGCTTCCTCGCGAGTCATGCCGTGGAAGTGCACTTGCTTGTCATGGTGGCGGTACGAAAACGCCTTCTTTGACCCAGGGCCATTGATAGCGTTCTCTACTGCGTCAGAGATGAGAATGAGAGCTCTGTGCTCCTTTCTTGTGGTCTCTTCCACAAACCGGATGAGTACGTTTCGCTGCATCGGAATCCTCCGTGACTCCGTGTGACCTGAAGCAGTCAACGATGCAGACTAAGCGTTTTTGGGCGTTTTGTCAAGGATCATGTAAGGCGCGCGATGTAGAGCACGGCGTCTCCTCGCTCAAAGTCGATGAATCCATCCCACCAGGCCTGAATGGACAGATCGCGATGAAGAGGCTTCTTGCCATACAGTGGTCCACCGTAGAAACCGGGCTCGAGTGGTGCGCTCATGCCAAGCTCGGTGGCGAGCTGCGTTTGGAGCTGCTCGAGCTCAGGATCTTGGGTGGTCGGATGCGGGAGCATATTACTTGCAATCTTGGCCACTGATGACCAGACGATTGGCGACTGTGTGCGGCCGGAGACAAACTTGATCCCACTAAAGACCTGGGCAGTGAGGCGCGTGCCAAGTGCCTTGATGCTGAGTCCTTGGTACTTTGCGCGGAACATGGTTCCTGCAATGTAGAGCACGCCCTTGATGGGAACTGAGAAGATCATGAAGCCAATGAGCTTACCTTGGTCGTATACGCTCATGGCAAACTCAGCTGAGTCTAGATGCTCCTGGACATCACGCTGGAGCTCAGGGTCTGGCGCGCGGCAAAGCGCTTCAGAGACAACACTCACAGCGTCGCCTAGATCTGGCTTTACCCAAGTATAGCGAAGCTTGGAAGCTTGTGGTGCGTGTGAATGAGTCGTTTGTGTCTGCATGTTTTTCTCCTTTCATGCATAACAAAAAATCGCCCCAGGAAGGCTGAGACGATTATTTTTATCTCAAAGACAGCCTTCCTTTAGGGAGAGCTGATCCACCAAGTTGGTTGTGCAAATGAAATATTCATAGCTTTGAGATGTCTTTATGCTAGCTCTGGCGCGTGAGAGTGTCAAATCTGGCATCCACAGCAAGCTTGTGATAAGCTTTTCAAAGCAAAAATCATTATTCATTTTTCTATGAAACGTGTAAAAACCCCCTTGGTTCTTATCATTATTGCTGCGGCAATCGGACTTATCCTGTTCTCTGGTGACGGCAATAATAAAATCGATTCAACTGATAAGTTCCATCAAGAGCTCTATGAGATGGCTGTTGGCGGCTGGGATGCTTCGCTCACAGCTGGTCCGTTTAACTCTCAAGAGATCGACGGAAAGAACATTGGATCATCTTCAACTATCCATGTTGACTGGAACCAGCCTGAACAAGAGTACAATCATTTTGTGCTAACCATTAGCGACCCTGCCTCAGATTGGATGCGCAAGGAATCTGGTGAGCATGATCGTATCAGTCTTGATCTTGATATGCTCTCACCTGATACTAATTACACTGTCACTGTTCAGGCCTGTCTTGAGCCAACATGCGAGGAGTGGCTTATCTCTGAGGTGGAGGCAGACATGCGGACTGCAAAAATGTATTGGAAGCTAGACGGCGAAGGTGCTGGTGAGACATTTGTTTCTGCATTGTATGAGGCAGCAGAGAATGACAGCGATGTAGAAGATTTTGTTCTGGCCAATCAAGACAACTCTGTTCTCTTGTGGCCTGATGGTACTCAGCTGGGCAGCGACGAAGCTGCTGTGTATCTAGATGGTACTTACGTCCAGGAATTGATGACTGAGTTCATGCACTCAGATCTGCGACACCTGACGTTCATGAATTCAATCGATGGTGGAGAAGATCACGAGCCTGTGGCAAGTGCAATGCTACTGAATCCGTAAACATAAAAGCCCCGACGTTTCAGTCAGGGCTTTTTGATTTGATTATTTTTTGATGGTGATGATATCGAATCCTTCACCGTGAATTCCTCCAAGCACGACCGCAAGCCTCATTCCCTTTCGTGCTTTGCGTTTGGATCTTAGAGCCCGAACTGCTCTTTGCACAAATGTTTTTTCATTTGGATTCTTGACCACAAATGGTATACACCCCCAACGCAGACTCACCTGTCTTGCCAGGCGGTTTGAAGAGACGCCGAGGAAAAATGGGATTTCAGGATGCGCTTTGAAGACGCACTCTGACCATGGGGCAAGGTCATAGGCTGCCAGAACACCATCGATAGTCTCCTGGTATGCCAGGAGTTTGATTGCGTGCGCAGCGGATGTTTCAATGCTCAGCGGGTCTGGAACTGAGAGCGGAATATCATCAAAGGGTGATTCTTCAGCTTCTTTTACAATACGGCTCATGATACGCACGGTCTTTACCGGATATTTACCTGTTGCAGACTCTCCTGAGAGCATTACAGCGTCTGTATGGTCAAATACGGCATTTGCTACGTCTGAGACCTCTGCGCGCGTTGGGCGCGGATTTCGGATCATTGAGTCTAGCATTTGCGTTGCAACCACAACTGGTTTGCCTTTGTGACGCGACTTTTCAATGATCTCTTTTTGCCTGATCGGCACTTCCTCTGCATCGATCTCAACCCCTAGATCACCACGAGCGACCATGATTGCGTCTGTTGCTTCGAGGATCTCGTCGAATCGATCAATGGCCTCGTGCTTTTCAATCTTTACAATTATGCGCGCTGGCACCTCCCCTTTTGGAGTGTGCTGCTTGATGAGCCTGCGAAGTGTCTTTACATCTTTTGCATCTGTTACGAAAGAAAGTGCAATCCAGTCTACTCCAAGCTCACATCCAAACTTTACGTCTGCCCGATCTTTTTTTGTGATTGCAGACACTTTGAGATTTGATTCTGGGAAATTCATTCCCTTGTTTGAACTCATTGGTCCACCGTTTACCACCTTGGCTGTGATCCTGTTTCCACGCACACTCGTAATCTTGGTTTCAATAAGCCCGTCGTCGATGAGGATTCTGTGCCCACGCTTTACATCTTTGTGCAGCTGCTTGTAGGTCACGGGAAAGACCTTGTCTTTAAATTCTGTCGCGCTTGTTGAGAACACGATAGTCTCACCGCTTTTTACACTCACTCCTTCTGGGAGTTTTCCTAGGCGAATCTTTGGCCCTTGCAGATCTCCAATGATTGGAATGTGTCTATCAGTCTTTCTTGAGGCAGACCGAATCAAACGGAAGAGTTTTTTGTGCCCTTCGTGCGTTCCATGTGAGAAGTTAAGGCGAGCCACATCCATCCCTGACTTGATCATGGTTTGGAGGCGACTTAGAGATGCGCTGGCTGGACCGATCGTACAGACGATTTTTGTGCGTTTCATAACCAAAGAGCGTTTGCTGATTATTGATTTGTTTCAAATAGATATTCTCCAAGCGTTGCGTCAACTGTCATTGCTGTACTGCCACGCAGTATTTCAAGTGTAACAGCGTCTCCCGGCCTATAGATTGAGATGAGTTCGCCGAGCGCATTTTCTGTTGTCAGATATGTTCCGTTTACCGCAACGATCACATCACCTTCGAGCAAGCCTGCCAGGTCAGCTGGCGATCCATCAAAGATAGCATCTTCGCCCGGTTGGTCACCTGCAATAATCATTGCACCGATTTCGTACTCAACGCCAAGCTCTTGCCCTGCTTCTGGAGCTACTAATACGTATCGCACACCAAGCCAAGGCCTGACAATCTTTCCGTACTCTTGTACGTCCTCGATTGCGCGCTTTGCGTCGTTGATCGGGATTGCAAAAGACACTGATTCACCCTCAAAGCTTGTTGCTGTGTTGATGCCGATTACTTCTCCTAGAAGGTTGATAAGTGGCCCACCTGAGTTTCCTGGATTGATCGCGGCGTCTGTTTGGATTGCTTGATCAATGATCTCTGAGCTTACGCTTGACCCTGCTGTGACGCGGCGATTGATTCCTGAGACAACACCTTTGGTCACAGTGTTTCTGTATTCTGAGAGCGTGTTGCCGATTGCAATCACTGTCTGTCCGATGCGGATTCCGTCTGAGTCTGCAAGTGTTACAACCTTGTGTCCATCACCCTCAACCTGAAGGATGGCAATATCTTGGAAAGGATCTGTATCAACAAGCGTGGCTGCAATCTCCTCCCCGTCGCTTGTTACGACGAAAAACGATGCGTTCTTAGTGTCGACTACATGCCGGTTTGTGAGAAGGTATCCGTCGCTTGTTACAAAGAATCCTGTTCCACTACTTATCTCCACAAGCTCATCAGCCTCTTCTTCGCTAAGATCAACATTGTTGTAATACGGGCTATAGAAAAAAGAACTTGAGTAGCTTGTACCCACCATGTCACCTCTGCGTTGCTTTACAACAATACTGACAACCGCTGGTGTCACGCGCTCTACAACAGCAATGGTTGCGCTCTCTTCTTCTATGAGTTCAACGATTTGCTGCTCAACGACTTGTGGAGTTTGTTCTTGCGTGGTTTGTTGTGGCAGCAAATTGAATCCTGCAGATGAAGAGAGGACCATCATGGCAATGATTCCAATGACTGCACCGACCACAGCGCCAAATGCGGCTGCAAATACTATCTGAGTTGAATCACTCATTCCCCCTTTTTTTTCTTGCTCATCCATATTATTTCTTTTGCTTTTTTGTTGCTTGTTTTCGTTTTCTAATAAGTTTGTGAAGTTCGTCTTCGAACATTTTTACATCTTCGAATGATCGGTAGACAGATGCAAATCGAATGTAGGCTACTTTATCGAATGTGCGCAGATGTTTCATGACAATATCGCCAAGCTCAGCAGTGGTGAGTTGGCCACGCCTCTTTTTCTGAATATCACGCTCGATCTTGTGTACGAGTTTTTGAAAAGCAAGGTCTGTGTAGGGCCGCTTCTCAAGTGCTTTTTCAAGACCACGAACCATTTTGTCGCGGCCATAATTCTCCCGCCTTCCATCACGCTTTACAACGGTTAAATCAAGAAGCTCTACTTCTTCAAACGTAGAAAATCGAAAATCGCATTTTTCGCACTCACGCCTACGACGTACACTTGCTCCATCGGTTGAAACGCGAGAGTCTACAACTTTTGTGTCTTTGTGGTTGCAAACAGCACACCTCATATTTATATCGCTTAAAGTCTGATTCGGTTGCATTATATCATGAATGAAAACTCTTTGCGCATAGCAAAAACGGCCCCGAAGGGCCGCTTTTTTACATCATTTTTTTGCGAATGAAGGCCGGAATCTCTATCTCATCTTCTTCTTGCTTTGGTGCAATTGACTGAGGCTTGGGTGCGATCATTGGCTTTTCTTGCCGTTGTTCTGGGCGTTCTGCTGTTGGCGCTTGGAAGTTTAACTTTGGCTTCTTTTGCTGTTTTGATCCATCTTCGTCATCACGCACGCGTAGAAATGAGTTTGGTGACCAGGTTCCTTGCGCTTGCACTTCAACAGCGCCTGGTGATGTTGTTCGTCGCTCTCGAGAGTCGAACCCCGTTGCGACCACAGTAATTCGAACTTCCTCATCCATATCTTGATTCAGGTTTGCACCAAAGATTACCTTTGCATCTTCATCTGCAGAACCTGTGATCACCTTAGCTGCCTCTGCAACCTCGTGCATTCCCAGATCAGTTCCACCAGAGATGGTAAAGAGAATACCCTTAGCTCCATCGATTGAAAGCTCAAGGAGCGGGCTGGCAATAGCTTGCTTTGCTGCTTCAACAGCTCGATTTTCACCGCTTGCACGTCCAATACCCATAAGGGCAGAACCTGAGCTTTCCATAATTGCTTTAACGTCAGCGTAGTCAACGTTAATGAGACCAGGAACAGTGATGAGTTCTGCGATTCCCTGCACACCCTGCCTGAGCACATCATCTACAACGGTAAATGCATCTATGAGTGAGGTCTTCTTGTCGATAATCTGGAGTACACGATCGTTTGGAATTGTGATGATTGCATCAACATGATTGAGGAGCCTGTCGAATCCTTCGTCTGCGATACGTCGGCGCTGTGCACCCTCGAAGGTGAACGGCTTTGTGACAACAGCCACAGTAAGCGCACCAATGTCTTTGGCAAGCTTTGCGACTTCTGGGATGGCTCCTGTTCCTGTTCCACCACCAAGCCCACAGGTCAAAAAGACCATATCAGACCCACCAAGTGCTTCTCGGATTTCGTTATGATTCTCCTCTGCGGCACGACAACCTACCTCCGGATTCATTCCAGCACCCAGCCCTCGGGTGATGGTTTTTCCAATTGGAATCTTGCGAGGTGCAAGATTTTGGTTTAGAGCTTGCACATCCGTGTTCACAACAATGAACTCGACCCCCTTGATGTTGTCGCTGATCATGCGGTTTACCGCAGCACCTCCTCCACCCCCGATTCCTACGACCTTTATCTTCGCAAAGGTCTCAATATCTGGCTTTACTTGTGCCATATGCAATGTTTTTCAGTGTGTGTAGACTCATGAACAACTAAACGGTTCAAGGAGTTTACGCACAAAAGTGAATTGATTACTGTTGAACAACTCTAGTGCTCAAAATTAGCTCTACTGAGCACAAAAATCATTCAATACTTTAACATTGATGGGGGCGGTGTCAAGCAAATAAAAAAAGAAGATGTGCATATCTTCTTTTTTGGTCTTTGTTAAGGCTTGATTGACTTGAACAGTTTTTTCAGTCCTCCAGTAAGCTTTCCCATGTCTCCAAACTTTCCAATCAGATCTCCAATCTTGTTTCCACCGCCGTTGCCTCTGATATGGTAGCCCCAGAGCACTAATCCCATGGCTGTGCTCATGCCAGGATCACCTGTTCTGTCGATTACAGAGGTTACTCCGATAGGAGTCCCAAGCGAGACAGGCAGTCTGAGTGTGGACTTTGCCGCATCCAGGATTCCGTCGAGTTTTGCCCCACCGCCAGTGAGCACGATACCTGCTGGAAGCATTCCTGAGCGATCGATCTTTTGAAGCTCGCGATCCACATGCTCAAAAATCTCTTGCACGCGCGCTTCTGTGATATCTGCTACAAACTTTCTTCCAACGATCTCCTGCTCTGGCGCGCCCAGCTCTCCTAGGTCAAGTTCTTCTTTCTTGTTTACATCCTTTGGAAGGCAGGTGGCGTATTGAAGTTTTACTTGCTCAGCAACCTCGATTGATGTCCGTAGTCCGATTGCGATGTCTGAGGTGATGTGATCTGAGCCAATTGGGAGCACGGCTGTGTGAAGGACATCCCCCTCTTCGTACACAACAATATTTGTTGTTGATGCGCCTATATTTACCACACAGACACCAAGTTCTTTTTGTCTCTCTGACACAACTGCTTCTGAGGTCGCTAGGATGGAAAACACCAGGTCTTCGATATCTAGGCCTGTGCGATACACAGACTTTGTGAGGTTCTTGATCTGCGAGCTAAGTCCTTGGATGATAATGGCGTCGACTTCGAGCCTGATTCCACTCATTCCTACTGGGTCCTTGATGCCTCGCTGGCCATCTACAGTGAAATCCTTTGGAATTACGTGAATGATTTCGTAGTTGGTTGGCGTTGCTACTGTGCGAGCTGCTTCGATCGCACGCTCGACATCGTCATCTCGGATCTCACCATCGCTTCGCCCTACTCCTACGACACCGCGTGATTCTTGGGAAATGATGTGATTTCCGTTGATTCCCACCCAAGCACGGTTTAGCGGCATGCCTGTGATGCGCTCTGCTTGCTCAATCGCCCTTGAAACTGAAGAAACAGCATCTTCAAGGTTTGTGATCGTGCCTTTGCTTACACCTGATGATGGTACCTCAACAGCGCCGATGATATGCATCTGCTCTCCTCCATCTGCTGATGGAACAAGCTTTCCAACCGCAGCGCGGATGGCATATGTTCCAACGTCTAATCCTGTAAAAATTTCTTCGCTCATATTCTTTAGTTACTGCGCTTCTTGCGTTGATTTCAGTATACCCAACATTACCGACCTATCACAAGCTCGAGAATGTAGGAATCAAAAATCGTGAACCCGATAATAATCGCTATTACAGACACTAACAGCACGGTTCCAGCCATAATGTCCTTAATATCTCTTACGATCGGGTGAATTCTTGGTTTAAAGGAGTCTACAATGCGCTCAAAAATGCTGTTGATCATCTCAAGCGCTAGGATGGATCCGATTATCAATGTGAGAATAATAAACTCACTGCTTGTCACGTGGAATAGAAATGCAAAAAACATGACTACCAAGGCCGCAATAATCTGGATCCTGAAGCTTTGCTCATGGCGAAACACAACAACGACTCCCCTGAGGGCGTGAGCGAAACTTCTTTTTAGTCGACTTGGATCAATCACAGTTCTGGATTTATATTGAGTGACTTGAGAATCTTTTCCTGCATGGCAAACATCTTCTTTGTCTCACCGGGCTTTACATGATCGTGTCCAAGCAGATGCAGTACTCCGTGAACGAGCAAGAATTGAAGTTCTGTGCGGGTTGAGTGATGCATTTTCTTTGCCTGCTTTTTTGCTTGCTCATAGCTGATGAGCACTTCTCCGAGCTGGTCTTTGTCTGTAATTTGAAACGAGAGCACGTCTGTTGCTTTGTCTTTGCCTCGATACTTTCGGTTGAGTGCACGGATCTGAGCTTGCGATAGAAATGCAAGGGAGATGCTTTTCTTTCCCTTTACCTTTTCATGCCTGCTTAGAGCCTTGAGAACATTTTTGACAACAGAAAGAGGCAATCGCTGCCCTCCTTTCAGCACTGACTGATTGACTTCTGCAGTGATCATAGCGCTTCTTCAATTGCTTCGATCATTTCTTCAATCTCTTCCTCATCCATGCTTTCTTCTTCTGCCCCTTCTTCTGTTTCCTGAGCAACATCTTCAACTACAACCTCCTCATACACCCCCTCCCCTGTAATCACAATGCTGTTGAGCATCATTTGGAATGTTTGGAGGTAGTCAACACGTGTCTTAATGCCGGTGTCATACTCAAACACAAGTACAGCCGCACCAAGATCAACGTACGCAATGATTTGGTTTTCAGACTGGATCATGTCGAGCCCCTCCTTTGTGTTGACCTCGTAGAACTTGTCTGCATTTATATTTGCCTCTACCCAATCAAGAATACCTTGATCTGCTCTTTTCACGCGGTATGACAACCTAAAACCTTCGCCTGTTTGTGCGTCTATTATTTGATCACCGTTTTCATCGTCCTGGATTTCCCAGACGGTTGGATAGCTGAGGTCATAGAGCACAGAACCTGCCTCACCTTGATACACTGTCACAAGACCGGCGCCAAAGAGTGTTCCTGGGGCTGTTCCGTTTGGATTGTAGCGATGGAATACTTCGTTTCCATCTAAGAATCCGTCGCGGTCTGAGTCTGGCAATCGAGGATTGGTGTTGTAGACTTGATCTTCTTCTACATCTGAGAGGCCATCTGAGTCTGAGTCAGTGCCTGGTGTTACCTCAACATCAAATGGATCTGCTGTTTCAGGATCAGGGTCTGGTACTGGGTCTGGCACAGGATCAGGGTCTGGTACTGGGTCTGGATCTGGTAGCGGACGTGGGTCTCCAATGACCGTGTCAGTTTGCGTTGCTGTGTCTTCAACTGGCTCTTGTTCTGAAAAATAGACGTAAGCCCCAAACGCAATGAGCAGAACAATAAAACTACCGCCTGCCCCAAGAATGATCTTGGTTGTGAGCGACATTTTCTTCTTTTTGGCAGGAATAGCCAGTTTTGGCAGTGTTTTTGGGGGTGGGGGTGGCGGAGCTGCCGCAGTCTGAACAACAGGTTTTGCTTTTTCTGGCTCCTTTAAAGCAGCTTCTGCGCCATGCCGATACCGCTCAGGCATTGCAAAAATTTGGGCATCGAAAGAGTCTTTCGTGCTTTTTTGCGCGTCCTGAGGTTGTGTATCTGGTTGATCTGGCATGATTATTTTGTAGCGTCATCCTCCTCATCTGGAACTGTTAGAAGTTCTCCGTCTCCGTTCGGATCATATCCTCCACTTACTTCTGCCCCATCCTGGAATCCGTCACCGTCTGTGTCAGGGTTGAGTGGATCTGTCTGCCATGTCATTGCTTCTTCGTAGTCATAGAGTCCGTCACCGTCTGTGTCAGGGCTTTCTGGACTTGTCCCAAGCACTGCTTCTTCAAGATCGGTTAATCCGTCTTTGTCTGAGTCTGTCATGTCGACTTCCTCTTCCTCTGGCTCTTCTTCGATCACTGGTTCTTCTTCCTCTTCTTCTGGTTCTGGTTCAACAACTGGCTCTTCTTCGATCACAGCCGCATCATCTTCGATCACATCAATGGTAGGGCTGAGTTCTTCTGGTGGCTCTGGAGTTGTTTCTCCTCGAGAACCGAGGATCTTCATTGAGATAAAGAAAGCGGCAACAATCACAAGGATCGATGCAGCAACAAGCATGATGGCTTTCCAGTTCCCTTTTCCTGCATCACCGTAATCAGCTCCTGACATAGCCTGTGCTGGGTCTGCATACACTTGTGGTTCTGGTGCAGCGACTTGCTCAGGGGCAGGTGCTGAAGCAGCTGCTTGTTGCTGAGCCTCGTATGCAGCTTTTTGCTGCTCGTAGGCTGCAAGTTGCTCTTCATACGACGCCTGATCGGCCGCAGCCTCAGGCTGGGCAGCAGGTTCTGGTGTCGGTGCAGGGGCTGGTTCTGGAGTAGCAGGAACTGGAGCTGGCTCTGCTGGTGCAGGAGCTGCTTCTGGCTGTGTTGGAGGTGGGACTTGTGGAGCCGCCTGGTCAGTTTGCTCGAAAATATCTTCTGGCTCCTTTTGTGCGTCATCAAACATAGGATTGCTTATCAGTATTGAAAGTTGAATTGGTAAATTTAGAGTCGGCCCTCGCCAACTGGATTATAGCCTGCTTCGATCTCGTCATAATCTGAGTACCCATCACCGTCTGTGTCTGCATTATGTGGGTCAGTGCCGTATTGTGATTCTTGCGATCCTGAAAGACCGTCGTAGTCTGCGTCGTCAATAAGAACATTATCAATACATGATTCCTCATACTCTTCTAAGAGTGCCCCGCACAAAGAACGATCTTGTGCATCAATCGCATGTTCTGTTACTTCTATAAAATCACAATAATCTTTTTCATATCCTCTTTCTGAACAATTACTTGATGTTATTGTGCCTCCAAGTGTTTGTTTGCAGCCAGTTGCTTTAAGTTCAGTTGAGAGCTTGTCGCAAAAACTTGTGTCGTTATTCATTGCTGCTAATTCACGATTAACTACATCTTCGCAGAGAACTCTTACTTTTTCACTTTCAATAGCCGTACATGCTTTTAGATCTACAACCTCACGAGCAACACCTAAAATACAATCATCTCTATTGCCCCCTTCGAGATTTTCGCAGTATTGTGTTGAACCTGTGATGATAGCTGCATCTTTACTAGCATTTTCTTCACATCCTTCTTTATCTTCTGCGTTTGCACAGGAATCAATGAGTGTTTCTGCCTGGATTACATCATCATTCTGAATGAGCGTTAACGGCTCACCTCCTGATCCAACCACCCGAAACACAACAGCAATAATGATTATAAGGAGCACTAATCCCCCAGCAGCTATTGCAATAAGCTTCCAAGGGATGTTTTTTTCTGTTTGATAAGACTGGTTAAAATCCATACTTAATCCTCGTACGGACAGTAAGTGAATTCAAAGTCACTAAACTCCATCGCACCTGTTCCATAGAAGATGTTCCGAATCGGAATAAATTGCTCAATGTAAGTACACTCAAATCCCTCAGGGAACGGAATCGTCGCACCTTCTCGAGTTTCAACCTGGTCTGTTGTACTGATGCTGTTTGCGGTTGTTGTAACAGTTGTATTAAGGATTGAGTCTACGATTGCTTCGTACATTTCTGTAATTTCATCAGCATCAGTTGCTATGAAAGCGAAAGCTTCTGATCCACATTCATCAGCATCTGACATATTATATCCGCTACATTCTTCGCTTGATTCGTGTGCCATATAACCCCAGAGCGACTCAGTTTCAGATATAACCGCCGAGTAGAATACGTAATTCTCGTGTCCACCCATCAAGTCATTATCATAACGCACCTCAGCGGCGCATGCTGGGTTTCCTGAAACCGTGTACTCAGACCCATTCCCCTCAGCAGTCCAAGTATATTCGAAATCTGCTAGGCTATCATCTTGATCGTCACAAGTTGTGTTATCCAAACTCGTACTTGGTGCACCATCTGAGAGTAGAACAATGATTTTTAGATTTTCATCCTCTGAATTGTTCTCAAGAATTTCAATTGCTTTAGACATACCCTTGGCTGTCGGTGTTCCACCGTTTCCATTCACCTCATCAATATAGCCCGACACAATGGAAATAAGCGTTGATTCATCTGAGATCAAACTTTCAGAACCATCAAACTCCAATACATCGTCTTCTGCTTTATCAGTCACAAATTCATTGGTTGAATAGCTTACAAGCCCAACACGCAAGTCTGACCCTCCTCCTCTAAACACCTCTAAAAGTTCTTCAATTGCATCAGCAGTAGCCTCAGCTACATAATCAATTCTTCTGTCTGGTATTGATGCGGTGTTCCCGTTTGGTGCATTGTTCATACTTCCTGACAGGTCTGTCACAAACACAATATCGATATCCGGAAGCTCCACATCCTCATTGCTCACACCAGCTGTGATCGTGGTTCCCACTGCGCATGCTGGGACTATTAGGGAGGCATTGTCTGGGGTTGCTCCTTCGTCGTTCATGTAGCTGTAGAGTCTGAAGGTGTCTACGTAGTCGTCTTCGCTTCCTTCAACAACAGCTAGGAGTCCGGCTGTTTGGAAAGAGGTTGGGCATTGAGATCCACAGTTGTCTGCGCAGACTGGGGTTACACATTCAAAATATCCACCTTCGCCATCTCGGCCACATGAAGCATAATCAGTACAATCAGGACCACCGTGCATGCAAGTTAATCCTCCTGTATTTGTACAATATTCTCCGTTTCTATCCCCTCCATTACAGACACCAACAGTTTTGCATGAATACTCATTTCCATCATCATCATCTTCACAGCCACCCACATCATCCTCGTCACAATAACTTCCAACCAGGGTCTCTCCTGTGTCAGTATCGATACATCTCATCCTGGTCTCTGATCCATCACACACCTCATTACCAGAATCAATGATTCCATCTCCGCAGTATGGACCCGACATGGTCTTGTACTGACAGAGCTGGTTACAGTAGTTACAGGTACCTTCGTAGTCAGCGTCACAGGTTTGACCGTTGTCTTCGCCGTTGTCGCATGACTCAGCACCAACGTAGACGTAGTCATCTCCGCAAATGTTTAGCTCACAAGTGTTTAGACAGTAGTCGTTGTTTGATGTGTTTCCGTCGTCACACACCTCATCCCCTTCTTCAATTCCGTTTCCACAAACCTGATCTCCGCCAACACAGTATGACCAACCACCATGCTGAAATGCTGTTGGCCAGTTACAATCACCATCACAGATTCTGTAACGGTAAAGTTCATATTCATTGGTTGAACACTCTCCACCACCGTACCAACAAAGCCATGGGAAAACACATTGATATCCGTTGTAATCTCCTCCAATGCAGATCGAGTCAGATCCGCAAGCTCCATATACATCTCCGCAAGTCTCTCCTGCTCCAAGCTCGTCGACACAGTCACTGTCAGTATCGCAGGCTGTCATTCCGTCGCTACAGAGTCCGCCGGCATGTGTTTCGTAATCTCCGTCGCATTCTTCTGCGCCGTTTACTTCTGCGTCGCCACAGGCTGGACCTGGGGCTGTACAGTTGTATGCGCAGCTCACATTAATGTCTTGGCTGTACTGTCCGTTTGCAGCCTCACACCAACCAGAAGCTCCGTTTGCCAGACAGGCCCATGAGTCTGGGTCGCTGTCGCAGGCGTCTGATGGCGCGCTTGGATCGTAAGTATAAAGTCCAGTTGAACCACAGTCACATTCCTCTCCACCGGCTAGGTAACCGTCTCCACAGTAGTATTCGCTTGGTCCGTCGCAGAGCTCTCCGCATTTTCCGTATTCGCCATTTTGAGCTCCATCGTCACAAGTTTCACCATCTTCTAAAACACCATTTCCACATTCAAATGCAATACACACCGATGTATTTATCGTGTCCCATACACATGATCCAGCGTCGTTAATACATGCGTAACTATTTGTTCCACCAGCACACTGTCCGTCAACGCCACATTCAGAATCGAGAACACACCCTTCAACACCGTCGTAAGTGTCATCACTTGGGTTCACACAAACTGTACATGCCAGACCGGATGTGGTGTCGCCGATTTCACAGTCTTCACCTGAACCCTGGACGCCGTCTCCACAAATTACTGAGTTACCCCATGTTCCTCCGTCGCAGAACTGTGCAGGGAATTCGAATCCGTCCTGGAGTGTTCCTCCTGGATCGTTGTTTGTTGAGTATTCAGCAACTATTGTTGCGTCATCTGTTGTGTCAGTTTCAATTGGCAGGGCCCAGATTCCATCTCCATACTCGAGCTCTGCGTATAGCGTATATGCCTCGCCTCCTGAGCTTTGGTATCCGTAAAGGTAGGAGTCTTCTGGGCAGACGAATGTTCCAGTAATTCCGTTCCAGCATGAGGCTTCGTCGTATCCGTCTTCTGAGCAGTAATAAAATTCATTGATTGGGTCAGTTGGGAGAGCAGAGGCAAGGTCGTTTCCAAGCACTGCACTCCATGAGCTCCAAATTGAGTTTGAAATAGCAGGAACAAAGGTTCCAGACTGAACATCAGGATATCCTTCTACGCATGTTTCTGTTCCTGGGCAGTCATCGTCATCGCTGCATGACTCACCTTTTGTGATTGAGCAATGCATGTTTGCTGCGCCGTATGAATTGAACGTGGCAACTGTGTCTGTGATGTCTGTGAGGCGGTTCATGTCTCGTGTGAGTTTGCCTTTTTGCGCATCACAAGTCGCACCCTCGTCAATGTAAAGTGAGCAGTCGTCGTCTGAGTCACAGCTGTCTCCTGTTGCAGTACATGCACCAAAGCATCGCTCTGAGTCACAATCTAGGGATGTTGAGCACATGGTGTCTACATCGCTTGCGCTCTCACACACGTTTTCTGTACAAATGTTTGAATCACAATCAGTTGAAGACTCACAAGTTTCTCCTGCGTCTTCGTAGTCAAAACAGTATGAAGTGCTTGTGTCGCAAGTCTCGTAGCAATCTCCATCCCATTCACATGATGCGTAGCTACCACCCTCATCAACAACATACCCTGAGTTTGTCTCACAGAGTCCGACGTCTGTTACATCAGCGGTGTTTGCATTAAATCTCCAGTTTTCGAGAATGAGCTCAAAGATTATCTCTGCTTCTTCACCAGCATCTTCGTTATACGAGATGATGTACATGTTTGAGTATAGATCTGAGTTGTACTGGTTTGCAGCTACTGCATAGAGTGTTGTTCCTGATTGAACCCCCTTGTAATCATCAACTGTGGTTGCGCTAAAGCTGCCTGTGAATTCTTGCGCATCGATCCAGGCAGATGGTGAAAGGAATTCTTCGTTTGGAATCACACGCACACCAATGGCGTCGCTGGTTCCTTCAACTTTGAAAATAAGTTCTTGCAAAATGTTTGCTGAAGCAAGTGAGGTGACATCAATGACATCATCAAGCGCTGGGAGGTCGTCGCTTGTTCCATCTTCTCCAGCATCGCGACAGTAGTAGAATGAGAAGTTTGTGTTTTCGTCTTCCTCAATAAATGGCACACCGTCATCGATGCTTGGCCATGGGTTCTCGCAGAGAAGTGCGTTAATCTCGAGTGTGCCAGAAGTCTGCTCACCAATCGTTGCTGGATCAAAGACGTTATCAACTAAAATTTCTGTTGTTGCAATGACTGTCTCTCGTCCATCGTTTCCTGATGCCTCAAAGTGTGCATCTTCGTCATCGCCCAGGTCTGCTGCCTCGAGCATGACCACGTCATCTTCTGCGTCTTCTGTGTCGTCATAAGAAGATCCCCACTCCCAATCCCAAGCGTAATCGTCAGTTGAGACAATCTCTTCGTATCTTCCTGTGTAGTCGCGATAGGTGTAAGAAGCCGCGATGAAGTTATGTGTTTCTTGAGTCCTTGAGAAGTATTCTTCGCTAGCAGATTCGTAATCAACGGCATCGATACGTCCTGTGTCTTCTACTGAAATAAGATCAACCTGACAGACCTCGTCACCGACATAGAAAGCGCGTTCTTCTTCAGTATTTGTACATGTGGCTCCAATACATAGATCAACCTGGTATTGACCAAGCGCACCTTCCTGCGTGAGGTCTGATGGATCGTTATCTCCCACAACAACCAATCGATAGGATGAGTTCTCTTCAAGCAGATCAGAGTAGCGCACATAAATCTTTACACCGTCTCCATTTTCAATCGCGCTATATCTGACAGGTGTGTAGCAGCCAAATGTTGATGAGGCTGAAACTTCTTGTCCAAAAATGCCGTATACAAATGACCTGACCCATCCCCAGGCGCGTGCAAGCACACCACGTGGCTGCGGTGTTTCGTATGCTAGTGCTGTGTATGTTTCAGGACAGGTGCTTTCGTCTACAACGCTCACACCATCCCATTCAACTAGGTCGAGATAGAGGTGTGAGTCAAATTCTTCTGTTGAAATTACTCCGTCTTCATTAGTGTCTTCAGTGAGATCTAGAGATGAAAGGTCCATTCCCTGGTCAAACGCGACATAAATTGCGCTGTTTCTGCAGTATCCTACTGCTTCACCTGTGTTGTCTGCTGGATAAATTTCTTCGACTTCTGGACGCTCGAAACAACAGTTGCTGAGTCCACAACCATACACCTCTGCATTGCCACAGGAGTCGTTTGTTGAACATGAACATTCAAGCGTTAATGTTGCAAAGCCCTCGATTCCTGAAGCTGATGTTGCTGTTACGGTTGAGATAGCATATCCACCGATCACCTCAAGAGGAGCGCCTTCTGCAACCTCTGCTACGCCGTAACCTCCAACAGCAAATGTTTGCGATGCGTCTGCATCACATTCTTCTCCTGTTCCAAGAGAACCTCCATCACCACAGAAAGATGGTGTGCTGTAGTGAGCTGATGAGCCTTCGCTCAAACAAGAGTTGGAGCATCCGTCTTCACCGTTTTGTCCTCCATCACAGTCTTCTCCGTCTTCAATACTGCTGTTACCACAACATGGTTCTGAAAGCGGCTCACATGTTCCTGAATCACAATCAGCATCTTGGCTGCAGCCTGATCCGTCATCAGTACAAGCCCATACACATTGAGTGGTTCCAAGGTTAAGGCACCAGTCTGAACAACCGTCTGAGTCGTCACCGAGTGTTCCTTCGCAGTCTTCACCATATTCTGGAATGCTTGTGTTTCCACAAGTGGCGTCAACATCGTTGATGGAGACAGAGCCTTCAAAGATACATCGATTAGAACATCCGTCTCCGCTCTGTGCATTTCCATCATCACAATCCTCTCCCCCGTCACCGTCTGCATGATCTACAGTTCCATCACCACAGGTTGAGCCAACGTACCGTGAGCCTTCGTTTAAACAAATTGACGAGCAACCGTCTGCGCTACTTGTGTTTCCATCGTCACACTCTTCATCTGCATCGCGCGTTCCATCTCCACAGCAGCCTGGATTTGAAATGTCACAAGTATCCGTATAATAAGGGCAATCACTTCCATCTTCGTATTCGCAAACATCACCTGAGATTGAGCAGATGCCGCTTTCAGCTCCTTGTTCTATGTCACAAGTCTCCTGACAGTCAGTGTCAGAAAAACAGCTCTCTGCTGATGCCGCACAGGCGTATTCACAGGTTTCAGATCCTTCGTTTAGACAACTGTCCGAGCAACCAGCACCGCCATCACATTCTTCTGCGTCTGTGTTTACGATTCCGTCTCCACACACAGGGTCACCGTATTGGATGGTTGATCCTGTATTTGTACATGCCGTAGAGCACCAATCAGGAAGCTGTGAGGTGAGCTCTATCTCTCCCACTGCGATCATGTAGGCAACAATTTCGTCTTCAATTTCTGTGGCTACTCCGTAGTTGTTTGGTGAGTCAACAGATGTCCAGGCATTCCAAGCAAATGAGCCTTGTAGAGCCTGTCCGCTTTCGCTGCACTCGTCTGGCGCGCCGTAACCAGTTGCACTGAATTCCTCACGCTCTCCAACGTAATCCATGTAGGACGCATCTGGAGAGACACCAATGGAGTCTACAGAGCAACTGATTTCTGATTCTTTTGTCTTAAACTTCCAAGAGAAGCTATTGTCGTAATAAAGGTTGTCGTTTGAGCCGTAGTTTGATCCTGCAAGCGATAGTGGAACACTGTTGTCTGAAGTGATCGTGTCAGCATCAAGCACGATTCTGTGCCATGTGTTTGGTTCCATCTCGTATGAGTCATCTGGACCAATCTCTTCAAACACAATCTCGAGGCGATCGAGCGCCCCGTCGTAATCAATGCTAGCTACGTGATCAAAAGGTGTGACTTCTGATGATGAGCAGAGTGAGTCTTCACACACATACAGGATCACTGATGCCATCGTGAGAGTGCTCTCGTCCATGTCTGTGTTGAACTGGGCCCATGGAAGCGCGTTGATGCAAGCATCGTCACAATCAGGGAACTTGGCAATCACCATTGGGTCTGTAAAGTCGATAGTGAGCTCTGCATCGTCTGTAGGCATTGCCTCTGCGTTTGTAACTGTTGTTTCAATGATGGCAGGATCGCCAGCGTCTGTTTCAAGTTCTGCTCGCACCTGGTTTGTACAAATACCTACTCCCGGAACATCCAAATCAATAACAGCTCCAATGTAGTCAGACTGCCATGAAAGCATGTAACCGTCGCAGGCGAGGACCTGGCAGTCGTCTTCTGCTGCAATAAGTTGTGCGGTGTAGTCTACTTCTTCGTTTTCGTCTGTTTCTGTGTATGTTCCTGGTGTGAGGTTTACGTCTCCCACTTCACAAAAGTCGTTTGAATCTGCTGTTTGGAATTCCCATTGAAAATCCCCATCCATGAATACTTGCTCTACATCTGACCTGATAGCACCGGCTTCGTATACAGCCTCCCCACCTTCGGTATAACCATTGAGAGTTACCTGATACCAGCTATTTTGCTCGAGTGTGCCTGCTGTTGGGCCCCACTCAAACGAGAGGGCTGTGGTGGAAATCACGGTTCCATCTACGCTTTCCCATGTGTAGCAAACATCTGCGACAGCGTTGGCATCATTGTCTGGGTAAAGATCTTCGTCTGTTTCAAGACATCTTTCAACAACCACGTTTGATGCGTTGAGTGTGGATTGATCTATGTCCATGTCAAACGTTGCTGTCACAAGGGAGTTAAGACAGGTCTCGTCAGCTTGTGTCCAGCCTTCCCATACAGAAGGAGAGACTGTGTCTTGATCAAGGTCACACATCACCACCACTCTTGGCGTATTTGGGATGGTGGCAGTTGAGATCATGTAGGCAAAGTGCGCAGCAACGTCTTCATCATCAAAACACCCAATGTCAGAACAGGTTCCGTTTGCACAACACTCTTCTCCGGCCGCACAAAGACCTACGTCTTCATTACAGTTTCCAACAGCAAAGGAGAATGAGTTTGATTCGTATCCTTCGTCGCTTACGACGTATACAGGGCCTGTTACAGCTGCGTCTGGTACAGGGACATTGTAGATATCTTCATCGTCCCAGAGTACAGAACCAAGGTCTGCGTCTTCTTCTGAGTAGAAGGTGACGGTTCCGTCGTCTTTTCCAAATCGCTCACCAAAAATAGTTACTTCTGTTCCAGCTGGTCCGGCTGCTGGGTCAATATCACAAATACTTGGACCTGGACTGTCATCTAAAACCACAAGATCCACAGCCGATGACTCTGCTGTGTCTTGGCGCACAATCTTGAGATCGTGCGTTGTAAATTCGATTGTTTCGTCGTTATTGTAAATCTCTGGGATCTTGACAGTGATGTAAGTGTCATGCCAAAACTCTTCGCTACAGTATTCTGGGAACTCTGTGTCTGCGTAGGCCCAGTAGTCTGTGTCTTGGCTTGTAATTATCACTGTTCCTTCAGCAGTTCCAAAGTTGGTTCCATAGATGGTTACGTACTGCTCTGGAGGTCCCCAGTTTGGTGCGTCGTCGCAAGTTCCACCACCAGCACAGTCATCGTCTATTGCACATTGATCTCCATCGTTGTCTCCCCCATTACATGCTGTCCAACCTGTGTCGATTGAGGAAATGACAGGGTTTGTTTCTGTGTCTGTATCTGTGAGTGTGAAGCGGTAGGTGTTTGAGCCTACTCGAATAGATTCACAGCTTCCGTTTTCGCCTTCATCGCCACAACCATCGTCGTCCACACAGTAATCGAGCGTTTCTGAGCACCAGCTGGTTGCACAGCTTTCTCCTGCTTCTTCATCGCAGTCACTATCTGTTCCACATGCAGTGCCTGTTGGCGCATCAAGCGTGTCGATACAGTAGAAGTCTCCAGTGTAAACAGAGGTTGAGTAGTAACCGGCTGTTGCGTTTGGAACGGTGACTGTCAGGCTTTCGCTTGCCCATCCAAGATAGGTGTCTGCTTCGTAGTTTCTAAAATAAAAAGTTGAAGTTCCTTGAGAATCACCAAAATTCAGTCCTGTTACATCAACAGACTGGTACGCGGAATCTTCGTCTGGATCAAGTGAACAGATTCCTGGTCGCTCGATTAGGTTAAGGTCAAAATCTGAAATGGTTGGTCCGTATTCATCGTCTGTGCGCTCCTGGTCTGCATCTGCAGTTGTGATCATGATTGGTCCGTCGGCTGAGAGTGCGGCTGGCACTTGAACGATAATCTGATCTTCTTCCCACTGAATGCTTCCCTCACAAGAATAGGCTGCGACCTCGATTTCGTCTCCGTTTTCTGTTGCAAGGAAGGTTACTGTCCCTTCGCTCTCACCAAAACCTTCTCCTGAGATCGTTATAAGATTATTGATTGCTCCGTCTCCTGGGGAGACAGCTTCGATCTTTGGTGTTGTTACGCAGATTCCATCAATACACTGTCCTCCTCCACAATCTCCATCAGCTTCACATGCATCACCCTCACAGGCTCCACAGTAATAAGGAGAGTCATTGTCTCCGCCGCAGTCGATTTCTGATTCGTAGTCAGCATCAAGAATGTCGTTGTTGCAGTTTGCAGCGCGAAGCATGACCTCGATCTTACTTGCGGTGTCGTAGTTTCCTGCGCAGTCAACACCCTTTGCCCAGATGTCATATCCTTCGTTAGTTGTGTATCCGCTTGTGTCCCATTCTTCTGCAATGTCTGAGAAGAAGTGGTTTTCCTCATCGCCCCCAAGAAGTCCACCGTATAGTGACATGTCTGTTCCAGAGGTATAGATAGCTTCGTTGTCATCAACCACGTAGAAGTATACGGTTGAAACTCCAGTATCGTCTGTTGTCTGGGCCTGCAAAAGCTCATTACCACCTCCGATGTACACACTTGCTCCGTCATCTGGTGCGTCCATGCTTACGGTTGGGCCATCGATATCTACGCCTTCGCCGGTTGTAAATTCAAACTCACACGTATATTCAAGTGAGCAACTAAGTGAAGTACCTGAGTAGGATTCGAGTTCTGAATCATCGATGCTAATTGTGTAGTCAGCATATGCATCAAAGCAGAAATAATCAGTGTATGGATCTTCGCAGACCTGAGACGGCAAGAATGTAACGGTTCTTCCACTGACATCAAACTCCCCTTCCACAATGTCGCCGCTGTCATCTTTAATAAGAATCCCATCTGTGACCGTGTCTTCGTCAACGGTTTTGTTGAAAACAAATTGTAGTTCGAGATTTTGCAGTGACTCAGAGCATTCTGTGTTTACTGAGCGCAGGTAGAATGTTGAACCGCTTCCACCACCATCGACATAATCTCCCCCTCCTCCACCTCCTCCACCGTCAATTCCAGCACCAGTTGCGTCCATGAGTGAATTGATAATAAAGGTTGTGATCGCAAAGGATGTGAGCACAATCACAAGCCCTATAATGGCATTTGTGATGATTTTCTTTGCTTTTGATACACGATCAGCATTCCCACCCGCTGTCATGAGGACAAAACCTCCGTAGAGAATAAGCACCACTAGAACTATTCCCAGGAAAGTGAGAACCAGGCGTATGAGGTTTGCAATAATTGATGTGATGTCCGTGTCTGTTGCAAATCCTGCTGTTTCTCCAAAGGCTTCCATAGCCTCTTGTCCGGCTTCTTGCGCAAATGCTGGAGCAGCAAAAAGAATCCCGGCACTGAATATCAGCGCAAGCAGGATTCCTAGAAATTTCTTGTTTTTCAAAAACATGGGAGCTTTTATTCGTCGTCCGCTGGGACAACATAGGTGTCAATATCTACACCCTCTGCTGTGACACACGCATCCATTGAGATCCTTCCATCGCAACAGTATGGTGTGCTTGATCGTCCTTCATCATCACAGGCATAGTCAGGGTCATCGTCGTCTCCGCCGGTTCTGTCACCAATGGCTGGGAACATGCAGATTTGGTATGCGCTCTTAATTCCCTCTTCAAACACAGGGTAGTAGTTGTGCCCACCCTCATCGTTTGCAACAAAGGTTGGGTGCTGGATTTGCAGACATGAACCTGTGAGAATACCGCCGCATCCATCAGGTGTGACATCCTCTATAACAGTGTCGTCCTTTCGGATGGCAAACCACATCTCATAGAGAGGGTCTGGCCACATTGAAACATGTGTAGTGTCGAGCGTTGATCCCTTTAGGTAAGTGTTAAATATTGCAATGACTGGTTCAGACTGATTGATCTCGTCATCGTTAATATCTGGGGAAAGCACTTCGATTGCTGGAACAGTGTCTTCTAGATCGTTTGTGGTTGTAAATGTGTAGACGTAGTCATCATTTGCATCGCCGTCTGAACACTCAACAGCATCACTATCAGATCCACAGGCTGTTCCGCCGATTTCTGCGTCGTAGTTTCCGTCTCCATCGAGCACGTTTGATGCCGCATCAACAAGCCCATCGGCAAACACGTAAAGCGACTGCGGAATCTCATCGTCGTTTACTGAGGCTGCAGCAGCCGTTACCGTAAGTGTGTCATTTCCAGGAAGGCAGTAGATTGTGTCTCCACATGGGTCTTCCCCGCAGGCATCGAATGTTGTGAATGTTACGGTCTTGTATGCGTTTGAAATCTCAAATGTTCCCTCTACATTACTAAGTGTTTCATCTACAACAGAGATGATCGTGTAATAGGTTTCCTCGTTAATGGAATAGGTTCCCGTTGCTGCCACGGGGTCCATCGCTTCTGAGAACGAAAGCTCGATGGAAACATTACGCGGCTCTTCATTGCCGTCTTGTGGGATAGTGAACGTTACAGTTGGTGGTGTGAGGTCAATCTCGGTTGAAACCTCGAATGTCCACATGTATCCGCCTGAATAAGCTCCTGAGAACGCACTTTCCCCGTCTTCTGTCTCGATGTTTGATGTGAGATAGACAGTGTAGTTTGTGTCATTATCGGCTGAACCTAAGTAGTCTACTGGATCGAATACGAAGATTTCGTGATCATCGTCGTAGGCAACCACCACCTCGTCTGGCGCCAAGGCCTCTGATACCCCGTCTTCTGTACGGTAAATGAGCACGCTTGTAGTGTTGAGATCTGTTGAGGTCTCATCCACATACTCATTAATCATTGAATCTAGATCGATTGGCTCTTTGAATGTGACAAAGATCTTTGTGTTGCGTGGAATTTCTGTTGCGTTTCGAGCTGGGTAATGATCATCAAGGATTCCTCCACCCAAAGCTCCTGAGAGAGGTTCTGAGTAGGAATCGGATATTGCTGTAACATCGGATCCAAACGCTGCATCTAGAAGTTTGTTGAGGATGAATGTTGTGATTGAATAGGCTGAGAGAATGATGAAAAGTCCGATCACTCCTTGCTTGATTAACTTCTTTGCTTTTTCAACAGGCTCTGGTCGGCCAGCCGCTGTCATCCAAAGGAAGCCAGCATATACAACGATGCAAACAAAAATGATTCCGATGACGCTCAGAGCGACGCGGATTATGCGGGCCACAATAATAGCAATGCTGTCTTGCGAAAGTGTTGAGGCATCACCGAATCGTTCAAATGCATCTTGGGTTTGAGCTAAGGCATTCTCAGCTCCGATGTGAAACATCCAAAATACACAAAGAGTCACTACGGCAAAAAGGGCCGCGTGATACAAAACGGGTGCAATTGTTTTTCTAAAGAGACGTGGCATGGTTTGTACGCCTCAAGCGTAGACGTATTGTACCGTATTTGAGCAGAAAAGCGGAGGTATTTCTGTGGATATAAACAAGGTGTTTTGTATAATGATTTTGAAACCAAAAACACCCCTGCCATAGCAGGGGTGTTTTCTTTGATTTTACACAATCTGATTGATGAAAACCGTTGCTGCACTGAACAATCCAAGCACGACAACTGTTCCAATAATTCCTTGCGTCATCTTTGCAACAGCTTCTTCGTGTTCAATGTCTCGCATAGAAGCGGTTGCGTACTGGAATCCACCTTTGATAATAGAAAGGAGGCTGAAGATTCCGATCCAGAGAATGAGTACTCGGAAAATCCGAGCTCCATACTCAAACCACATAATTGCCTCTCCCCCGCTTCCTGCCATTGGCAGAGAAGCGAATGCTGTTTGCGGAGCAAAGGCACTTGCAACCAGAGCGAGAACAAACACAGCAAGGAGCTGCTGAGCAATCGCTTTTACACGCGTGCCGTCAGCCTGTCCTGCCACAGCTTTCATAGATGCTCCCATAACTTTGCCCATGTCAGCTTTGCTTGTTGCCCCTGTCTGCTCAATCACTTCTTTTATCTTTTCTGTAATCTGCTCGTCAGTCAGCTCTTCTGGAAGATACTTTTCAAGAATGACAATCTCGGCTTTCACGCCTTCTGCCAAATCCTCGCGCCCAGCGTCTGTAAATGACTGGAGTGAGTCCTTGAGCTGTTTCACTTGAGACTTGATTGCTGCTGTCACATCTTCCTCGGTGAGTTCGCGCCTGAGATCAATCTGCTTATTCTTCATAGCAGAATACAACATTCGCAACGTTGAAAGAGTTGCGCTGTCTTTGGCTTTCATGGCCTCTTTCATGTCTGTTGTGATCTGGTCTGTCAAACTCATACGAGTAGAATTAACGACGGCGTCGTCCACGTCGGCGGTCTTCGATGAGCTGCCCAATTCGAATGAGGTATGCTCGCTTCTTTCCAACTTGGATTCGTCGAAGTGCACTGCCTTTTTTCTTGGTCTTGTTTGGCTCGTCGGCATGAAATCGAATCTTTCGCGCTTCAATCATGCGTCCGCTTTGTTGGACACGTTTACTGAACCGACGGTATACAGCTTCGAAACTTTCGCCTTTTTTTCGTTTTACATCTGCCACAAAAATCGTTCTCCTTTCTAAAATAAGTTATTAAAATGCATCAAGATCTTGCCTAAAAAGAGGGATTTTGTCAATAAGCGTACTCCACAGCTTGCGTACATGCAATCAAAAAACCGGGATTTCTCCCGGTTTTTGCTTATTCTTCTGAGATTGGTGACTGCGTGATAGGTGCAACTCCTTCTTTTGAGCTCAACTTTTTCAGTACGATTTGTACGACTTTTTTCATATCCACGATCTCTTGAGCACCAGATTCCATGTCACGAATGATCACAGTTTCATCAAGCACCTCTTTTTGCCCAAGAATGAGGGTCAAATCGACTCCTAGCTTGTTTGCTGACTCAAGCTGTGCTTTTAGTGCGTTTTTCCCAAAAGCCTCTGCTACTGGGATGCCTGCCTGCCTAAAATCCTCGAAAAGTCGAAGTCCTACGCGCCTAGCTGCATCTCCGAGCTGAGCAAAGAACACGAGAGGTTGTGGACGTTGAGGTGGCTCAATTTCAGCCTTAGACATTGCGCGTGCAATGCGCTCGATGCCGAGTGCGAACCCGCAACCTGGTGTTGGTCGGCCACCCAGGGTCTCTACAAGACCATCGTAGCGACCCCCTCCTCCTAAGGCGATCTGTGACTTTGACATATCCTCATCTGAAAGAACGTATTCAAATACGGTGTGTGTGTAGTAATCAAGACCGCGAACAAGATATGGATTGAGAGTAAACGGTACTTCCATTTCTTCAATGAACTCAAGCACCTTCATGAAGTGCTCTTTTGATTTTTCATCAAGCCAGTCGAGAATTTGTGGTGCTCCTTCTAGAAGCTCAACTGTTGCCTCGTCTTTGCTGTCAAGAAGTCGCAGTGGATTCTTCTGAAGCCTGCGCTTGTCATCGTCACAAAGTTTTGATCGGTGCTGCCTGAAGTAGGCGACCAGTTCTGCAAGGTAGGCCTGGCGACACTCGAGCGTTCCGATTGAGTTGATCTGAACGGAAACGTTTAGTCCAAGGTCTTTGAAAATCTGAAGTCCAAGCACGATAAGCTGCGCATCAACAATAGGCTCGTCTACGCCAAAACTTTCAAAACCAATCTGGTGAAACTGACGGTATCGGCCAGCTTGTGGTCGGTCATGTCTAAACATTGGTCCTTCGTACCACATCTTTACTGGTTGTGGTCGATCGAGCATTCCGTGGTTGATGTACGCACGCGCAGCTGAAGCTGTTGCTTCAGGCCGAAGTGCAACAGATCGGTTTGAAGGATCTGTAAACGTATACATCTCTTTGTCTACGACATCAGTCCCCTTTCCAATGGTGCGGAGAAAGAGATCTGTTCGCTCAAGAACAGGAAGATCAATACGATCAAAACTGTACGCGTCAGCAATTGCTCGCGACGCGTCTCGAATCGCGTTCCATCGTCCTTGCTCATCTGAGAGCACATCACGGAACCCACGAAGGAGTTCTGGGGTTGCTTTGATCTTCTTAGGGGTCTCTTCTTTTTTTGCGGGTGCTTTCTTTGCCGGTTTCTTTTCTTCAGTCTTTTTTGCTGGCATACATTTGTTTTCTAAAAGTTGTAATCAGGTAATTGAAATGTTCCCATACGAGAGAGTGGGAGCCCACGGACCCATGTGCGACCAATGATCTCGTCTAGGGTGATAGCACCGATACTTCGTGAGTCCAAGCTGGCGTCACGGTTGTCTCCAAGTAGATAGTACTCTTCGGCTCCAAGTGTCATGCGCTCTTTTCCTTCAGTACGATCATGGTTGATGTATTCCTCATCAATGAGTTGACCGTTTGGTGCTTCGTCATTGTAGATAATGATGTTTCCGTCTGTGATTTCTATTGTTTCTCCTGGGAGTCCGATCACGCGCTTTATAAAGAACTGGCTTGGATCATGCGGATAGCGGAATACCACGACTTCGCCTCGATCTGGCTCTCTAAAGCGATATGAGATCTCGTCTATAATAAGGTATTCATGCTCGTAGAAGTTTGGCTCCATTGAGGCGCCTTTTACGTAAAACGGCTGGATCAGGAAGTAACGCACAGGGATGATGATGGCCGCTGAAATCACGACAATCTGTACCACCTCAAGGATAAAAGCAATCAAACCCCCGCCAATAGGCCCAAATTTCTCGTAAAGCCTGTTTTCGAACCGTTCATAGCGAGAAGTCATAGCACTCTTTATTTACCTTGAGATAAACAATCGTTTCCAGCGTACCAAAAAAATGGGGTTAGTTCAAGGGTTTGAGGTGGTTATTGCGGGCAGCGTTTTTTGAGGGGGTGCGGTCGCAAGGCATACAAAAACACCACTCGGCGGAACCGGGTCTATCGCAGACAAGGCGACCACCACCGAGTGGTGTTTTTGTATACCTTGCAACCTGTGTGGGTGAAGCTGTCCTCTTGGTTGGGGTGGGGGTGGTTTAGAGATGTGGAACTGAAAAGACGGCAGCTTGTGCTTACCGTCCGTTGGGACTTAGTCCCGGAGCGTGACGTACCCGCGTGGCACGAGCCAGCGCAGGGTGATGAACTTGAAGTTGAGAAGTCCGATCAGGCCGCCAAGGAGTGTTCCTGCTGCCAGGCCCAAGATTCCCCCACCGGCCAGGTGCACGATGAGTGCTCCCAGGGCTGCGTCTACTCCGCAGATGAGCCGCTTCTCTGAGTGGATCTCGAGGAAGAGACGGACTGTGAAGGTCTTGATGAAGCGCGCCGTGGTGCTCACACCGGTCTTGATCCAACCAGGCAGAGAGATGATCGCGAGCAGGGTCAGGATGGGTGGGAAACACATCCAAGCCATCTCGATTTGAGTCTGTGTCTTCTCTTTTCCCGAATCATCAGGATCGATAACGACGTTTGCACAGGTTGCTAGCATCATCACGATCACTATGCCTGAGCAAAACAACCAAAGGGAAGTCAAGTGACCTGTGGTACCAGGCACGCTTTCTGTACCAGAGATAAGGTAGAGGAAAATGCCTGTGACAACGATCATGAACCAGCACCACATGACAAAGAAGATTGAAACGACTGCCAACAGCTCCCATCCGAGATTTGGATGTGGGCGCCAGTCGCGGATCTTCTGGATGCGCTTGGGAAGCTCGGTCCAGGCTGCGCGCCAGGCGTTGCCGGCAGCTACGACCACTCGCTTCCAGTCGTAGACGAAGTAGCCGGTCAGGCCACCTGTGATCATACCGATCCACCAGAGGTAGTGGATGATGGTTTCTCCGACCAGTCCACCCACCAGGGCGCCGATTGCGGTTGCAAGGAACACTTTCCAGGAATCGCTCATCCCGGATCCTATCTGCCTGCCTGCGAGCAAGCTTTCCCCGTTCTGTTTGTATTCGGCTCTACAGGGATTGAGATTGTTCCAAAATGACTACTTTGTCAAGGTTAAGGATCAAAAGTGATAATTACAAGGTGTCATATAAGGACCGATCGTCCCTTTAATGACCCCTTCTTTGGAGTGATGCAACGTTGGCAGTAGGTTGGTTTGTGGGCCTGTTCTTGCTGTTTTGTTATTGAATGTGAGAAAATGGTCTTGTATGGACGTTTTGGTTTCTAATGAAAAGCTTGATGCGCTCTTGGAGGACTCGATCATGGATGGGATTGAGAAGCTTGTGGTTGGGGCTGTGATTTGGATTGATGGTGGTGTGCTTTTGCTAAGGCGTAGGAACGACGACTTTCTTGGTGGTTTGACTGAGCTTCCAAGCGGGAGAGTTGATCTTGGCGAGAGTCTTTTAGAGGCACTCGAGCGTGAAGTGAAAGAAGAGACAAACTTATCGATATCACGTGTAAACAAATATCTCAGTACTTTTGATTACGCATCTGCATCTGGGAAGAGAGCGCGGCAGTTTACTTTTTTGGTGGAAACCGAACCTGGAGCTGTTGTTATTGATCCAGATGAACATGATCGTTATCTGATTATTTCTCCAAGTGACGCAGAGTTTAGTAGAGTAAATATCTCGGATAATGTTCGATCGATTCTGAGTAGCCTCTAAGGCGCGCCGAGAAGGCGTGTTTTTGGTAACTTTGAGGACTTGATTGTGTAGGTAAAAACGACTACAATACAGGCGGGAAACTATGAAAAAACCTCAAATCGACCTTCTTAAGGAAAAATACGATCTCCAGGTGCCGAAGAAGCCTCGGTTTCTTTTTTTTGGGCGTGCGATTGCGATTGTGATTGCCATTGCTGTTACGGGTGGAATTGTCTTTTCTTATCAGGTTGCAACTACATCTGATTCAAACAGTAACTTCCCTAGCTTTTCAATCATCGACACGATCAAACATTTTGTTACAGCAGACGAGCGAGAACTTGAGGGTGAGGAAGACGACCGCGTGAACTTCCTTTTGATGGGTATTGGCGGAGAGGGGCATAGTGGTCCTCAGCTTACTGACACCATCATCTTTACCAGTCTGCAACCCTCAACTGGTCAGATTGGAATGATGTCGCTTCCGCGTGACATGACCATCCCAATTCCAGGGTATGGCTATCGCAAAGTAAATCACGCAAACGCATATGGTGAAATGGACGAGCCTGGTGCTGGGCCTGCACTTGCAACTCAGGTGATTGGAGATGTGCTGGACGAGGATATTCAATACTATCTGCGAGTAGATTTTGATGGCTTTGCTGAGTTTGTAGATGCTATCGGTGGAGTGGATGTGTACGTAGAAACCACGTTTACGGATCCTTATTATCCATCGCATGGCATGGAGTATGCTGAGTGTGGGTATGGAGAAACAAATGAAGAGGAAGTGTATGTGCAAGAAGATAGCGTGGAGGTTGAAGAGCTTTCTGAAATTTTAGAGATTGACACTGAAGAGAAAGGTATCCTCGAGCTTGCAGCTGAAGAACTGAACGAGCCTGAGGTTGTTGATTACTCATGCAGATATGAGAGCCTTACCTTTTATGAAGGCTGGACACATATGGATGGCGACACTGCTCTCAAGTATGTACGCTCACGACATGGGAATAACGGTGAGGGTTCTGACTTTGCACGATCAAGACGTCAACAAAAAGTCATCTTAGCTGTGAAGGACAAAGTTCTCTCTGCCTCAACTTTCCTCAACCCATCGCGCATCACAAGAATGCTTGAGACACTTAAAAATAACATTGCGACCAACTTGGATGTTTGGGAGATTGTACGCTTGGCACAAGAGTTTAAAGACCTCGATACTGAGAGTATTACCCACCATGTGATCGATGCCTCAGAAGACTCTCCTCTTTACTCGACCGTGCTTAATGGTGCGTACGTGCTCTTACCGAAAAATGATGACTGGTCAGACCTTCAGTCGATTGCCGAAGACATCTTCAACCCGGATGCCGGCACAGTTTCACTGACAGCAGAAGCACCTCCTGAGAACAAGCCGCAGTTCGTGCGTGTAGAGATTCAAAACGGAACCAACATTACAGGACTTGCGTTTAAGACATCGCAGCTTCTTGATGGGCAAGGGTTTGAAGTGACAAAGATTGGAAACGCACAGACACGCGGGTACGAACACACAGTGATCTACGACCTAACAGACGGACAGCGTGCTGATGAACTCAAAGCACTTAGAGATTTTCTGGAGGCTGATGTCACACTCTCAACAACTGGCTGGATGATTAGTGGAGATATTGTTCCAAAAGAGCTGTCAGTCACAAGCGAAGAGTACGAAGGCCTGGCAACAGAAGACGATCTCGACTTTTTGATCATCTTGGGCGAGAACGCCTCGTCGGTTGCACGGAATTAAACAACCTCATAAACATGGCCAAATGGGCCATGTTTTGCTATGCTCTGGAACTCGCGTAGAATAGGAGGTAACAATATGAAAAATAAGATCCCAACTGTCGTCCTTGTTGGACGCACAAACGTCGGAAAATCCAGTCTATTCAATAAGATGCTTGAGAAACCAAAGGCATTGGTTTCTGATAGCCCAGGTACAACTAGAGATCGCAATGAAGGCGATTGCTTGTGGCGCGGGAAGTATATCCGCATTGTTGACACTGGCGGTCTTGATATTGATTATGCTGATGAGATCGAGCGCGACATCGTTAAGCAAGCTGACCTGGCTCTCAAGCGAGCTGACCTTGTTCTGTTTGTTGTAGACCTTCGGTCTGGTGCGCTGCCGCAAGACAAAGAGCTTGCAGAGAAACTCGCTGGCCAAAAGAAACCTATTATCGTTGTTGGAAACAAAGCTGAGAGAGTTGCAGATCGATTGAGTGTTGATGATCCTGAATGGGCATTTCCAAACCTAGACAAACCCATTGCTGTGTCTGCTGTTCGTGGAACAGGTGTTGGTGATCTCCTTGATGAAATCTATACATCTCTTGAGTCTAGAAACAAGATGCCTGTTGAACCAGGAAAGCTTGATTGCCCAAAGATTGCTGTGATTGGAAAACCAAATGTTGGTAAGTCAACACTACTCAACAGCATGCTTGGCGAAGAGAGGTTTATCACAAGCCCGATTGCTCACACAACACGTGAACCAAACGATACTCTTGTTGAATATGGTGATAAGCAATACCTTTTTATTGATACTGCTGGAATGCGAAAACGCAGTAAGGTAAGGAAGGCTGGTGGTCTTGAAGCAGCTGCGGTGAAGCGTAACGAACGCGTGATTAAATTTGCAGATGTTACACTGCTTGTTGTGGATGCAACCGAACCGATTGGTACACAGGAAAAAACACTTGCTGGTTTTCTCAAAGACTCTGGGTCTGGCATAATTGTAGTCGTGAATAAATGGGACCTTGTTGAAGACAAGAAGACCAACACCATGAATGAATATCGAGAGTACATTGCTGCTTCGATTCCATTTCTTCGCTGGGCACCTGTACTGTTTATCTCAGCACTGACAAAGCAACGAGTACGCACAATCTTCGATGTAATTAATGAGGTGGAGAAGCATCGTTCAATTGAAATCTCTGAAAAAGCTTTGGAAGACTTTCTTGCACAATCAAAATACAAACATAACCCAACCAAAGGAAAAGGACCTAAACCTCCAAAACTTTTGGCCCTCAAACAAATCAGCACCAAACCTCCGAAGTTTGAGCTTATTATCAAATCAAAACGTACTGACACGCTTGCGAAAAGTTATGTTCGATTCCTTGTGAATCGCATTCATGAAAAGTGGGGTCTACGTGGAACACCTGTCATGATTCAAGTGCGCCTTGTACGTTCAGGATCAAAATAATTATGAAATGCATTGTCGGCCTTGGTAATCCAGGAACACAATATGAGCACACACGTCACAATATTGGTTTTCTCGTTGTCGATGAGATGGCTAAGCTTATAGGTGCTGAGTTTCGCTCAAAACGTTCGCTTGAAGCCGAGATCGCTGAAGGACAGTTTGAAGGTGAGCGTGTTCTCTTGGTGAAGCCCCAGACTTTTATGAATGTGAGCGGACGATCTGTTGCTGATATTCTCAAGAAATATCCAATCAGCAACCAAGATTTGCTCATTGTCTACGATGACGCTGATCTTCCGTTTGGAGATGTGCGCTTTAAGGCTGGTGGAACCTCTGCTGGGCATCGTGGCATGGAATCTATTATAGAAACCCTTGGAAGATCTGTGAGTGTGCCTCGTGTACGCTTTGGTATTGGACGACCTCATCACCCTGATATTCCTTTGGAAGACTTTGTGCTTACAAAATGGAACAAAGAGCAGGAGAGCATGCTTCCTGCTGCTATTACTAAAGCGATCGAGACGATCCGATCAACCTTTGACTCACATGAATGATCAGGCCTACTGGGTTGCGCTCGCCAGATTTCCAAAATTCGGCGCTGTTACCCTAACTCGTTTTTCAAGACACTTCCCTACCATGAAGGACGCCTTTGAGGCGTCTGTTCTTGATTTGGTAGATGCAGGGGTGGACGCAAAGATTGCGAGTCGGTTTCTGCAAGAACGTTTACATATTGATCCAGAACAGGAATGGCAGAAATTAATCCGTCACGGCGTGAATGTCATGACGATCATGGACGATGCTTATCCAGATCTTCTCAAAGAGATCCACACAGCTCCAGCGCTTTTGTTTTACCGCGGCGAGATCCCAAGCTCAGAGCAACGACATATTGCCGTTGTAGGTTCGCGCAAAGCAACACTATACGGCACACGCGTGACTGAAGAGATTGTTGGTACTCTGGCGCGCTACGACATTGTGATTGTAAGCGGGATGGCATACGGTGTTGATGCGTGTGCGCACAAAACCGCCATCGAGGCCGAGGGGAAGACTCTGGCTGTGCTTGCAAACGGACTTGATGAAGAAAGTATTTATCCTTCTCGGCACAGAGATCTTGCATCTAGAATTATTGCCTCTGGTGGTGCTATCATCTCAGAGTTTCCGATTGGTACCCCACCGCTTAAACATCATTTCCCTTTTAGGAACCGTATCATTGCTGGACTTTCGCATGGGACTCTTATTGTCGAAGCTACAAAGAGATCTGGAACACTCATCACTGCTCATGCGGCTCTTGAACAAAATCGAGATGTGTATGCCGTTCCTGGACCTATTTACTCAGAGCTGTCTGAAGGTCCAAATGAGCTTATTAAGTTTGGTGCAACACCAGTGACTTGTGTGCAGGATATTCTAGGACATGAAGCTACGACCGAAACAGAATCAAAAGCACCAGCCTTTGTGCCAAGCAATGATGAAGAGCGTAGTGTTTATAAAATCATGTCTGCCATTCCTCTTCATGTTGATGACGTGATTCGCAAAACAGGACTCCCCCCAGCCACATGCTCAAGCACACTTATCATCATGGAAATGAAAGGCGCTGTCACGCATGAGGGAGGCAAGTTTTACACGCGCGGTGCTTGACGAATTTTCCAATACCCTTTAGTAATAGAAACCAGCAACTCCATTATTGAAACAACATGTCCAAAAAACTTCTCATTGTTGAGTCACCAACAAAAGCAAAAACGATTACCAAGTTCCTCGGAAATGACTACGAGGTCCTTTCTTCTTTTGGTCACATTCGTGACCTTCCAAAGAGTAAGATTGGTGTAGATGTAAAAAATGGCTTTGAGCCAACCTACACTGTTCCAACTAAAAGCAAGAAGGCTGTTACTGCCCTGAAAAAGGCTGCAAAGGTTGCAGATGAAGTCTACCTAGCAACTGATGAAGACCGCGAGGGAGAAGCGATTGCTTGGCATGTGGCTGAAATTTTGAAACTAGACCCAGAAAAAACTAAGCGCATTACGTTCCACGAAATCACAAAGTCTGCGATTGACGCTGCTGTATCTGCACCGCGAACACTTGATATGAATCTGGTTGATGCGCAACAAACGCGTCGAATCCTGGATCGACTGGTTGGATATGAACTGTCACCATTTTTGTGGCAAAAAGTTCGGCGAGGACTCTCTGCTGGGCGTGTGCAATCTGTTGCTATGCGACTCATTGTTGACCGGGAGCGTGAACGACTTGCGTTTGATGTAGAAGAGTATTGGAGTGTTGATGCAGAGTTTGAAAAAAGTGCACTCGCCTTCCCTGCAAAGATGACACATGCAGGTGAGACAAAGATTGAAAAAATGAGCATTGGCTCAGAGCAGGAAGCGAAAAAGATTACAGATGACTTGGAAGCGATTAAGAGTGGGGGCGAGAAAGCAACCGTGAGTTCGGTTACGAGTAAAGAAGTTAAGAAGGCGCCACCGACTCCGTACACCACCTCAACACTGCAAATGGATTCGAATAACAAGCTGGGTTATAGTGCGAAGCAAACCATGAGGCTTGCACAGCAACTGTATGAGACTGGGCAGATTACATACATGCGTACAGACTCTTTTAACTTGGCTGAGAAGTTTTTGGATGAGACTCAAGATTATCTTTCAAAGAATTTTGGGGGTACGTATGCTGAAGGTGCTAAGCGATACAAGACAAAAAAGAAAGGTGCGCAGGAAGCTCATGAAGCGATCAGGCCAACAAACATTGAGGTCAAGTCAGACATGCTTAAGGGAGATTTGGATACGCAAGCAAAGAAGCTTTACGATCTGATCTGGCGACGCACACTGGCTTCTCAGATGCCATCGGCCAAGCTTCTTCGCACAGCGGTTGATCTTCAAGCAAAGACCTACACCTTCCGCGCAAACGGAAACACCGTAAGTTTCGACGGCTTTATGAAGGTGTATCAATCTGCAAAGGAAAAGATTCTTCCAGAGATGACTCAAGGTGATGAGGTGAGCACAAAAGATATTGTTGCGAACCAGCATTTCACTGAGCCACCTGCACGCTTTTCTGATGCTTCACTTGTGAAAGTGCTTGAAGAGCATGGAATCGGACGACCGTCTACATATGCCCCAACGATTGGAACAATCATTGACCGTGGGTATGTTGAGCGCGATGACAATAAGAAACTTTACCCACTGGATATTGCCATGATCGTGAGTGACCTTCTTGCAGGACATTTCACAAACATTGTTGACTATGAGTTTACAGCGAACATGGAGAAGACACTGGATGAAATTGCTGAAGGAAAGATTGAGTGGCGACCAATGCTTGAGGCGTTTTATGTGCCTTTTCATGCCAATCTTGAAAAGAAAACAAAGGAGCTTGATCGCGAGGACATCATGCCAGATAGGGTGCTTGGCGAGGATAAAGAGACTGGTTTGCCGATTATTGTCAGGTCAGGGCGCTTTGGCGGATTCGTACAGATCGGTGAATATACAAAGGAAGACAAGGAGGCTGATAAGCCTAAGCCAAAGAGTGCATCGCTTCTTAAAGGAATGCACATTGAATCAGCCACACTACAAGATGCGCTCGACTGCTTGCAGTTCCCTCGCACTGTGGGAACAACCACAGATGGAGAGGAGATTGTTGCTGCGATTGGTCGGTTTGGACCGTACCTAAAGGCTGGTGAAGTGACAGCGACTATCAAAGACCCTCATAGCCCCGTCACGATTGATGAGGCTACTGCACGCACACTGCTCACTGAGGCTGCGGCGCTTAAAAAGAAAATGGCAACTCCAATTGCAGAGTTTGGAGAGGATCCAAAGTCTGGCGGGAAGATCCTTATCAAGCATGGACGTTTTGGTCCGTATGTGACCGATGGGGAGACAAACGCTTCGCTTGGGAAGAAGCTTGAGCCTGCAGATGTGACTGAGGAGATCGCGATTGAAATGCTTGTAAAGAAGCGAGAGCGTGGACCTGGGCGATTTGGAAAGAAAAAGGCAGCTGCAAAACCGAAGGCAAAGGCAAAGAAGAAGCCGAAGAAAAAAGCAACGAAAAAGAAATAGCAATCTAAAAACCGGGCCTGTGCCCGGTTTTTTGTTTTGTCTTATGCGGCTGCGTCTCCAGCTGAGTCGCTTGTGTCAGCACTCTCTTTGCTTGTATCATCACCTCCTTCTCCTTCTGGTTTCTTCGGTTGCTCTCCACTTTCTGCTTCATTTTTCTTTCTTGTATCTTTCTTTTTCCTATCTGCCATGATAGCTTTTGCTGCTTTCTCAGGATTCTTAACCCCTGCAGCTTTTAAGCTCTTAACAAGATCTTTTTCTTCACTAGCCTCAACTTGTTTCTCTTTGATTTTTTTCTCGAACTTCTTTTTAAATTCAGCTCGCAACTCTTTGAACGACTTGCTCGCCTTCCCTCGCATCCATTTAAACGGCCTTCCTAAGAATGGAATTTTTGCCAGTGCTTTGCTCCATGGATCGTGCTTGTTGAGTATGTCTGATCCTGTATTTTCAGTCGTGGTAAGTATTTCGTCTGGTGTCTCGTTCAATGTCTTTCCAATCCACTCTGCAGATTTGAGCAGGCCGAATTGAAGCGGAGCAATACTCCCAGCCCCAGGCCGACCCTTGCTTTTGTTATTAAATTCTTTTGCATCAACAGGTATTGCGCGTTCGTTTGCTCGGTCGCGCGCCTCAGCAATTGACTCTTGATCTGCCTCTTCTTGAGCGGCTTGCAGCTCAGCAATTTCAGCCCTACCTTCAACACTGTTTTGAACAAGCGCCTCAATATCTTGCTGAGAAAGTCTTTCGCTTTGAGGCAAGCCTTCTTGAGAGTCATGAAGCTCTTGTGCCATTTGACTCATTATGTCGTGTCGTGTCATACAAGCATGGTTATTTGACCTAACCATAGCATAAAATACCTTCTTTGTCAATCTGTACACACCCTTTACACACTCGAAAAAAGGCCGTATTGTAGTATTACATGGCTGAAATTGTACGCACATATGATGAGCTTTTAGAGCTTGTCAAAGTCAATTATGACAACCCTGATCTTGAAACTCTTGGGCGTGCTTTTAAGATGGCAGAGAATGCACATGCTGGTGAGAAGCGCCTGACAGGCCATGACTTTATCACTCACCCAACTTCTGTTGCGTTTCGTCTGGCTGAAATGGGCCTTCATCTCAATGTGGTGATGGCAGGGCTTTTGCATGATGTGGTTGAAGATACTGGAATCACAGTTGAGGATGTGGCAAAAGAGTTTGGAGATGATATCGCATCGCTTGTTGACTCTGTTACCAAGCTCAAACACGGAATCAAATACCGGGGCGCAGAGCGCTATGCTGAGAACATGCGCAAGATGTTTCTTGCTATGGCAAGTGACGTGCGTGTGGTGTTCATGAAATTTGCTGACCGTCTACACAACCTACAGACTCTTTATGGACAACCAAAGAGCAAACAGGAGCGCATTGCACGAGAGTCGCTTGAGATCTACGCACCGATTGCAAGCCGACTGGGAATGAGTGAGTTTAAGGGTGAACTCGAAGATGGATCTTTTGCGTATTTGAGGCCACAGGAATACGAGCGCATGAAGAATATCATGGACATTAAGGTTCGCGAGAAGGGTGCATATGTAAGTCGGATTATTGATCTGACTGAGAAAATGCTTGCGCAAACAAACATTGTAGACATTCAAGTACACGGACGCGTAAAACGACTCTATAGCTTGTTCAAAAAGCTCAAGCGCCACCAAGGTGATCTTGGAAAGATCTATGACCTTATTGCGATTCGTATCATTGTAAATGATGTTGCTGAGTGCTACGCCGCGCTTGGACTTTTGCACAGAACCTGGCGACCTGTACCTGGACGCATTAAAGACTACATTGCCCAACCAAAACCAAACGGTTATCAATCACTTCACACAACCGTGTTTACAGAGAATGGTGAGATTGTTGAGTTCCAGATTCGAACTGTTGAAATGCATGAACTTGCTGAGTACGGAGTTGCAGCACATTGGCGCTACAAAGAAGGTGGAAAACATCTGAAGAACACGAGATGGATGGAAGAGCTGGCTCAGATCCAGAAAGAACTTGCGAGCCGAAAGGATTTTATGGAGCAGCTTGAGATTATGAAGATTGATATCTTCAAAGATAGAATTTTTGTATTCACTCCTCAGGGTGATGTGATTGATCTGCCAGAAGGAGCGACGCCGGTTGATTTTGCCTATGCGATCCATACTGAGGTTGGAAATAAATGTACGGCTGCGCGCGTCAATGACATGATGCGCAACCTTGATACTCCGCTGAAGTCAGGTGATATTGTTGAGATTACAACTGATAAGAACAGAAAAGGACCGAACCCGGACTGGCTTAAGTTTGTAAAGACTCGGCATGCGCGCAATAAAATCAAAGACGCAACCAAGCATACAGTGAAGGGTTGGTTTGCTGAAGTGCTCAAAGGTCGAGAAAAGGCTAAGAAGTAACTATCTACAGGAGGGAGGAATGGCAGGTGTAGTCACGCTCGATAAGGTACTTGCGGCCACGCAGGCCCACACCAAACGTACGGATCGTGAGATTGCCAAAGCTTGTGGCATGAGCCTGCGCAAGACACGCGAGGCTCTTGAGCAGCTACTTGCTGACGGTATGGTAGTCAGGCACAAGATCCCTATCTCGTACACGCTTTCTGAAAAGGCTGTTCTGCAAAAAAACGTCTTGCTCGACCCTTGCTTTGTTAGAAGAATACAAAGGAGCGCGCCTAGCTGGCTAGGGGCTTTGGTCGACGGAACTTTGTTTGGTAATCCAAATGGCCGCCAGATTCACCGCCATCCAACGCTCGACGAACTTGATCAGGATCGGGAACCATCAGACGACTAAGGAACCCTTGCTGGGTTCCTGTTTCAATTCAAAAACCCGGGACCAGCCCGGGCTTTTCTTATCCAATCAATCGATCCAGTAGATCCATGAGCTCTTCTCTTGAGTAGAACGAGATCACGACCTTTCCCTTGCCTGCAGATTCTTGAATGTCTACTTTTGTCCCTAGAATCTCCCGGAGTCGTTTTTCATGTGCAAGGACGTTTGGGTCTTTTGCCTTTCCGTCTTTGCTGCGCTTTGTTTTTTTTGAGCCTACACGAGCTTCTGCCTCGCGCACAGTCACTCCCCCGCTTAGGATCTGCTCAAACAGTTTCATCTGCTTGTCTGCGTCTGGCTCGGCAAGGAGCGTGCGTGCATGTGTCTTTGTAATCTTTGCCACAACGAGCGCGTTTAGAATCTCTTCTGGAAGATCGAGGAGGCGGAGTGTGTTTGCTACGTTTGAGCGACTCTTCCCAACTCGCTTGGAGACCTGTTCTTGTGTGAGATTAAACTCATCAATGAGCGCGCGATAGGCCCATGCTTCTTCTACGGCATTGAGGTCTTGGCGTTGGATGTTTTCAATGAGTGCAAGTTCTAGTTTTTGTTGCTCGGTCACCTCACGAACAATCACTGGCACCGTGGCTAGTCCAAGTGTCTTGGATGCGCGCAATCGACGCTCTCCGGCGATGAGTTCGTATTCTCCATTGTCACGTGTGACCACGAGTGGCTGGAGAATGCCGTGCTCTTTGATTGAACCAATCAGGTCCTCAAGGTCAGATGGAGAAAAGTGGTGACGCGGCTGGCGCGAGTTCACTTTGATCTCATCGACTGGGACATCAAGAATCTCCCGGTGTGCACCAGGGATCACATGTTCTGTTGGAGATTGTTTTTGTGGGATCAAGGAACTAAGTCCTCGACCAAGAGCAGGGCGAGACATCATGCTGGTTGCAAGTTACGCGCCTAAAGGATCCCCCCTTCGCGCATGAGAAATTCGCGAGCAAGTCGTCCATAGGCTTTGGCAGCCTTTGACGACGGATCGTAGCCTAAAATAGTTTTTCCAAATGACGGAGCTTCTGCTAGACGAACGCTCCGCGGGATAACTGAACGGAAAATTTTGTCTGGAAAGTAGCGGTACAACTCTTCGAGCACTTCTTTTGACAACCGTGTTCGCCCGTCATACATCGTGATCACAGCTCCCATTACATTTAATGACGGCTTGATGTTCTCACGCACTAAGTTGACAGTGTTGAGTAGTTGCGTAAGGCCTTCTAGTGCGTAGTACTCGGCTTGGACTGGAATGAGTACGGAGTCTGATGCAACAAGCCCATTGAGCGTAAGCATGCCCAGTGACGGTGGGTTGTCGATGAAGATGTAGTCATAGTCGTTTCGCACTTCAAGAAGAGCTCTACGCAAAAAGTGCTCGCGCTCTTGTGCATTCACAAGTTCAACTGAGGCTCCTGCAAGTGACTGTGTTGCAGGCAGAACCTTGAGACCGTCATGGTCTGTCTTGTGAATAAGATTACGAACACTGTGAGATCCTATGATCCCCTCGTACACGCCGGCTGGCAAGGTTTTGTGGTCAAGACCTAGTCCTGATGTGGCGTTTGCTTGCGGGTCCAGGTCGACCAGCAAAACAAACTTTCCTGCATCAGCTAAAAACGCGGCCAAATTCAAAGCCGTCGTTGTCTTCCCCACGCCTCCTTTTTGATTCACAACTGAAATGATGTGTGCCATAAAGGTGAGACTATTATACCGGATTTTTGTCTTCAAAACAAAAAGACGCTCGAGTGCTCGAGTGTCTTTTGGTGCCGCGGGCGGGGATTGAACCCGCACATGATTGCTCATACAGGATTTTGAGTCCTGCGCGTCTACCGATTCCGCCACCGCGGCTCAAGAAAAACCTCCAGTTTCCTGAAGGCTTTTCTTGGTAGCTGGGGTGGGATTTGAACCCACGACCTCGGGCTTATGAGTCCCACGCTCTAACCAACTGAGCTACCCAGCCTTAAAATGGCAAGAAGAATATATCGTATATTTTAGATTTGTGCAAGCCTTATTCAATAATAAATATCTTTTCTTCCTCATTGCCAAATAGCTCTTGATTAAAGAATTTGATCTTTTTGGGAGTTACCTTGTAAACCTGACTGGTCATGACTTTTGATTCAAAGTTTCTGAAATTGAGTTTTTCTGCAGTGCTTGGATGAAGCTTGTTGTACATACTTAGCATCCATTTGATGCGATCAATACCCTTCTCTTGGGTGGCGACCCCATGCAGTTGAAGACCAACCTTTGGATCACTGGCTTTTTGAGAGTGATCTGCAATAGCGCAAGCGACCTCATTGTTGGCTTCAATGTGCTTGCTATGCTCAGAATCACCTGGAGAGATGAAAAAGAGGTTTAGATCTTCATCTGCGATGTAATACACTGTTGCGATCCACAGATGATCCCCCTTGGTTGCAACAGACATTAAACGATGGGAGTCGAGGAAATCTTTGAGTAGTTGTTTGTCTTTTTGATCTATTTGCATACAGGAATAGTCTAACATAAAACAATCAAAAAACACCGTGCTTTGCACAGTGGTTTTTGGTTGCGGGGATCGGATTTGAACCGATGACCTCTGGGTTATGAGCCCAGCGAGCTGCCTGACTGCTCTACCCCGCGGGAACAGTGTATAGGATTCTGTAGAAAAGTCAAGCAATTCAACCTCCTTCTCTTGACAAAATGCCAAAAATAGTGTATTATTCTGTCTTAACTGAATTTCTTTTAGTCCCCTGCGCGTCCAAATGGATGCATAGGGTCTCTGGAGGAAATAGGGCTGTCCTCTTTTGAGATCTACCTAACTGACTAGCCCAACAAAAAGGAGCCTGACCATGGAAGGAACCATGCAAGGCACAATCGTAGAGCGTTACACTGGTCGCGTGATCAGCGTACCGCGTGGTGAAGGTTACGCCTTCATCGAGCTCAACACCATTCGCTCGTCGAACGACAGCCCGCATGATCTCCCGACAACGGAGAACGTGTATGTGCACCAGGACCAGTGCAGCGCACAGCTGCGTGTGGGAATGCAGCTGCGCTTCGAGGTCCGCGAGGACACGCGTCGCAACGGTGCGTTCCGCGCGTACAACGTGCACGAGATCCTGGAAGCCGAGATGATCCCGGCTGGCCAGCAGATCGTCCCGGGATTCCCGCTGATCCTGCGCCCTGGCGCCACCGGCGTCGTACACTACGAGTCGGTGCAGCACCCGGCGCATGACCGCGCCAAGCAGGTCGACCCCGAGACCGTGGCCAAGGTCGTGGAAAATCAGCCCATGCCGCAGATCCCGCGCGACATGAGCGAGTTCCCGGCAACCGACGAACAGAAGATGGCGTTCCTGCGCTACCTCCTGTTCTACCTCTACCCAGCTCTGAAGGAGTTCGGAACCCGGTTCGACATCCTGAACCCGGACGACACCCAGCTCGATGAGCTCGTCGCTCAGGCCAAGGAAGGCATGCTCGAACTGGGATTCGAAGCGAACGACCCGGCCATCACCGACATGGAGAAGCAGGTCAAGGACTTCAAGGGCATCCGCGAAGTTCTGCAGATCGTCTGGCAGGAAGGCCTGGTGCGACCGGACACGATCATCCCGATCGAGCGGTTCCCGGACCACTTCATGGCGGTTCCGGTGCTGTTCTTCTACGCTGTGGGAGACAAGAAGCAGGAGGCCGACCGTCTCTGGACCGCAGAGGACCCCCAGGTGCACCGCGCCTCCAAGTGGTTCTGCGATCTTCTGCCAGACAACCAGAGGTGGGCAGACATGTTCCTGACCTTCAACCGAAGGTTGCGTACCCTGAACCGGTACAGTGGGGACACCATCCCACCTGCGATCATCTCCCGGATGCGTCGATGTGCCAAGCACTTCGACCACATCGTGATCGCGACTCCCTACCACGACGTGGCAGGTGCGGACTGGCAGGACGAGAAGTGGCTGCGCCTGATAGATCCCTACGTCCTGGCATTCAAGGACGGCCTTCCTGTGTACTTCGTACTGGGCAGGTTCTCGGACACGGGCCTGTTCCCGCTGTTCAACGAAATGGTGGCCGACACCATGGAGTACCTGAAGGCCCGTAAGGAAGCCTTGAAGGTGTTCAACGACAAGAACGAGGGCGGCAAGATGGCATCGTTTGCCTACTGGTATCCTCGCGAGGCTGACCACTTCCTCGGAGACCGCCTCAAGCAGATGGTCGACGACGCCCACACAGCCTTCGAGGCTGGCAAGCTCTTCGACTGGCTCCGCAACGACTGGGAGGTCGTTGACACGGACCACCAGCTGACCGACTAGGTCAGCACGCGCCTTGCGCGCAACGAACTCACCCCCCGTCTAGCAGCTGCTGGACGGGGGTGTTTCTTTTTAAACTTGACAAATATCCTATTTTTGGCAAGATCAGGGCACGCCAACCACTGGAGGTACTCATCATGAGAAAGGCGCAATACACAAGGTGCCTCCTGCAGGTACTTTCACTCGTTCGCGGAGCCCTTGGGCTTGGCAGCAAAAACACCTTCGACACGGCCATGATCCTTGGGACTGGCTGGGGTGATCACCTGGAGATCAAGACTCTGGCCTCTGTTCCCCTGACCGAGATCAGTGGGTTCGAGGAGCTCGATGAGCTCGAGGGTCATGAGCGTCGCATCGAGGTTGCTGAGGTGAGAGCCTCGGATGACCCAGACGCGCAGGTCAAACGGATTCTCGTTCTGCGTGGTCGCATCCACATGAACGAGGACACCTTCAACCCGGCTGTCCGGCAGATGGTGCGTATGCAGTACGACCTTCTGTTCGAGCTTGGGGTCAAGATGCTGATCCTGACCTGCTCGGCAGGTGCACTGGATCCTGACCTGATGGACGGTGACATCATCGCCATCGACAAGCTTCCCTCGTTTGGCTCGGGCGAGATCATGCCCCTGTTCCCTGGCGAGTTCGTGAACGCGGAGTCGGCCCTGGACCCGAGGTGGCTCAGCGACGTGAGGACCAGCACCTTCATCCAGAACACGGGCGTACGCTTCGTGCCTGGTGGGTACATGTTCTTCCGCGGTCCGCACTTTGAGACCGTAGAGGACAAGGCTGACATGCTCGAGCGAGGAGCCATCAGCGTTGGCATGAGCATGAAGCCTGGGTGCACGGTCGCAGCCCTTCGCGAGGACGTCAGTGTGATCGCTCTGGGGTTCATCTCCAACCGCCTGGATGAGATTCCCAGTCACGACCTGCATCGCGCGCGCGCCAAGCAGTACGCCTCCAGGCTCTCGCGAGCGCTGGAACTGGCGATCTGGTACTAGACCATACGCAACGCACGGATCGTCCCCTGTGGATGATCCGTTTTCAAATACCTCAAAAAATGCTATCCTTTTGAAGAATTATGACGCTAACAACGCATGCGACACTTGGAGCCGTCATTGGACACACAGTCGGTATTGGGTACCTGGCTTTTATTTTTGGCTTTATTTCGCATTTTATTGTTGACATGATTCCACATGGTGACACTGGGATGTCTGATAACTTTCGCGTGCACAAAAAGCGTAGAAAGCATGCTGTGGCGTATGTGATGGTGGATGCGATTATTGCGATTTTCTTTATTCTCCTTCTTGCAAATACGCGTGATATTGAGTCTATGAGTGTCTTTAGCTGGGGAATTGTTGGAAGTGTTTTGCCCGACTTTCTCGTTGGTGTATATGACATTACAAAAACACCGCTTCTGCGGTGGTTTAATACGCTTCATTTTTACTTCCATGACATTTATGTGAAGCGAAAGGGCGATGTTCCTCTTTACTATGCTCTGATGGCTCAGATTGTGCTCATCGCTTACCTGCAAACAAAACTCTGAACAAAGACCTCGCTACTTGGCGCGGTTTTTTGATTTTACAATTTCTTCGAGGTAGCCAAGGGTCTCTTTTGCTGCGCGCTCCCAAGTGAACTCTTGTGCGCGCTTGAATCCATCCATACGGAACTCTTTTACTCCCTCAGGAACGAGCAAGCACTGGGCGATTGAGAGTGACATCTGTCCGATATCATCTGGCTTTACGTAGAGCGCAGCATCCCCTGCCACTTCTGGAATGGCACCAAGCTCAGTTGTGATTACAGGTGTGCCAACACTCATGGCTTCTAGCACTGGAAGGCCAAATCCCTCATCAAGTGAGGGGAACAGTAAACACCCAGCTCGCGCCAGGAGTTTCCATTTTTCTTCTTCTGTAACAGGACCAAGAAACTGGATCACACCGTTTGGTTCCTGTTTTTTCCATTCTCGGTTTATGTGAAGAAACTCTTCTTCAATCTCTTTTGTTTTCCAACCAGACTTTCCTGCGAGCACAAACCGCACATTTCCCACGAGCTCAGGTCGGCTTGTGAGAAAACGATGGAACGCACGCATGGCATGCACTAGATTTTTGCGTGGCTCAAGTGTGCCTAGGTATAGCACGTAATCATGATCAAACGGAAAGCGCGTGTCAGACTCGTCCATGCTCTCAAGTGCTTCGTGAGGTGGGCGGACTCCTTCGTACACAACATGAGTTTTATCTTGTGCGACTGGAAACTGTTTTATCAAGTTCTCTTGAGTTGCTTTTGAGACCGCGATTACTCCAGTTGCCTTTTCAATACTTCTTGGAACAATAGTCTTGATAGAAAAGTCTTGCCCTTCGGGAAACCATTCTGGGTGAAGATAGATGGCAAGATCATGAATGGTTATCGCAGAAGCCCCTCGCCAGGCTAGAGGCAGCTGACCAGACGGAGAAAAAACGATATCAGGCCTCTTTAACCAAAAACGGATAGGGAGCAGAAAATGCCTGGAAATAAAGGATATTTTAGGTCCAATTGTACGAACGATCTGAACATTTTTACACCCTTCAATCAACTGACTCTCTCGTACACGGTTAAGCTGTGGCGGAACAAAAACGAAAAACTCATGGTTTGAATCTACTTCAAACATGGCGCGCACGATCTGCCAGGTGTAATGCTCTATCCCAGCTCCTGTCCCCCCTTGAGCATCACAAAGTGTTGTTCCGTCAATGAGAATTCTCATAAGAGAAAGGATAATGCACCAATGGTGCCTTGCGTGATAAGAAGGACGAGCACACCGGCCGCAAGCAACCCCGCAACAATGGCTGGAATTGCATGCTTGGGTTTGATATCAAACAAAATGGCGAGTAAGCTCCCAGTCCATACTCCAGACCCTGGAAGCGGAATCATAACAAACAAAACGAGCGCGAGTGTTCCGTAACGCTGAAATTTCTTTTCGTGTTTTTTTGAAAGCGATCGGAAGTAGCGATCTAAAATGTTTTTTAGCCAGGGAGAGTGGTTCTCTGCAAAGCGCACAACACTTGGGAGGAGCGCGAATATTAGAAAGATAGGAACCATGTTCCCAAGCACAGTTGAGATGTAAGCAGTGACTGGATCGAGCTCAAATACTGTGAGAGCAAGTGGGAGCGCAGCGCGGAGTTCTGTGACAGGCAATGCTGCAAGCAGAGCTGATGCAAGCTGGGGAGGGAGCGTTGAAATGTATGGAAGCACATCAAACATATCTACCACTGGAACGTATCGTACGTCCACACAGCTAATGATTTAACATCTTGAAATCGACCAGACTTTGTTCCTGCACCGAGCACGACGACTAAAATCTCTTGACCGTCTGCATAAGAGAAAGCTGAACCTAGGCAATACCCTGCTTCTGGAAGATAGCCTGTCTTTGCAACTTCAATCTTGTACGGATCTTGATTTACAAATGTGTTTAAAAGCTCGTCTGTGCTTTCAACTAGATACTGACGGCCTGAGGTGGATGTAATGGTCGCGCTTGAGAGCTGTGTGATCTCTCGGATTGTCTCCTGCTTCATCATGTTATCGAGCATGGTCGCAATGTCTCGCACCACTGATCGGTTTTTTGATGAGAGCCCTGTTTCATCTGCAAAGGTTGTTTGCTGCATTCCCATCTGCGCGGCTGTTTCGTTCATGCGCGCCACAAAGTCTCCTTGACTGAGGCCTGAGAGCCGGACCAGGCTGGCTGTTGCTGAGTTGTCTGATCCAATCAGGCTTGCTTTGAGAATATCGCGCACTGTGACTTGATCACCAAGGTTGAGATTCAGGCGCCCACCAGCTCGATAATCTTCTGAGAGTACTGACGCTGGTGCGTCTAGGTCTGGGTTTGAGGAGAGGAACACATAGGAAGTCATGAGTTTGGTGATGCTTCCAATGGCTCGCGGCTCACTGACATTCTTTTCAAAAAGCACCTCGCCAGAGCTTCTGTCTACCACAATAGCGCTTTGTGCGCTTGTCACCACTCCAATGCTGTTTGGGTCGATTTTTTGCGGAGCTTGGCTAATATCTGGTGCTGTAGGGAGGTGGTTTGCAAGTGAATAGGCCTCTAGCAAATCAAAAGGTTGGCTCTCACTGCTGGGAAGAGTTGCAAGTCGTTCAATCTCACCAGCGTCTGCAGGAATCATTTGCAGAACAACGCCGGTGATCAAAATGTGAGATAAAAGTTTGAGGAGCATAGTTACTGAGTTTCTTCTTCGCCTCCTTGTGCTAAGAGCTCTGCAATTTTCTCATTGTTTGCAAACGCCTCGTACTCAGGCAAACCTGATACCTCTGTGAGTCCGATCTTTTGCATGAATTTTGGTGAGAGGGTGTAGACATTTTGTAGCCGCGTTCGATCTTCCTTTTCGTCAATGTACCCACGGATGAGCAGGTTACGGATGATGAGTGAGCAGTTTACTCCACGGATGGTTTCGATCTCTGGTTTTGTAATTGGGCCGCGGTACGCAATGATTGTGAGTGTTTCAAGCGATGGACGTGTGAGCGGACCTGATGCTTCCTTTTTGAGAAACTTCGCCACGTCTTCACCAAAATCTGGGTTGCTTACAAGCTGGACTTTCCCGTTATGTTCAAGCAGATGAACACCTGACGACTCAACATTTCGATTTGTTTTGATCTCTTCAAGGGCTTCAGAAACAACCTCAAATGAAACTTCGAGATTTTTTGAAAGCTCTTTTGGTGTGAGTGGTTTGGCAGCAGCGAAAAGCACTGCTTCGATAACAGGTGTGATCATACTAGTCCACGTGAGTAATTTCGATATCTTTAAATGTGCTCGTTTGAACAGCTGAGATGGTTCCTTGTTTAACAAGCTCGAGCAGCGCCAGGAAGCTTACTACTACATCAACCTTTGACTCCCCTTTTCCAATAATGTCTTTGAACATGAGCCTGGATCTTGAAAGCACAGCATCATGAATCTCACGCAGTCGCTCCTTGACTGACACAACGCGTTCCATTGCTGATTGTTGAAGCTTGAAAAATGGCTCTAGTCGTTTGAGCAGCCTTGCAAAGGCGGTGCTTAGCAAGTTTGTATCAAGCCCCTTGTCAACGCAAAGCTCATCTATTTTGACAATGTCCGCTTTTGCGCGCGCATAAGATTGCTGTGGTCCTTCAAACAATTCCTCTAGATGCTTGCTTGCGTCCACAAACTCTTTGTACAACCGAAGTTGTAATGCCAAGTTGGAAACATCCTCTTCCTCTTCTTCGTCTTCCACAGGAAGAATCTCCCGAGACTTGAGCAAAAGAAGTCTAGTGGCTACAACTAAAAAATCCGCCAGCTCACTTGGTGGAACTGGATGATTGTTGATGTGCTCGAGATATGATTCAGTTACTTGAGCGAGAGAAACTTCTGTAATCGGGAGCTCTTGCGACTCAATAAGTTCGAGCAGTAGATGAAGTGGTCCATCAAATGTTTCAAGTTGCAGTTCAAAATTCATACCGTATGCTTATTGTACCGGAGAAAAGCACATCTTTCAATAACAAAATATGGACATCGGGTGTCCATATTTTTGCTAAGTTTAGTCACGTTTTATTTCGATTTTGAGTTCATCGAGTGTCTCTTTACCCAGCTTGGCAGGTGCATCCATCACAGAGGTGTTTCCAGAGCTTGTCATTGGGAATGCCACAACTTCTCGTAGTGCACTCTCCCCTGTCAGGTTCATCAGGTTACGTTCAACCCCCAGACCGATTCCTCCATGCGGAGGCGCACCGTATTTGAATGCCTCGAGCATGTGCCCGATTGATTCTTTGATCTCCTCATCTGAGTAGTTCATTATCTTGTATGTTGCCTCGAGTGTTTCTGCTTCGTGTGCGCGCACAGATCCTCCACCTGATTCGTATCCATTGCAGACAAGGTCGTACTGACTGGCTAAAATATTTTCAATGTTCTTGCCAGCGAGCAAGTCATCTTTGAACTGAGGTAGCGGCTCAGAGAATGGGTTGTGTGTGAAGGTCCACCTCCCTGTCTTCTCGTCTTTTTCAAAGAACGGGAAGTCGATGACCCAAGCGTAGGCAAGTATTCCATCTTCTTTTTCTTTTTCAGATCGCAGATCAAATTTGTCGTCTCCGTACTTCTCCATGGATTCTTTGTAGGTGATGCGTGGGAATGGTTTTTCTTTGATGGTGAATCCGAGTTTTTCTGCAGAGTAAATCATCATTCCTTCGATCATGTTCATGATCTCGTCTCGGTCCATGAAACTCATCTCTACATCGACTTGTGTGTGCTCGAATCCTCGATCTGCACGCAGGTCTTCGTCACGAAGTGCACGCGCGACCTGGAAGTAACGTTCAAATCCTGATGTCATGAGGAGTTGCTTGTACTGCTGGGGACTTTGCGGGAGCGCAAAGAACTTTCCTGGTTGGAGGCGTGATGGCACAACAAAGTCTCGCGAGCCTTCTGGTGTTGCTTTGGTGAGAAGTGGAGTTTCGATTTCAACAAACTTCTCTTTGAAAAGATATTCGCGGCAAGCCTGCACCCAGTCTGAGCGGAGTCGAATGTTCTTTTGCATTCTCTCTGTGCGCAAGTCAAGGTAGCGGTACTTTAGACGAACCTTTTCATCAACATTTATCGCATCGCGTTCAACCTCAAACGGAGGCGTCTGTGCTGTATTGAGAATCTTGAGAGACTTTGCTCCGACCTCGACAGCTCCTGTTGCTAAGTCATCGTTTACTTGTTTTTTTCCACGCTCTTGAACCACACCCTCTAACTCGAGTACGAACTCAGGTTTGAGCTGATCCACAAGCGCACAGGTATTATCATCAAGATCTGGCTTATAAAAAACCACTTGAACAAGACCTGTGGCGTCGCGAAAGTCGACAAACACAAGCTTATCCCCCATTTTGCGGAGGCGATGTACCCAACCACTGAGCTGTACCGTTTCTCCAATGTTTTGGACGGTATCTATATTCCAAGTTCGTTGCATAGAAATGCGCTTAAGAGTCATTAAAACAAAAGGGCCAGCAAGCGCTGGTCCTTATTATTGCAGATTTTGCAAACATGTAAAAGCGACCAGCTTTACTGGATATCATTGTCGTTATCGTTGTTATTAGTCGCGATGTACATATTGTGTGGTTATTGTAGAGGGTTTGGGGGGGATGTCAAATCTGTAGAATTAGAAAAGGACCAAGCGTGCTCGTGTGCACATCTTGATCCTTGTTCGCCTAGCTAGGCGACAGCGAACACCCAGATGGTTTTTGGTGACCACAACCGAGTCTTGTTGACTGGCACACCACCCAGCACCAACTCCGTGCCGATGCAGTACAGATTGAACATCACCGGTTGTATATCGTCTTCATCTAGAACTGGGTCCATGGCGATTTGCAGAGTTTCTACACTTGGTTGATTCGTGTATTTAACACGGAGAAGAGGCCCGACTTCTGGGGGACAGACTTTGAGACCGAAACCCCTCGCTATCTGAAGCACATCGCTGTAGCCCACAGTACGACGAAGCCCAAGCTCATACCCAGTCACTCTGACCAGGTTCATTTCACAGAACCTTCTTTGGACGCGAATGTTTCCCATCACGCTCTGTGCGGTGTATGAGATTTCCACATCGAGACCACTGAGCCAGAGCATGAAGCTCGACTCGTCGTCGAATCCTCCAATCGAGACGGTCCTCCAGGTTGAGTACCAGTCCTTCACATCTGCAACCCTAGGTGGCCACGGGTTTTCGCGACGCAGGAATCTCTTGAGGTTGATAAGCTGCTCAGGCCCATCCTCTCCTGCAAGTTTTTCGAGCAGGTCGCTCATGGGTCCCTGAATCTCAGAGAGCCGGAGCTTACCGAGCATGCCTTCCGACATGGTCAGCTTCCTTTCGATCTCCGCTTGAATGCGGAAGTTTCAGTTATCGAGGTATTTCGATTCGACTGAAACCTTATGATGGACTGTGGCAGAAACACCCCAAAACGTCAAGAGTTCCGGCATAAACCGGAACTCTTTGTAGATAGTTAGGATTGTGATTACGGCCTGATGCGGTTGATTAGCCTTGGGAATGGGATAGTCTCTCGGACGTGATGGAGGCCGCAGAGCCAGCCTACGATGCGCTCTAGGCCGTAGCCGAAGCCTGAGTGTGGGACTGAGCCGTAGCGACGCAAATCTAGGTACCACTGGAAAGGATCTGGATCGAGGTCGTGCTCTGCCATGCGTTTTACGAGCGTGTCGTAGTCGTCTTCTCGCTGTGAGCCTCCGATGATTTCGCCGTAGCCTTCTGGTGCAAGCAGGTCTGAGCAGAGTGCTAGGGTGTCGTCTTCTGGATCGCGTTTCATATAGAACGCTTTGACCTCGGATGGATATTTTTCGATGAAGATTGGTTTGTCGTACTGCTCTGTGAGTTTTGTTTCGTCGTCTGCACCAAGATCGTCTTTCTCGCCAATGTCGCTCCCCATCTCTTTTAGCTTTGCTACAGCATCGGCGTGTGTCATGCGCACAAAAGGTGCTTGTACTTTTTGAAGGGCTTCTGTGTCGCGCTCTAGAACTTTAAGTTCGTGCTGGTTGCGCCCAAGAACTGTCTTCACGATATGGCACACAAGTTCTTCTTGGATCTTCATGTTTTCTTCGTGCTCTACGAAAGCTGCTTCTGCGTCCATCATCCAGAACTCTGTGAGGTGACGGCGGGTCTTGGACTTTTCTGCGCGGAACACAGGGCCAAAATCGAATGCTCGCCCCAGGCTCATGATCCCAGCCTCTAGGTAAAGCTGGCCTGATTGTGCTAGGTAAGCTTTTGAATCTTCTGTACCTTCTTCCCCGCTGAAGTAGTCCATCTCAAAAAGTTCAGTGGTTCCCTCGCAAGAAGTTGGAGTGAGAATAGGTGTGTCGAATTTTACAAATCCGTTTTCTCCAAAGTAATCGTAAGTAGCGCGAATAATTGTGTCGCGAACGCGCTGCACAGCCCATTGTTTTTCTGAGCGCAGCCAGAGATGTCGGTTGTCGAGCAGGAAGTCTGGTCCATGGTCTTTTTTTCCAATTGGATAACCATCTTGAGCAACCTGAACGATTTCGACAGACTTTCCTTCGAGTTCGAATCCAGACGGAGCGCGCGTGTCTTCTTTGACGAGTCCTTTAATAATCACTGAAGACTCGAGTTTTAGACTCTGAAGAGCTTCCCACCCCTCGTCACCGAGATCTGCTTTTGAATACACAACTTGCACGCGGCCTGAGCCGTCGCGAAATTGCATGAAAAAAATCTTTCCGCTTGAGCGGAAGTTGTATACCCAACCACGGAGTGTCACTTCTTCGCCAACGTGATCGGAAATTTTTGAAACAAATGTGTCAGTCATAGTGAAAGTAGCTTAGCATACCGAGCATGAAGCTCGAAGTGAGCTCGCTGGTATGGTTGGAAAATGGCAGATAACAAGGGACTCTACAGCCTCATGGAAGCCTGCTATGCCAACAGCGCTTAGATGAAGCTTTAGGAGCTCTGAAAAGCCCTCCTGAAGCGAAAAACGCACGAGTTTGAGTATCTCATCGCTTATGGCTCTTGCGGCAAACCACTGCTCCTGATCGATTGATGTGCAGTTCTCGCATACGACCCCACCTTTGAGAGCATGCCACTTGAATGCCTTTGCTTGAAGTGGATTGCGGCAGGCCAGGCAACTGTGAAGCTCTGGACGGTACCCAGTGATTGCAAGCAGTTTGAGAGTGAACGCGCCGAGCAGGAATCCTGCCCGCTCTTTACTGATAGACGGACTCTGCTCGAGGAACTCAAGCCAGTCTGAGAGGAGTGTGTAGATATTTGGATCGTTCTCGTTTTGGCTGGTGCCGATGTCGACGAGATGCAGGGCATTTCGTGCAAGCACGTGCTTTGACATGTCCTCATAAAGCCGTGTGAATGCTCGTTTTCTCTCTGTACCAGCAACAGTCTGGTAGTGACGGCCGTAGACAAGAAGAAGCTCAACCTCGGCAATCATTTCCAGGTGTGGAGTGAGCTTTGCGAGAGCTTTTGAGCCTCCGCGCGCAAGGAACTCAACCTTGCCGTGATCAGGGGTGTAAACCGAATACCAGCGATCAGCTTCTCTGTAATCGCGTCTGGAAAGCACTATTCCGGTTGTTTGGTAGAGCAGGGACATGGGAGCATTATACACCAGAAAACACGCCCCTCGGAGCGTGTTGCGTGTTGCAGGGCTAGACCTGCTTTTCGATGATGTGAGGCAGGCCGCGGAGCTTGCCGGCGTCGTCCATGCCGTAACCGACCACGAAGCCAACTCCCTCACCCACGATCCCGACGTAGTCGATGTCGACGTCCTTGCGCCGGTGGTTGTGTGGCTTGGTGAGCAGGACAGCCACCTTCAGTGAGGCTGGCATCTTGGCGCGAATGTGGCTCTGCAGACGTGCAAGCGTATGCAGAGTGTCTGCGACGTCTTCGATCAGGATGACGTTCTCGCCACGCACGGAACGATCCAGATCCAGTTTGAGTTCGACGTCACCCGGGGCCATACTGTCGCCGTAGGCAGAAGTGCGCATGAAGTCGATGCGACAACTCGCTACACCACTTCCTTCAAGTGCGATCCTCTCGATCTCACGAGCCAGGTCGGCTGTGAAGATGATGGAGCCCTTGAGGATACAAACGAGCAGAATGTCTTGCCCGAGATAGTCGGCGGTGATCTGCTTTGCGATCTGACGCACAGCAGTTTGGATTGTTTCCTCTGTGTAGAGAATCTCGGTGGACATAGCTCCTCCTGGTTAGTGGGACTCAAGGATATCAAAAAACACCTCTCTGATCAAGGTGCTTTCTTCGCTTTGTTATGGGTTGTTTTCAAGGTAGGCCCTGAGAATGAGCATTGCAGCAAGAGCGTCTTCTGGAGCATCTGAACCTTCTTCACGCTGGAGTCTAATACTTTCTGCTGTTGTGTAAGACTCGTCTTCCTCAACAACCGGCACTTCAACAACTTCTTTTAGCTTGCTGATAAACGCTCGTGTAATGTCGAGTTGATCTGAGTTGTGATGGTTGCCTGTTTTGAGTGGTACCCCCACGACAATAGTTTCAATGTCTTCTTCTTTGATCTTCTCTGCGATGAGTTTGATTGTTGCATCACTATCACTCTCAATTACTTCAAGTGGCACAGCAAGATCAGCATCACTCTCTGCAAAAGCGAGTCCAATCTTCTTTAGTCCGTAGTCAATTCCGAGGATTCTCATAGCTCTGGTTGTGGAGTTAGAATTTCTGGACCGTCTTTTGTGATCGCGATCGTAACTTCAAAGTGTGAACCTAGTGAACCATCTGCCATGACAATACTCCAGCCGTCTGGTGCAGTGTCGACATTGTAATCTCCACCGAGTCCAAGCATTGGCTCAAGCGCTAGGCACATGCCTTCTTGAATCGGAATTGATTGATATCGATTTGTTTTGAAGTTTGGAATGTGTGGAGGTTCATGCACATCATGACCGACACCATGCCCCACAAGAGCACGCACAATACCGTACCCATGTGGCTTCACAAGATCTTCAACAGCATTGCTAATGTCTTTGATTTCATTTCCAATGACAGCTTGCTTGACCCCGATGTAAAGTGCTTCTTTTGTAACCTGCATGAGTTTCTCAGCTTCTTCGCTCACCTCCCCCACAGGAACAGTCATTGCCATGTCTGTGCAAAGCCCCTCATACCAACACCCGATGTCAAGACCCACGATCTCTCCTTCTTTGAGTACCCTGTCTCGGTTTCCAAGCCCATGTACAATCTCTTCGTTTACTGAAATACAGATTGTGCTTGGAAAAGGAACATCTTCAGGACTTGATTGATACCCCTTAAACGATGGCTTTGCTCCGCCTTCAAGTAACACTTTTTCGCCTATTGCATCAATCTCTTTAAGAGAAACACCAGGAGCAACAGCCTTGGCCGCAGCTTCAAGCGCACGAGAAAGAAGCGCACCACCGGTACGCATCTTTGCAATTTCTTCAGGTGTCTTAACAAGAGCCATATTATTGAATTGCATCCAGCACTCGCTGAGCTACTTCATCTTTTGTGCCAACACCATCTACATGTCGCACAGCATCGCCATACTTGAGGATTACTGGAAGAGTATCATTCATGTAAATCTGAAGTCGTCGTTTTATTGCTTCTGGCTGATCGTCTTTTCGTTGGTACCACTCTCCCCCACATTCACTGCACGCGCTGCCGAGTTGAATTCCATCATGACTTGACCCTACTTTTTCACAGCCTTTGCAGGTCAGGCGATGTCCCAATCGTTTAACAGACTCTTCTTCTGGAAGGTCGATCACGACCACATGTGTAGGCGCATCGAAGTCGAATGCATTGTACTGAGAAATATTACGAGGATAACCATCTAGAATGTAGCCTTCTGCTACATCTGGTTTGTTTAATCGTCTTTTGAGAAGCTCGGCAGCATCTGCATCTGAAACAAGGTTTCCGTCGTTAATGAGCTTTTCCATTTTCTTACCAAAGTCAGACCCTGTTGCAGCTTCATCTCGAATGAGTCCGCCCATGGCAAATGCTGGGATGCCGAGTGTTTTTGAAAGAATTTGTGATTGGGTACCTTTCCCACTTCCTTGTGGACCCATGACCAGTATTTTGTAGGTCATAATGTGAAAGATGTTGTTTGGTTATTTCTCAACGATGACAGTATAGCAGAGTCAGGGTTGAGACGAAATAGGAATCTAAAAACCCCGCCTTAGCGGGGCTCTTGTGTGTCTACATATCGTATTCACGCATGGTCAGCTGTGCCTCGACTTGTTTTACACTATCAATTACCACCGCAACAATAATCAAAATCGAGGTTCCTCCAATAACAAGGTTTGCATTTCCAGTAAACTGCTGAACAATTAGCGGGAGCACGGCAACCAATGAAAGGAAGCCTGCACCCACAAAGAGAAGTCTGTTTACAATCCAGCCCAAGTATTCTGCTGTGTTCTTTCCAGGTCGAATCCCTGGAATAAATCCTCCCTGTTTTTGGATGTTCTCAGCAACATTGTCTGGATGGAAAATGACTGCTGTGTAGAAATAGGTAAAGAGAAATACGAGAGTGAAGTACAGCAACCCATAGAAGAGTTGGTTTTGCATGATCTGAATCACCCATGTTGCTGCCTCTCGCAAAAACTCGGTTCGAGCGTTTACGAAAAACTGAGCAACCATGCTTGGGAACAACACGATCGAGATCGCGAAAATGATCGGGATCACTCCAGCCATGTTGAGTCGAAGCGGAATATGTGAGCTGACATTTCCTGAGATTCGAGATCCGCGGACATGACGCGCGTACTGAACTGGAATATTTCTCTGCGCCTCATTCATAATTACAATACTCACAATTGTGAAAATTGTTGCTGCAATAAACAGAATCAGTGTTACAAGCTGACTCTTATCATAAATTGAAAGAGATTGGCTTAGGAACGTTGGAAGCCCAGCGATAATACCCGCAAGAATCAAGATTGAAATTCCGTTTCCAACATTCTTTTCGCTGATAAGCTCTCCGATCCACATAAGAAAGATCGTTCCGGTTGTCATGCTTACAATCGCAAAGAGAAGCGTCCAAATTGATACTCCAACAAAGAATGTTCCGCTTTGTGAGAGTAGCAAAATAAGTCCATATGCTTGGACCATACAAAGAGGGATGGTGAGAAGCCGTGTCCACTGGTTAATCTTCTGACGACCCTGCTCTTCTTTTTGCATTTCTTCAAGCTGAGGAACAATCATTCCAAGGAGCTGGAAGATGATTGATGACGTAATATAAGGCATCACACCCATTGCTACAATTGAAAAATTCTCTAGTGTTCCACCAGAGAAAATGTTCAACAGTCCAAAAAACTGATTTCCTGAGAAAATGTCCTTGAGTGCTGATGCGTCTACGCCGGGCACTGGAATGTGTGCAGCTACACGGAAGATCACGAGCATAATCGTGATAAACAGAAGGCTGTTTCGGACCTCTTTAGTCTTCCAGATGCGAATGAGCGTATTCATAGAAGGATGGTTGTTTATGAGAACACGACTGTTCCGCCGGCGTCCTCAATCTTTTTCTTTGCGGTTTCTGATACCGCGCAATCTGCAACTGTGAGTTTTATTCCTAAGGATCCGTTTCCAAGGATTTTTACCCCTCGGTCACCGTCTGAGATAAGTCCTTTATCTAAGAGTACCTTAGGTGAGATTTTGTTTCCATCAGCAAACATCTTTGAAAGGTCAGAAACATTTACAACTTCTGGCTTAATGCGTCCTGATTTGAATCCTTTATTCTTAGGAGTTGCAAGCATGATCTGCCTGATTCCCTTTAGAGCAAGTCCAGATTTACCACCAGAACGTGAACGCTGTCCTTTAATACCTCGGCCAGAATAACGTCCAGTTGACCCTAACCCTCGTCCAATGCGTTTGCCGGACTTCTTTGAGCCTTTAGCAGGCTGAAGTGAGTGGAGTGATAGTGTCATACCTTCTTATGCAGCTTTTGCTGCCTTAGAAACTGGCTCTGCAACTTTCTTTACCTCTGGCTTCTTCTCTTCTTTCTTTGTGTCACCCTCATCTGTTCGAAGTTGACTAAGTGCCTTTAGTGTTGCACGAGCAATATTAATTTTGTTGTTTGAATTGAGAATTTTTGAAACGACGTTTGGAACACCTGCGAATTCTAGAATCATTCGCATAGCTCCGCCAGCCTTAAGCCCAGTACCGCTTGGAGCCGGCTTGATCATAACCTGAGCTGCTCCAAACTTCATTCTTACAGAGTGTGCAATAGTCTCGTTTACCATTGGTACAGTAATAACGTTTCGCTTGGCCTGTCGGTATGCCTTTTCTACTGCAATCTGAACGTCTGCCCCTTTTGAAACACCAAGTCCTACACGCCCCTTTTGGTCACCAATAACGAGAGCACATCGAAATGACATACGTTTTCCACCTGCGGTCACACGTGTTACTCGAGCGAGATCAAGAATCTTTTGCTCAAATTCCTTTGGCTGTCGCTGAGGCTTGCGTCCACCACGCTTTCGCCCACGTCGATTGTTGTTTGAGTTATCCTTTTTACCTTTTCCGGCAGCTGGTTTATTTGCTGATTGTGTCTTTTTTTCTTCCATATGTTTAGAGCTTCAATCCTCCCTCACGAGCACCGTCAGCAACTGCTGCAACACGTCCGTGATATCGGTATGCACCGCGATCAAAGACAGCGGTCTCAATCTTAGCAGTTTTTGCTTTTTCAGCTAACAAAAGCCCAACAGCCTTAGCGACTTCTACCGGCTTTCCTTTTGTGTCTACATCTTTATCAGATGCGGCCGCGAGTGTTACACCTGCGTCATCATTAATAAGCTGAACATAAATATGTCGCAGGCTTCGCTTTATGGTCAAACGAGGACAAACGGCAGTTCCGTGCATACGTGCACGTGTTCGCTTTGCACGCAGTTTGCTGTGCTTTTGTTTTTTCAACATGGCTTTTTTCATACCAATCAATTTACTCACCAGCCTTCTGAGCCTTTCCTGCCTTTCGGCGGATCACCTCATCGTCATACTTAATACCTTTGCCCTTATATGGCTCAGGCTTTCGAACTTTTCGAATATTTGCAGCAACTTCACCAACCATCTGCTTATCTGCACCAGAAATTGTTATGAGGTTTCCTTCTACAGCAGCATCAACCCCTTCTGGAAGATCGAATTTTACATCATGTGAATACCCAACAGTGAGAACAACAGCCCTTCCCTCAGTCTTTACACGATACCCAACACCGTTGACTTCAAGCTTCTTTGAAAATCCTTCAGTTACACCTTCAACCATGTTTGCAATGATTGAACGCGCTGTTCCCCACTGGGCGCTTTGCTTGCCATCAGATTCATTTTCAATCTTGAACACAATCACTTTTCCTTCTTCTGAATCTTCAATCGCAATAGTTACGAGTTCATTAATAGATCGCTCAAGTGTTCCTTTTGGACCTTTTACAGTTGCGTGATTCCCATCAAGCGTGACTGTAACGTCGTTTGGGATTATGATTGGCTTCTTTCCAACTCGAGACATACAATTATGAAATTTCACAGATTACCTCACCACCAAGATGACGAGCACGTGCTTCTTTGTTGGTCATAAGCCCGTTTGGTGTAGAGATGATTGCGATTCCGAAATGCGAAAGCACAACAGGAAGCTCTGATGACTTAGTATACACTCGGCATCCTGGCTTACTCACACGCTTGAGACTCTGAATCTGAGGACTATTGTCTTCTGCGTAGAGTAAATTAATGCGAATATTTGGGAATTTTGATTCTGTTATTTGCTCAACACTCTTTACGTATCCTTCTTTTTCCAAGATTTTCGCAATTGCGAACTTGATTTTTGAATACGGGAAAACGATCTCATGCTTTTTTACAGCTTGAGCGTTTCGAATACGTGTTAGCATGTCAGAAATTGGATCAGTCATCATATTACCAGCTTGACTTTCTTACGCCTGGAACCTCCCCACGATTGGCGAGTTCTCTAAAACAAATTCGGCACAGATCAAAGGCTCGGAGATACCCTCGGTTACGACCACAACGCCAGCATCGATTCACCTTACGGGTAGAAAACTTTGGTTGTTTCTTTGATTTTGCAATTTGGTTCTCTGTTGCCATATTTATGCCTTTTTAAGCGGAAGCCCAAGATGAGTAAGGAGGGCTTTTGCTTGTTCATCGTTGTTAGCAGATGTTGCAATCGTCACCTGCAAACCATGGATGAGTTCGATCTCTTCACTTGAAATCTCAGGGAACGCAATGTGCTCCTTGAGTCCGATTGAGTAGTTTCCCTGTCCGTCAAATGCCTTTGCTGAGAGTCCTCGGAAGTCGCGTACGCGTGGAAGTGATACCTTGATCATCTTTTCCAAGAAGTCCCACATTCGCTTTCCCCGTAGAGTAACCTTCATTCCAACAACATTCCCTTCACGGATTTTGAATCCAGCGACTGATTTTCGTGCCTTTGTCTTTACTGGCTGTTGTCCCGTGATTCGAATAAGTGTGCTTTCAGCTGTTTCGAGGAACTTTCCATCTTTAATTCCAGGCCCAAGACCCACGTTGAGCGTGATGGTCTTTATGGTTGGTACTGCATGAATGTTCTTCAAACCAAACTCTTCTTTGAGTTTTGGAATAACATCAGTTTTGTAAAAATCTTTAAACAACATATTACTCGATATCTTCTACGTTTCCTTTTGAACGAATGACGCGAATCTTTTTCTTGCGACCTTCTTTCTCCACCATTTTGTATCCAACACGACCAGAAACTCCACTCTTTGGAGAAACGAGTTTTACATTTGAAACGTGAATTGGTGCTGAGAACTCAATCTTCTGTCCAGGTCGGTTTCCTGATCGCTTGAGGTGCTTTGTCAACTTATTTGCTCCGTCTACCACAATACGACGAACTTTAGGGAAAACCTGAAGCACTTTTCCTTCTTTTCCTTTGTCTTTACCCGCGGTAATGCGGACTTTGTCGCCTATTTTAATCTTCATACTAAAGCACTTCTGGTGCAAGGGATATAATCTTGTTGTATCCAAGACTGCGAAGCTCGCGAGCTACAGGTCCAAATATTCGGGTTCCTTTTGGCTCTTTTGTCTTCTTGTCGATGATCACAGCAGCATTCTC
>FLOH01000566.1_pt1 | contig 75079 bp, 65 predicted proteins | sample 756751 | NCBI WGS metagenome assembly FLOH01 (sample SAMEA4026879, study PRJEB14308) | marine metagenome | biome: coastal water; material: water | depth 74 m
GGGCTTCAGAATGTTGAAAACCGTGGGGTCTTGCATAAACTCATGGGTGAGATTTATCTGGCCAAAGGTGAAGTTACCAATTCCATGAAGCAGATGATTGAATGTATCTTGACCAAAGAACCCTTTCCTGGAGTCATCATTGAAGTGATCAAGCATCTGGGGGACACTATGGAACCCCAGCAAGTGGCTTTCTTAATCTATCTTCTCAATAAAGCCCTACCCGGCCATCCCGAAGCAATTCAATTTTATAAAAAATTTCCAAATTCGCGCAATTATGTCGTACAACCCGGCGAGTACCGGTTTCTGGAAGATTTAGCCCTGGGATTGGAGCGTTCAGCTTTGATAGAAACCATGCCGCTTGATGAGGATGAGGAAAATCCACTGGCTCTGCCTGATTCAGTAGCACCTGAGATGGAATATGTGCCACCAGCACAACAGCCTCCACCACAAGCGCCTGCACCTGAAGAAGTACCCCGAGGTGAATATGTGATTGATCCCGAATTGGGAACCAGGTCTGATCCACCCGTCCCTGAATACGAAATTCCTATTGCCACCCCTACTCTGGAAGAGGTTATTAAGCAGACAGAGACCATGACGGGTTTTGCTGAAATACCCATGCCAGACGTGGAACCTGCCCGGGAACCAATGCCACCCCAACAGGCAGCACCCACCCCCACCCCCACCCCTGAGCCAGTAGCTCAGCCAGTCCCACAGCCGCCACCACCGGAGGCCGGGACACACGGGGAAACACCTCCGTCCCCTAAAAAACCGGTAATCAAGCACAACATTAACCGTTCCATGGCAACCTTTACCCTGATGCAGATTTTTAAAGACCAGGGGATGTATGAGAATGCCCTGGAAGTCTTGACCTTTCTCCGTGAGAAATCCAGTGATACAGAACGTATCGACCAAGAGGAAAAAGAAGTTAGAGAACTCATGGCTCGAAACGGCAACAAATAAATAAACTGCAATAAATAATGCCTGAATCCCAACCGGGGGAAGCTCTCGTAGATATGGAATCCCCCATTCGACTGTCAATTCTTATGGTTACCTATAATTCCAGTTCCACAATCAAAGTGTGTCTGGAAAGTGTTTTTAAAGAGCTGGAATTACTTGAGGGAGAAGTGATTGTCGTGGATAATAAGTCCAGCGATGATACTGTTTCAATTCTTGACGAATTCTTGACTCAAAACCCTAAACTCAAGGTTGTCCTAAATCGCACAAACAGAGGGTTCGCAGTTGGCAATAACCAGGCACTTGAAATGGCTCGAGGTCAACATATCCTTATCCTGAACCCCGATACAATTATTCAGAATGGCATCCTTCCTGATTTGCTTCGCGAGCTTGAGAAGGATGCAAAAACAGGTGCCATCGCACCCCGGTTACAGTTTCCCGATGGCCGTCTTCAAAAAACCTGCCGACGCTTCCCCACTCATATGGATGTGATCTACAATGTCTTTGGTCTGTCAGCTCTTTATCCTGAGAGTCGTCGATTCAACGGCTGGAAGATGGGCGATTTCGATCATCAGTCAGCTCAAAAAGTCGAGCAACCTGCCGGGGCCGCCTTGCTGGTGCGTGGTGATCTTTTAAAAGCCTTAAATGGTTTTGATGAAAATTTCCCCATGTTCTTTAATGATGTGGATCTTTGTAAGCGCATCAAGGATGCAGGGTATACCATCTGGTATTTGCCAGACTACGTCATTCAACATCTGGGAGGGGCCAGTGTCAAACAGGTCAAGATGAAGATGACCATTAGCTCCCATGTTTCATTTTTCAGATATTTTGAAAAACATTTTACCCGGATGTATCAACAACCGCTTAACTTCATTGTCGGCATTTTACTTTATCTCTCACTCATTCCTCGCCTGCTCATCCTACTTATTTTTAAGGGACAGCGCACTGCTTCCCGAGAAACACTCTAGAGCTGCAGATCTGACGATGAATCGCAACCCCAAAATAAAAGCTATCCTCTTTGATATCGGTGGCGTTCTGGTAAAGGTTGATTCCAGCGAGTCCATTCAAAAACTGTCCCAGAAATTAGAGGTAAGTCCTGAAAAAATTCAACAGGGGATGACCAGAGATTTACTTAATGAATATGAAAAAGGGCATTTGACATCAAACCAGTTTTATGAACAACTCCTGATCAATTGTGGTAGCAGCAAGACCATGGCTATGGAGACATTCAAGGGCTACTGGCTGGATGTTCTCTTCCCCTGTACTGAGAGTGTGGCTTTTCTCCAGCGAGCGACACAAGATTTCCCCGTCTGGTTCCTGAGTAATACCAACGACTTTCATTATGACTTGCTCATGCAGGATTTCCCCTTTATGAAATGGGTGAAAGGGGGCACTTATAGCTTTATGGTTGGCAGTATGAAACCGGAGCCACATATCTATGAGATAGCTATCAAAAAGAGTGGTTTTCGACCAGAAGAAATCCTGTTTATTGATGATTTAGAGGAAAATGTTCAAGCGGCACAGGACCAGGGCATCAATATTATCCATTATGTGGATTATTCCAGCTTTGAGAAAGACCTGAGTCAGCGTTTTCCAGAATTGGGGTATTTGTTATGAGACTTTTTAAAACCATCCTGGCTTTTGCACTCCTGCTCATCCTTTTCAATCTTTTGAACAGTAGTCAGGGTAGTATACCGCCTCTTGGAAAATTTTTAAATCCTTTTGCAGGATTCTGGCAAAATGGTGAAAAGCTGGACCAGATAGATGAAGTCCTTGATGTAAAAGGACTGCGGGATGAAGTACAGGTGATTTGGGATGAACGTCATGTCCCGCATATTTTTGCCGAGAACACCTATGATATTTATTTTGCACAGGGTTTTTTAACGGCTAGACATCGCCTGTGGCAAATGGAGTTTCAAACCCATGTAGCAGCTGGGCGTGTTTCAGAAATCATAGGCGACAAAGCCCTGGAATTCGACAGAATGCAGCGTCGTCGCGGTTTGTTGATGGCTGCCGAAACCACCATTCAGCATATGGATGAAGATGCTGAAACCCATCTAATACTGCAGGCTTATGCCAATGGCGTCAATACCTGGATCGAGTCTCTCACTCCAGCGACCCTACCCCTGGAATACAAGCTTCTAAACTATGAGCCTGAGGTGTGGTCAACGCTGAAAACAGCCCTGCTGTTGAAGTTCATGGCCTGGGATTTAACGGGGCGCAACTCAGAAATGGACATGAGTATTATTCAGGCAACTTTGGGTGAGGAGTTCGTGAATACCTATTATCCCCAACACACACCTCTCACAGACCCAGTGATTCCACCTGGCAAACCGTGGCTCTTTGAAGCCATGGAGCCAGATTCTATACCACCTGCATTTGTCCCGCAGTTTGTCCGGGACCTTCGAAAAGGCGAGCCAGACGAAGACAATGGGAGCAATAACTGGGCGGTTTCAGGTGACAAAACGGCTTCAGGATATCCAATGCTGGCTAACGACCCCCACCTGGGTCTAAAACTGCCATCCATTTGGTACGAGATTCAACTGACAACACCTGACATGAATGTTTATGGTGTTTCCATGCCAGGTGCTCCGGCTGTGATCGTTGGTTTTAACAGGGATGTTGCCTGGGGGGTCACCAATGCAGCAAGTGATGTTCTGGATTGGTTTGAAATCGAATTTAAAGATAACACATATTCTGAGTATATCTATATGGGTGAATGGATAAAATCAGATATGCGAATCGAGGAGATATTTATCAGGGATGGTGATACGGTGCTGGATAGTTTTGCCATTACTCGCTTTGGTCCGCTGGTTTATTTTGGTGAAAACAAGCTTGAGAATGGCCATCCTACAGGCCTGGCAATGCGCTGGTCTGCACATGACCCCTCCAATGAAATGCTGGCTGTTCGAAACATGAATCTGGCTACAGATCGAGAAACCTTTTATACGGCCATTGAGGATTTTAAAGCACCAGGACAAAATTTCGCCATGATAGCCAGGGGTGGAGATATTTCCATCAGGCATAATGGTAAATATCCATTGCGTGCTCAGGATCAGGGCAAGTTTGTCAGGGCCGGACGGGATACCATTGGTGAATGGCAAGAGTGGATTCCCTATGAGCAGCTCCCGGCTATTTCAAATCCCTGGAGCGGTGTTGTCAGCTCGGCAAACCAGAATCCTGTCGGCAAAAAGTATCCCTATTATCTGGGTTGGGATTATGATGATTACGAGCGGGGCTCTCGCATCAATGATCGCCTCAAGGCATTGAGCAAAATCAAATTTGGAGATATGCAGGATCTGCATATGGACAATTTTAATAAGCAGGCTGAGCTTATGTTGCCATTTCTACTCAAACAGGTTGACCTGAAAAATCTTTCCGGTGATATGGAGATCATATTAAAAGACCTGCATAGTTGGAATTATGTCTCAGCACCCCATGAAAAAGCAGCCTGGGTGTATAAACAATGGTGGCTGCGTTTAGAAAAAGCGATCTGGAATGATGAATTGAATATTTCTGGTGAGATTCGAAAAATCCCCACCAGATCGGTGACAGCCCGGCTCCTTTTAAACAGGGCCAGGTTGACTTATTATGATGATATCAACACCCCTGAGAAGGAGGGTCGAGCCGAGATCATCAACCGCGCATTTAAACAAACTATTGTGGAGCTGACGGAGGAGTTAGGACCTTATGGCGAAGCCTGGGAACTGGGCAGGGCCAGAGGAACAGATATCAATCACCTCCTCTCTGTCAAAGGTCTGGGACGAACCGGGCTTTACACAGGCGGTGGCGTTGGAATTGTGAATGCCACCAAGAAAGACCACGGACCGTCCTGGCGTATGCTGGTACAGATGGGTGAACACCCCACAGCCAAAGGAATATTCCCTGGAGGACAGTCTGGGAACCCTGGTTCACGCTATTATGACAATGCCGTGAATGATTGGGTGGCAGGTAAATATTATGACATTCATTTTCTGGAATCCACGGATATAGACTCTAATTCAAAACTCGCATTGACTCGCTTAAGGAATTATCAATGATCAACATTTTAGTCCCTCTTGTAATTGTATTTCTCCTGCAACTTATCTTCTATTCCTGGTGGTGGATTATTATGGTGCCCCTGGTTTTAGGCTTCTTAGAAAAGGATTCAGCATTGAAGGCCACAGTCGGTACCGGTCTGGGTGTTTTCCTGCTCTGGTTTGGAATGGCAGTATATCAATGGAAGAATGGAGGTGAAATTATTGTCACCCGAATTGCTGAAGTCATGGGTATCGGATCTGGATTTTTGCTGGCCCTGGCTACGGGTTTGGTTGGCTTTCTCGTTGCCGTGGTAGCTGGTTATGCCGGCTTTTCCTTGCGAAAAGTCTTGATCAAGGAATATCAGATTTCATGACAAAAAACGGCGAACCGCAGAGGATACGGAGAACGTAAAGCATTTATAGAGTAGAAGAGACTAAAGCGTTACCAGGTAGTGCTGCGTCTCTGCGCGCTTTGCGAGAAGCTCCAGAAGAAAAGCCTCAAGGATACAATGACAAAAGCTAAAAGTGATTTCAATATATACGAAGAACCCCTCCGAACAATTCCCCACAATGTGTTCAGGGATAACAATCCCGATTATGATGAATTAGAGCGCAGACCCAGAATGCCTGTCGTCGCCCTCCTGGATAATATCCGCAGTATGTTTAATGTAGGTTCCATGTTTCGGACAGCTGACGGCGCCTGGCTGGAAGAAATTATTATTAGCGGCTATACCGCCTCACCTCCGCGAAAAGAAATCGCCAAGACGGCTTTGGGGGCAGAGTATTCGGTTCCCTGGAGAAGTATTCCCGACCCGGTTGACGCCATCCGCGCTCTGAAGCAGAGGGGTTATACGGCAATTGCGCTTGAACACACCACAAGAAGTCAATCCTATACCAGTGTTGAGTATGATTTCCCCCTGATTTTCGTGGTGGGTAATGAGGGTGTGGGCGTTCAGGATGATATCGTTAAAGAATGTGATTTTGCTGTTGAGCTCCCTCAAAACGGCATGAAAAGTTCCATGAATGTTGCCGTGGCATTTGGGATAATGCTCTACGAATTAAGACGTCAATGGGAAATAAAGCATCAACCGTGATGGAGCAGTTGAGCTAACTATTTAATGAGAGATCCTGTAAAACTAACAATAATTAGTACTGGCAATTTTTAAGTGGAAGCTTACTTTTTCACGAATTGACATGGCTCACAGGTGTTTAATCAAGCTTTGAACTGTGTTGTACTGGTCCATATATTAAACGATATTCAATTACAATAATATTCTTAAGGAGGAATTTATGATTAAAAAGGTACTTGTTTCAATTTTAGCTCTCAGTCTGGCTGTTGGCGCTTTTGGACAGTCACTTGAAGAGAACCTGGGCACCATGCTCAGTGAAAATGCTGAGTTGTATCTTCAACCCCTGGGAGATGCCTTTGGGGCATCCATGAATTCAGGTTGGTATCATCGCTCTCGCGTTCACAAAATGCTGGGTTTTGATATTAGCGTGAAAGCAATGGTTTCTGCCGTTCCAGCGGAGAGCGAATTTTTCAATTTTGCCCTCAGTGAGAATGAAATGGAATTTGATCTGGATGCACTGGTGGGCGAGGACATAAACCCACTTTCCCTCACCTTTGCTGATATTTACTATGAATCTGACACAAGGACTCCAACATTTTTTGGCCCAGCCGATAGCGCCGGGTTGTTGGTGACCAATCAGAGCCATCTTGCAGGTTTGTTTGAGGACCATCTGAGAACTGAGATGGCTGCGGAACTTGCCAGTCAGGGTATTCCTGCTAGCCAGATTCCAGCTTTGGTCAATGCTGCTATAGCTAGCGCAAACATCAGTGGTGAAGTGGCTAACCTGGATTTGGATTTTCCACTTCCTCCTGGAATTGGATTACCAGCCCTTCCATTGGTTAGGCCTCAGATTTCCCTGGGTCTTCCCATGGGTATCGAATTAACTGTTCGTGGCTTTCCAGAAGCTGAAATCGAGGATATTGGAACATTCAGCATGTATGGTGGTGGTGTTCGTGTTAATATTGATCAGTTTATTCCAATCCCACTTTTCCCCGTAGAGATTACTGCTGGAGCTTTTTATTCACAGATGAGCATTGGCGATCTGATTGAATCTTCAAACACTTCAATCGGCCTTCAGGTAGGAAAATCCATAAATCTTTTGATTTTTGGTGTTGGCATTTATGTGGATGCCGCCTATGAGATGAGCTCATTGAGCATTGGCTATGATGTGGATCCATCATTTGGCATTGAGGACAATCGCATTCAGTTTGATATGGAAACAGACCCAGGTTTAAGAATGGGTGCCGGTTTACATCTCAAATTGATCCCCTTGACCTACTTTAATGTTCATGTGAGTCAAACACCAACCAATAGTGTTGTCACTGCTGGTTTTGGAATCTCTTTGAGATAAACGATTCACAGTTTGTTTTTAAAAGAGGCTGTCCCAAAAGGGTAGCCTCTTTTTTTGTTTAATAATGCACTTGTGATCACATAAATACTTGCATATATAACTGTTAATATTATAGTTGTATATGAAGAAGACATTACATCCCAAAGTAAGTTTCAAAGCCTATGAACAACACCAGTCCCAACTATTCCCCTCAAGTCTTGATGAGTGGATACCAGAGAACCATCTGGTTCGGTTAGTTAGCTCAGTTATCGATAAGATGGAGCTGGATTCCGTTCTGAACAGTTATCCAGGAGGTGGAGCTCCCAGCTATCACCCAAAGATGATGCTGAAGGTGTTGATCTATGCCTATACCCAGAAGATCTATTCATCGCGACAGATAGCCAAAGCCCTGATCGAGCAGATACCGTTTCGCTGGATATCGGGAGGTAATTGTCCTGACTTTAGGACCATCAACAGATATCGTTCCACACGTCTAAAGGGAACGATTGAGGATGTGTTTGCTTCCGTTGTAGAGCTGTTATTTTCAGAAGGCATCATTGACTTGGAAGACTACTTCCTGGATGGCACCAAGATCGAAGCCAATGCCAACAAGTACAGTTTTGTGTGGGGTAAAGCGACGGCCAAGTTCAAAGCACGTCTACAGCGGGATGTAAAAGCTCTGTTTGAAGAGATCGATAAAGTCAATGAGTCAGATGATGATCGCTATGGAGATAAGGATCTTCCCGGTATGGGTGGAGAGGGTTCTATTGACTCTAACAAGATACAGGAGACAGTTGACCGTCTGAATGAGCGTTTGAAGAAGCAACCATCTGATAAGGGTTTGAAAAAGGCAGTCAAAAAGCTAAAGGAAGATTACCTGCCCCGTCAACAGAAGTATGAGCAGCATGAGGATATACTGGGAGAACGAAACAGCTACTCCAAGACTGATAAGGGTGCCACCTTCATGAGGATGAAGGAAGATCACATGCTGAATGGCCAGTTAAAGCCTGGCTATAATGTTCAGATCGGAACCAGTGATCAGTTTATCCTGGGGTACTCGATACATCAGAAGCCATCAGATAGCACCGTACTTATCCCTCATCTTGAGTGGTTAAAGCGTCGCTTTGGCCGGTTCCCTGAAGCAGTCACAGCCGATGCTGGATACGGGAGTGAAGAGAACTATGCCTGGTTAGATGATAAAGGTGTTACAGCTTATGTGAAGTACAACAACTTCCACTGGGAGCAGAAGAAAAAACAGCGTCAGAACCCATTTCGTGTAGAGAACCTGCCCTATGACGAGGATACGGACAGCTACCAGTGTCCCGCTGGTCAACGTTTAGATTACCTTGAGACTCGGGAGCGAAGAAGCAGCACTGGCTATGAGAGCCAGGTTCGGATTTATGAAGCTGAGGACTGTGTTGGCTGTGGCTTACGGGAACAATGCCATAAATCAAAAGCCAATCGGCGTATTGAGATAAATGCAGAGTTACAGGGCTATCGAAAGAGAGCCAGGGAGCTACTCCTCTCACCGCAAGGCATGGATCATCGATCCAGAAGACCCATTGAGCCTGAGGCAGTGTTTGGCCAGATCAAAGCGAATCGTCAGTTCAGACGCTTCCTGCTCCGGGGTCTTGATAAAGTAACAATCGAGTTCGGCTTGATCGCTCTTGCCCACAATCTCATGAAATTATGGGTGAAAGGGCTAGCTGAGAGAAAACCAGGTGATTTATCTGACTCTGGTGACCTAATTTTAGCTCTTTAAAATCTGATATAAAGTTTTAACACTGATTTTTACATGAATCCGTGAAAATCTGTGTTAATCCGTGGCAAAAATAAAAGAGGCCGCCTCAGGTTCTGAGACAGCCTCTTTTTTTATTTCAATTATCTAATAACTATTCCCAGCTAATTCCAAGCAGGAGCGCCAGATCCCCTGCCAGGAAGTCGGGAAACATTCCATTTACAGTTGGGTCACCCCAACCGCCTACCCAATCGCCATATGATGTGGCGGTCCATAAAACATCTGGAGCTGCATACGAGCCAGTGCGTTCCAAATAATCGATGGCAATATTCCCATCAATAGTAAGACTGGCTCCCGTGGTAATATATCCACTCCACTGAAATGAGATTTCAGGGAAATTATGGAGCTCATCAGAATAATCTCCGATGGTGAGCAGGAATTCAGCCCACAGGTCCCATATTGCTGCGGGTAAATCACTCTGATTTGCTGTCAATAAATTGAATGTCAAAAACCCCAGGGAAACGGTTGCACTTGTGTCACTGTCACTTTCATTATATTCAATATTGATAGAAATGGGGGTGTTATCCAGTCCACCCAAGAGAACCTGAGTCTCCTCAAAACTGATTTGTTCGTACAAAGTAACGCGATTGTAATTGTAAGCTGTGGTCGTACTCATCGTATAAGGTGGTAGCAGCGTTTTAGAATCAGCTACTGGATTAAGGTAATATTGTAAAATGTCTATGGTTGCGCTGCCGTCCACAATATCACCCCGTTCATCAGCATAGGCATACTCAATAGTTGTTGGTCCTGATAGTGTATTGGTTAGCGCATCAAGACTGCTCTGAATTTGTGAGGATTCGGATTGTGTAAATTGAACGAACAGATGATTCAGCTCTGTCATTTCAGCGTCTACCATGCCAAGAACCAGCTCGGCCCGCTCTAGAGAGGAGAGTGCAGCTGTGTGGGCTTCGCTGAGAAGCGTGGAACCGTCGGTATTCACTGTCCCAAATGTTGACCCCAGAGTTAATCCACCAATTATGGCAGAGGGATCTGAAGTATCCAGTTCATAATTGTATGCTGCCAAACCCTTTAAGAAGCCCTGGAGAGCATACAGGGATGACTCCATTGCAATAATATCAGCCAGATCTATCTGAATACCTGTACCCAGAGTGAAAACAAATTCTGGATTGTTATCAAGAGAATCCAGCGATGCCAGCCCAGCATCCACCATAGGCAGTAAATCACTTTTCACCTGAGTCTGAAATTCATTAAAGGTATCCAGTGCTTCAAATTGCAATCGGGCAAAAGAAAGAGGCATTTCAAAGTATGCGGCAATCATTCCTTTTACTCTGGGAATTGAGAGTGGAAGTCCAAATCCATATCCTACAGGATTTGCTGAAGCTCCTGCATCATCAAAGGGAGCAAATACTTCCACGCTTGATCCAAAAATATTATTCATAAGCGTATTTTGAGATAGAATGAGAAAACTGGTAAACCCGAGACCAAAATGGGCATCCTGATTGCGCCAATCTAATTCAGCAGCTTCCATATAGAATCCATGAGGTTCACTGAAATTAATACCGTTGAGGATGGCTTGAGCAGAATCCGGATCATATGCTAGCAATCCTCCAATTAAAGGGAGCAGTGATGTATTGGCATCTGCAACGAGAACTAATGCTGCTAAAGAATCTTCTGGGGACACTACATTGTCATTATTGATATCTTCACAATTCGTGACAAACAGGATGATTACACCTATTAAGAATATGTGTCGTAGTAAGGTTCTTTTCATTTTGATCCCCTCCCGAGGTTAATAGTGTTCATGCTGTGAAGATATAATTTCACATTGTGATGCTAATTGAGCTTGAACACATAGGTTATAGCATGTGATATACATCCTTTTTTAGCAAATAACCAGTTGAATGACATGGACTGAAGTCGTGATCATGTGTTCTCCCTATGCACAACCGTGGCAGCAGCCTGCTGTGTTGGGAATATAATCATATCGGCAATTTGGACATGGGCTGGTCTTGAAGCAGCAAACACCACGGCCTCGGCGATGTCCTCTGCAACAAGTGCTTCTAGTCCTTGATAAACGGCTTCAGCTTTCTTGGTATCGCCTTTAAATCTTACCAGACTAAATTCAGTATTCACAAGTCCAGGTGAGATGGCGGTAACTCTAAGCGGGGTAGAGACAACATCCATCCTGAGACTTTTTGTCAGGGCATCCACTGCATGCTTGCTGGCACAGTAGACACTTCCTCCCGGGTACGCTTCATGACCAGCGATAGAAGAAATATTTATCACATGTCCCTGGTTGTTGGCAATCATACCTGGAACAATCGCTCGAATCATATTTAAAACACCTTTGACATTGGTATCCAGCATAACATCAACATCATCACCTGGCGTTTCATGAGCCTTTTCAACACCAAGCACAAGACCGGCATTATTTACCAGTACATCAATATTTTTTAACGAATTGGGTAGGGTGGAGATGAGACTTTTAACAGCTGCTCCATCTCTCACATCGAGACTCATTGCCAAAACCTCAACCTTATATTCATTTTGAAGTTTTATAGCCAATTGAAGAAGTCTCTCCTTACGTCTTGCTGTGAGGATCAGATTGGCGCCTTGCCGGGCAAAGAGGTGAGCACAGGCTTCTCCAATCCCAGCACTGGCACCAGTTATTAAAACATTTTTACCTTTTAGACGATTATTCACAGACTTGCTCCCTTAGGCGAGGTTTTATACAGAATCAATATAAGCAAACTACACAGCAGACCGGGATAGAACGGCTCTAGCCCCCAAAAGTAATTCCATTCATCTATTTTTCCAAAAAGGAACCATAGAAATGACACCAAAGGCGGTAGGGCTAAATTTAGCTGGGCTGCACGACTGGAGAGTGGCTTTTTAAAGATGCTCAGGAGTGTTGGAATGAGCAGGGCTGGAATTGAAATCGAACTGAAAGTGTACCATAGGTCAATCACAGATGGAATCCAAATGGCCGTGACAATACCCACTACCAGTACAATTACCATGCTCGTTTTAATGAGCGCATTGGTTGAATATTTTTTAAATGCTGGATAACCAGAGAAGATATCCTTTCCCAGAGTTATTCCAGATACCAGGGTATTGCTATCCAGTGTTGACATCACTGTGGCCAAAATTCCAACATAAAACAATCCTTTGAGACCCACGGGTAATACTGAATTTGCCAGAACCAGAAAAGCCTGTGAAGGGACCGTGTTGGCGGGAAGGTATGAAAAGGCATACAGACCTGTGAGAGTTGTCATAAGGTCAAAAATAAACCAGAATAAGACTGCCCAGAGGATTCCGCGTTTTGCAATGCCTTGAGTTGTGGTTGCATAAACCCTCTGATGGAATCCTGGATCTACCAGAGTCCATGAGCCAATAAAAAACCAGACCAGTATATATGCAAAGCTCTTTCCACCCGTTAGGGAGGTATGAGATTCTGGTAGTGATTGCCACAGCTCAATGGGACTCATATAACTTCCACCAAGAACCATCAGTATTATTGCAAAGCCTACAAACATGAGTATAAATTGCAGTTTGTCAGTTTTAATTACCGAGGTTAGTCCACCATTGAGTATATAAAACAGAGAAAATACTGCTCCACCTATAATGGCAATAACCAGATTCAAACCCAAAAAGTAGTTTAATATCAACCCAAGTGTCAATATGTAAGGTGCAGGACTGGCCAGCAGCAGGACCCATATGGAAGCAAGCCTTCCAGCATTTTTACCATAGTCGGAAACCAAAATTTCAGGAAGCGAATTTACTTCCAGGGATCGTGCTCTTTTGGCAACAAGCAAAGCGAAGGCAATCCCAAATACATAATAGGGGAGTCCAAATATGACCCAATTGGATATCCCATATGTGGTGCTGTATTCACTGACTCCAAGAATACCACCATACCAGGTTGAAACCAGTGTCATGACAAAGGCAGGCAGGGTGAGTTTTCGACCCATGACCATGTAACTACTGGTGGATTCAGTGCGAGTTTTGTACACTCCGACAAAAAATACTGATAAGAAATAGACCAGGATGAGACAAATGTCAACTAGATGTAGATTCATAAGTATATCTCGTTAACTACTGATACACAGCTATATAGGCATACCCTGATCGAATCATGAACGTGGGGTCATCCTTAATGGACACATTGCTTTGACAAATGAAAGTGTCAGAATGATTAGATCCCTTAATTTCCCACTGAAGACCCTCTGAATTCAACCCTGAAAAATCTGCAAACGGCAAAATGCTCAAAGTAGAGCCCGTCTTGACCGGCAGGTCGAAATCAGATTGCGGCGTAATCCTCTCAATTATTTCCAGAGAGAAATCTGTGCTGTCCGAAATTTCGTTTTTGAAAATGATCCTGACCGATTTATCAATAGATGCACATAGGTGCAGGTTATTAAGGAGATGATCCGTTCGTGCACCTCCAGCCCCAAGGAATATCAATGACTTCACAGAGTGCGATTCAAATACATACTGGAGAGTCTTCTGCAAGTCTGTCAGGTCCTGATCTGGTAGTGGAATGACTTCAACATCATAGGGTGATACCAACTCGACTGAATCCATATCCCCGAGCACAAGATCCGGTAGAAGTTTATATTTGCGAAAAACATTAAAACCGCCGTCTACAGCTATTACAATATCTGCTGTTTTAATCTCAGTTTTAAGTAGTTCTTTGCTAGGAGGGCTTCCGGCAAGTATGATTAGGATATTCATTTCGATTAATACTTAAAGTAGCTGTTCCCAATAAACTCCCGCAAGATTGAAGTACCAGGAACATACTTATCTGGAATTGTGTGAAACAATGATAGTAAGGTTATAAGTCTCTCCCTGATTGTGTTTTTTGATGCTGCCTTTAATAGCGGGAGTGCATAGCCCTTAAGGATGGATAACTCATAAATAAGAGCAGAATTAAACATCATGTCAGCCTGCTCCTGAAATGGGAATATATTGCTTAATTCTCCATGTCGAACAGAGTTCCACCTGCCAATGGTATCGTCGGCTGTATAACCACGATACTTATGGTCTCGGACAATCCTTCGTATGAGCCGCCCATCCGAAGTAGAAACAGGATGGGTATTATCAATGTTAAGCTGCGTTAATGCACTTATATATACCCTATAATAACTATCATCTGCCAAGCCCTCATGAATAATAGGGTTTAATCCATGAATACCTTCAAAGATGAGCACCTCATCTGGTTCAACCGCCATGGTATCTTTATGAATCTCTTGTTTACCCTCCACAAAATTATAGCTGCGCTTATTTACTGCCTCTCCTTTAACTAGCTGCATTAATTCACTTCGGAGGGTTACAAGATCAACACAGCTTACATTCTCAAAATCTAAGGTACCATCAGCTTGAGGGGGAATTTTATCCCTATCTAGAAAATAATTATCCATTGAAAGATACTTCGACTGTATCCCATTTACTGACAGGTGGATGGCGAGCCGTTTTGTGAAAGTTGTTTTGCCTGAGGAGGAGGGACCTGCGACAAAGATCACACGTACCCCATCCCGATTGCTTATTTCATCTGCAAGTGCTGCTAACCGCTTCTCGTGCAATCCCTCGGCAACCCAGATGACTTGTTTAAAGCCCTTCTCCATTATCTGTTTATTAAGATCAGAGATGGATGCCACATTGAGAATCCTGCCCCATCGTTCATGTTCCTTCATCATCCCAAATAGTTTGGGGGAATCAAAAAATTCACGGAGATCATTTCCGTTCTCACCTATACGGAGCAGGAATCCCGTATCATAAGGCATGAGTTCATATTTTGGGAGTGCGGACAGATCAAGATCTGTGAATTCATAAGATGCTGAGATATGATTTGCCAGTATGAGAACAGGTGGACGCAAAGATCTTACCCTGGGTGCCAACAGGTGCTTCCAATCCCCAGGTTTTGCCGCTCTTATTTTAATGTGTCGGGCTTCTGTCTGAAGCTTAAGCATGGCACTATAAATCTTGTTCAATTCATCCACAGAGACCATTTTCTGTTCTTTGAAGATACAAAAATACCCATCCCCAAAAGAATGGTCAATAATGAGTGTCCTTTTGCTACCATAAATTGATTTTATGGCAGCTGACATCAAAAATATTAATGCTCGAGTCTTGTGTCGGTACGATTCAAACTTATTACTCATCGCTGGCCAGTCTTTTTAATGATGTGGTATCCAAACTGTGTTGAAATGGGTTTTGAAGGTCTGCCTCTGCCCATTTTCCTAACTGCTTCCTCGAAGGGTTTCACCATTTGTCCTGAGCCGAACCATCCCAGATCACCACCCTTTGATTTGCTGGGACAAGTCGAGAATTGCTTGGCAAGCTGCTCAAAACGAGCACCTTTTTGTAACTGTTTAAAAATATCTTCGGCTAAACTTTTATTTTTAACCAATATATGGCTGGCTCTCCACTCCACAATAGCTCCTTCTCAGTACAAATTTAAGACAGAGTCCAAGATAGAGAATTCACTGGGTGAATCAATGTGGTTATTCCCATATTGGGTCTGACTCCTGTTGCAATCATTTCCTATTCACACTATACTAAACTATACAAAAAATATTACTGATTAAAGATGATGGAGTATATATGGCATATATAAAATACGTGGATTCAAACGATATTCCTGAGGAAAATCGAGTAAATGATACTGATCATATTCTGCGTATCCATGGTGTGCATAGTGAAATAATGGGATCTCACTATACCTTGTATAAGGAACTGATGTACAGCAAAGGACCTCTGTCTCGCATCCAAAGAGAATTGATTGCTGTGACAGTTTCAGCAATCAATGAGTGCCACTACTGAATTGAACATCACGGGGCGGGACTCCGCAGACTGTTGTCGGCTAAACAACTCCCTGGTGAAGAGCAGGACGCTTTGATTGAGGGACTAGAGAGGGTAGGGGATCATGAATCTCTGGCTCCCCTGGAAAAGGCGATTCTGAAATACGCAACTAAATTAACTCGAACGCCTGCCAGGATGACTGGTGCTGATATAGAACAGCTGCGGGCACATGATTTGGATGATCGCGGAATTCATGATATTTGTGCAATAACTGCATATTTTGCTTTTGTGAATCGAATGGCTGATGGTTTAGGAGTCGAATTGGAGGAACGGTTTGACGAAATTGAATCAGAGGCTCAATAAAAAGAGATTGGCTTATAACAAAAAAGACCCCTGATTATCAGGGGTCTTTTGTACACCAGCCAGGAGTCGAACCCGGAACCTTCTGGTCCGTAGCCAAACGCTCTATCCAATTGAGCTACTGGTGCATACCGCTAATAATGAAACTAATCATCATCATAAACCTATTTTCTCAATCCAGTAGCGAAATTGCTTGTCTCGTCGTAGCCGGAGGCGTAGACGGAAGCTACTGGTGCATGTCCAATAAAGAACAAAATCTTTACCAGTCGTAGCGCGTAGGGGAGTCGAACCCCTGTTACCGGCGTGAGAGGCCAGCGTCCTGGACCACTAGACGAACGCGCCAAATTATGCTTAAATATCGAGTTTGCACTTACAATCGATACTCGTGATTCCACTATTCTCACAATCAAAGAGGAATTCATAAACAATCAAAAAACGTTGCCGGGGGAGGATTCGAACCCCCAATGAAGGAACCAGAGACCTTAGTGATACCATTTCACCACCCGGCAAAAAGCTTAAAGCGCGGCGAATATAAACAGCGTCCCAAGCCATGGCAATATTATATTCCCATATGAAATAGCATTGTGCTGGTAAGCAGGATTCTATTTGCTATTGACATTTATCACCCTATACATAATCATTGTTTTAAGCAAATACATGGAGAAATATCTCTGAGAGTAACAGGTTGTACCTTTACGACAACTGTTGGATATTCAAAATTTGCCAGCACTACCAGTTAGTCTAAATGGCGAGTCCAATTCCAGAAGTCTCAGCGTTGTTTTTTATTTCAAAACCAATGAAAAGGGTGAAAAGCTGTTGATGCAGCATAACAAGGAGTCTATTAGTTATCACATTCCAGTAATAATCTTTAACAGGCTGGAAGAGATTGATCCAGATCAGGATATTTTTATAGAAATGGCTGTGAATCAGGGTTTATCATTATACCATGTTAATATATATTATGTCGAGTGTTAATTTTATGTAAAAAGGGCATCTCTACCCTCCTTACGCTAATTAAGTATTTTCAACTACTTCACTACAATATTTACTATCCGATTGGGAACGACTATTTCTTTTACGATAGACTTTCCTTCAGTATGCTGCTGCACAGAATTCTGACCATGAGCAAGTTTGAGAATTGTCTCTTTGTCAGCATCTACCTCTACCTCAATCTGTGCTCTCACCTTGCCATTGACCTGGATGGCTAATATAACCATGTCCTTAACCATATATTTTTCATCATAAGCAGGCCATTCCGCATAGGCTAATTGTTCGTCATGTCCCATCAGGGACCATATTTCTTCAGCAATATGTGGTGAAAAAGGATTCAGAAGCGTGAGAAATACTTCAAGCGCCTGCCTGGGTACAACTTCCAATGATCTTAAGTGACTGGAAAACACCATTAATTGCGAAATTCCTGTATTGAAAGCCAAGGCCTCAAGGTCATTACCAACCTTTTTAATACTGGCATGCATCATGACCAGGGTCTCTTTCGATGGCGCACTATCACTCAACTCAATGACCTCGCCCTCATCATTTATGAAATGTCTCCATAGACGATTTAAAAACCGGTAAACACCTTCTATACCATTGGTATTCCAGGGTTTAGAGCGTTCTAAAGGTCCCATGAACATTTCATACAAACGCATGCTATCTGCGCCATATTGAGCCACAACCTCATCAGGGTTAATCACGTTGCCCCTTGATTTGGACATCTTCTCACCATCCATGCCCAGAATCATACCCTGGTTCACCAGCTTTTGAAAGGGTTCACGGGTGGAAACATACCCCAGGTCAAATAAAACTTTATGCCAGAACCTCGCGTACAACAAGTGTAGCACTGCATGTTCCGCACCACCGACATATAGATCCACAGGCATCCAGTACTGCTCTTTATCTAAATCCCAGGCCCGATCGCTATTGTGTGGATCGATAAATCTCAAATAGTACCAGCAAGAGCCCGCCCATTGAGGCATGGTGTTGGTTTCCCTCAGGTATACCTTGCCGGTTGATGGGTCAACAACGCTTAACCATTCCTTGGCATTGGCTAATGGGCTTTCCCCTGTTCCAGAAGGTTTTATACGTTCAAGGACTGGAAGTGTGAGCGGTAAGTCACTGTCTGACAGAGGAATAACGTTATCTCCATCATGTAAGATTGGAATGGGTTCTCCCCAATATCTTTGTCTCGAGAACAGCCAATCCCTCAGTTTATAATTTACTGTAATATGACCTTTGCCTGTAGATTCCAACCAGTCGCCGGTTTTTAATATCGCTTCTGAGGGCTTAAGATCATTTATGGAAAACCTTCCATCTCTGGTTGCAGAGTTTATCATAAACCCATCTTCTATTTGAGTATAGGCCTCAGAACTGATGTCTCCACCTGACACAACCTCCCTAATTGGCAGGTTAAAGGTTTTTGCAAACTCATAATCTCGCGTATCGTGAGCTGGAACCGCCATGATTGCTCCAGTGCCATAACTCATTAATACATAATCACTAACCCATATTGGAATAAGTAGATCGTTGACGGGATTCACAGCATAGGCACCAGTGAACACCCCTGATTTATCTTTGGCCAGTTCGGTTCTATCCAGGTCGCTTTTGTAGCCAGCCTTAACTGCATAAGCTTCTACATCGGCCCGTTGTTCTGAGACTGTTATTTCTTTTACAAAGGGATGTTCAGGTGCCATGACCATATATGTGGCACCAAACAGGGTATCTGGGCGTGTGGTAAATACCTTCAAGGATAAGTCATGACCATGTAAGGGAAATTCGACCTCTGCCCCTTCACTCTTCCCAATCCAGTTACGCTGCATGTCTTTGATGGACTCTGACCAATCCAGATCATCCAGATCGGACAGTAGCCGTTCTGCATACTCGGTAATCTTTAGCATCCATTGACGCATGGGTTTTCTGACAACAGGATGCCCTCCGCGCTCAGACTTTCCATCGATTACTTCTTCATTAGCCAGTACAGTACCTAGTTCAGGGCACCAGTTCACGGCTACTTCAGCTTCATAGGCCAATCCTTTTTTAAACAATTGGAGAAATATCCACTGGGTCCACTTGTAATAAGCTTCATCCGTGGTGTTCACTTCACGGTCCCAATCATATGAAAAACCCAGAGATTGAATCTGACGCTTGAATGTGGCGATGTTTTCAGCAGTCTTTATGGCAGGCGGAGTCCCTGTTTCTATGGCGTATTGTTCCGCAGGCAAACCAAATGCATCCCAACCCATGGGATGAAGCACATTAAAGCCACGCATCCGTTTATATCTAGCAACAATATCAGTTGCCGTATATCCCTCAGGATGGCCCACATGGAGACCTGCACCTGATGGATAGGGAAACATATCTAGTATGTAGTATTTGGGCTTATTTGTGTGATGATCAAGTGTCTTAAAAGTCTTGTTCTCATTCCAATGTTTCTGCCACTTCGCCTCAATCTGATCAAATGGATACCGCTCAGCCATAATTTCCTCATTTAAATAAAAAACGCGGACTCAAATCCGCGCTGTAAAATTTCACCTGTCGGGGTGAGAGGATTTGAACCTCCGACCTCTTCGTCCCGAACGAAGCGCGCTACCGGGCTGCGCCACACCCCGAATTGATGATAGGCATACTTTGGAATCTAAGCAATGGACCCGCTAAATACAGCAGGTGAAGCTAAGATAGCCCCCGGAAATGCCCTAAAAGCGCGATAGTATATCATTCTCCATCCCTGTAAGCAAAAGGATAATTGTGGTTTTCCCTTTGAGCGGGGCTATCCAAATAATTTCACGCCAGTTGTGGTTATAATCGTGACAATTGTTGCACTCATTAAGAGACCAACAAAGATGGCCAGAAAAGATTTTCTATACGACAGTCCAAACAAGAAGGCGGCGGCGGCACCGGTCCATGCCCCAGTTACTGGCAAAGGTATACCCACAAAGATGACCAGACCTAAAAATTCCCAGGTCTCTATCATCTTCCCCTTGCGACGGGTCCTGGCAAATAACCAAGTGAAAAACTGCTCACCAATGGCCCAGCGCATTAAGAATTTTGATATGGGACCCAAAAGGAATACGATTGGAATAGAAATCAAAAAATTCCCAGCAACGGCCCACATAAAGGCATCATACCATAGCATATTACCAAAAGTTATACCCCAGGGTAAGGCCACTCTGAGCTCACCAATGGGCGTCATAGCCAATAAAAATGTGATCCAACGTGGATCCTGTATAAACTCCTGAAAAAATTGAAGAACTGAATCTACCACTTAAAACTCCTGAAAAAGGTTCTGATAAATCTCAATGTATCCTTGAGAAGATGCATATGACTCTCTTCTGACCCATATATAACAGGAATGGGCTGCCAGACTAAGGGGATTCTTAGCTTGGCTATGTTAAAAAACACAGCAGATTCGAATTGGAATCCATCTTCAATGGAGTCCCATAATCGACTATCACTCAGAGGGTAACATCGATAGCCCACCTGACTGTCTCGCACTCGTAATGAAGTTCTTAATGACAGTATTAAACTGGTAATATTATTCGAGAGCTTGCGATGAAAGGGCATAGACTCGGTATTTAAATCGCGCATTCCTACTACCAATGCACCCGAATTATCACGTGCGGTAGCCAAAAAGTTGGAGATTTCATTAGGGTCATGCTGACCATCTGCATCCAAAGTAATCGCATAATCGAAGCCCGCATCTTTTGCCAGATTCAGGCCTGTCTTTAACGCGGCGCCCTTTCCTCTGTTCTCAGAATGCTTCAAATAGGCAACTTCCAAAAAATCTTCAGCCCTCGTTCCATCCGTTGACCCATCATCAATAACCATTATTGGACAATCGATGAGGCCTCGTATTTCCGACACAAGTCTTAAAACAGAATCCCGGCCGTTATAGACCGGGATTACAATGACTGGATTCGTATTGATCAACCTGGATTTCACTCGTGATTCAGGGAAGCCTCAGGTTTTGATGATTTTTTCCTGGTTGATTGAGACACCTTAAAGGTGAGTGCCTTATTCTTAACCGTAACTGCAACAGTCGAGTCAGTTTTTACCTTACCTCGCAGTGTCATTTCGGCAATCTTGTCCTCAATCATGTTCTGGATAATACGTCTCAAGGGACGAGCACCATATTCAGTCTCAATCTCCTGGTCAACAATCAATGCCTTGGCCGCCGGGCTAAGTTTGATCTGGACATTCTTTTCATTGGCGTAATTGCTTACATCATCCAAAATTAGATCAACAATTTTAATCAAGTCCTCACGTACAAGTGAATTGAATACAAATGAATCAGTCAATCGATTGATAAATTCAGGCTTGAAGGTTTCCTTCATTTCTTTGTTTATCTTGGCTCGCTGATCGTCAAGAATAGCCTTATGATCTTTGCTATTGAAGCCAATTCCAGGCTGAGTAAGATTCTTTACGCCCAGATTTGAAGTCATTATCATGATACAGTTCTTGAAATCCACTGTATGACCCAGACTATCTGTCAATTGCCCTTCATCCATTATCTGCAACAGCATGTTGTATACTTCAGGATGGGCTTTTTCAATTTCATCAAAGAGTACAACACTATACGGATTTCTGCGTACAGCCTCTGTAAGCGTGCCACCCTCTTCGTACCCCACATAACCCGGAGGGGCACCAATCAGGCGACTCACATTAAAGCGCTCGGAATACTCCGACATATCCATTTTTATAAGTGCTTTCTCGTTCTGATAGATATACTTGGCCAATACCTTGGCCATCTCAGTCTTGCCAACACCTGTGGGTCCAAGAAAAAGAAAGGAACCAATAGGTTTACGTGGATCACGAAATCCACTGCGGGCACGTCTCAGTGCCTTGGCCATGGCCAAAATTACATGCTCTTGCCCCACCAGATGCTTGGTCATCTCAGATTCAAGTTTAAGAAGTCTCTCAGCCTCACTCTCAGCCACATCCTGAATAGGAATGCTGGTCATCAAGGACACAACGGCAGCGATATCGACAATTTTGACTGGAGGTGGATCAATCTTCATGGCCGTGTTCCACTCTTCGTTAGCCTCATCCAATTTCTTGGTCAGATTTCTCTCATCATCCCTGAGAGATGCAGCTAATTCGAATTCCTGGTTACGAACAACATCTTCTTTTCTGATGCGAAGGTTGTCCAGATCAGATTCCAACTGCACAATATTATCTGGAATATCCACATTTGCCAAATGCACCCTAGCACCAGCCTCATCCATAACATCAATAGCTTTGTCAGGATGAAATTTATCCTGTATATAGCGACTTGAATAAGACACGGCGGCTTCCAGTGCTTCATCAGTGTACTGCACATTGTGATGGGCCTCATAGCGATCTTTCAAACCATGTAAAATCTGTAAGGTTTCCTTCCTTGAAGGAGGTTCTACCATCACTTTTTGAAAACGTCGCTCCAGGGCGCCATCTTTTTCAACATATTTTCTAAATTCATCCAGAGTTGTTGCTCCAATACACTGCAGATCACCCCTGGCAAGGGCTGGTTTGAACATATTGCTGGCATCCATGGATCCACTGGCCGCACCAGCACCCACAATAGTGTGGAGCTCGTCGATAAAAAGAATGATATCATCATTTTTTTCCAGTTCGGTGGTAACTGCCTTCATTCTCTCTTCAAATTGCCCGCGATATTTTGTCCCTGCAATCAAAGCAGCCAGGTCAAGGGAGACCAAACGCTTGCTTAGCAGAATGCGTGGGACTTTCTTGCCAATAATTCGCAAGGCAAGACCTTCAGCAATGGCAGTTTTACCCACACCTGGTTCGCCAATAAGCACTGGATTGTTCTTCTTCCTGCGAGAAAGAATCTGGGCAACCCTTTCTATCTCTTTGTCTCTACCGATGACAGGGTCGAGTTTGCCTCCCCTGGCCAAAGCAGTCATGTCACGCCCAAAATGGTCCAATGCAGGTGTTTTGCTCTGAGGTTTCCCCTTACCGGGATCTACCTCACGACCGCCTACCTCGGGAGAAAACTCCATCTCATCGCGAACTATTTCATAATCAATACTGAATTGAGCCAACATATCAGCTGCAATACCTTCCTGCTCTCGGAGAATTGCCAGAAGCAGATGCTGAACATCTACAACATCAGCGTTGAGATCTCGGGCTTCCTGATACGTATTTTTGAGAATTCGCTCAGCTCGCTTTGTAAATGGGAGCGTGCCAAGAATCATAGTGCCACCTGAAGTACGGATTTGTTCCTCAATGTGATTTTTGATCTCAGCAGGATCAATATTTAATGATTGCAGGATATCGATAACTTTATTGTCACCCTGTCTGAAGATTCCCAACAACAGATGTTCAGAACCTATATATGCGTGTCCCAGCCTGATGGCTTCCTCTTTGGAAAGCTGAATCACAGCCTGGAGTTTTTTATGGAAATTTGCTTTCAATTTATAACCTCAATATTATTCATGTTTCATCAGGTGCTAATATAGGGCACGAACACCTCTGAGTAAAACAATGTGTGCGTTAGAATTTGTTTATGTCAGGGAGATGACTCTATCGCATGCTGCAGAGAGTGATCTACTGTGGGTAGCAATAAGAAAAGATTGTCCAAATTCTTTTCTTACAGAGTGGATTAAATCTATAAGACGTTTGCCATTATCTGGATCCAGATTCCCAGTTGGTTCATCAGCCAGTACCAGTTCAGGACGATTCATGAGAGCTCGTGCTACAGCCACACGTTGCCTCTCACCACCGGATAGCTGGGAAGGCTTATGATGACGTCTCTCATATACTCCAACGGCTTCCAGTAGGGTTTTTGCTCTTTCTCCGGCCATTTCTTTGTCAAGATTAACTATTTTTGCTGGAATGAGTACATTTTCCAACGCTGTAAATTCTGGAAGTAAATAATGGAATTGAAATATATATCCCAGGTTCTCCGCACGAAAGGTGCTCAGCGCTTCATCATTCATTTTAACGGGTGATTTTCCTGAAATAATCAGTTCACCTGAATCAGCCGTATCAAGTGTACCGATAATATTTAGTAGTGTGGTCTTGCCAATCCCCGAGGGGCCATTGATGGCAACGATTTCACCTCTATCCATACTCAAATTGACATTTTTCAGGACTGCTAGCTTCTCATCTGCTGCTGAATAGCTTTTATTAATATCGATAACTTGAAGAATGGTATTCATATGTGCTTCTTTATCTTTTATAATTGATTGCATCCAGGGGCAAAAGCTTTGCAGCTTTTTTCGATGGATACCGTACTGATAACTGAACAATAGCAAAGGCTACAATGCCTACCATGAATACTTCTGTCCAGTATAACTCAACTGGTAATACAGGTATTAGATAAATTTCATCTGGCAAGGTTATCCAGCTCCACTTTAATTGGCTCAGAACCAGCAGGCTTCCAACAAAAACACCAAGGACAACACCAAGAAAGGCCACAATTAAACCCTGGAGATTGAATATTTTCCTGATATTGGATGATTGTGCGCCCATGACCCGTAGAATTCCAATATCACTTGTTTTTTCAAGTACCATCATCATCAATGAACTGACGATATTGAAGACAGCTATCAAAATGATCATGTTCAGACCGATAAAACTCCCCCATTTTTCCATACGCATGGCGTCGAAGAGGGTTTTGTGCTGATCGTACCAGCTTTGCACTTCAATATCCGGAAAAGCAGTAATCAAACGGGTTTTGACCTCTTTTGCAGCGTTGAAGTCCTCAAGTTGGAGATGAATGACTTCCTTACCAGCAGATTTGAACATTCTGCGACCCTCAGTATAGTCTATAATGGCCAGATTGCGGTCAAAATCGAAGATATCAGAACGAAAGATTCCAGTCACAACAAAATGTCTCTGAGGAATACGAAACAAACCTGATTGAATATCCAGGGGACTCTGAATGGATACTGTATCTCCAGTTGTGATAAAGAATTTATCAGCAATTCCAGCTCCAATAACTATGCCTGGTAATTGGAAATCATTTCTCTTGAGGCGACCTGAAATATTCTTATCTCGTGGGACATCCGTTAAAAAATACTCCCAATGGTCCTGATCTATAGCGTGAATATTTAAAACCATTTTATCATCCAACACCTGGAGAACGGCTTTACGTTCTGTACTGGCGTAAATGGCTTTTGCTTCTGGGACGATGTTTCTTACCTCTTCAATATTCGCATCCGAAGAAATAATGACGTGGGGAATAAAATTTGCGATGCGACGAGTCACTTCTCCCTCAAAACCGTTTAAGATAGCCATGGTGATGATGAGGGCTATCACACCAAGAGCGATCCCGATTATTGAAATTCCACCCACCAGGCTGATAAATCGATTGCTCCTTTTGGTAAAGAAATATCGACGGGCCATATACCAGTTTAACTGACTCATTCATCCCTCAAAGTGTCAGCAGGCTGGAGACGGCTGGCTTGCATAGCAGGTATGAGTGAGGAGAGAATTGCGAGGAGAATTACCCCTCCCGAAATGCCAATAACATCTTCAATGCCAATCAAAATTGAAACCTTGTCCATGAAATAGACATCACTGGGAAGTGAAATGAGACCAAAACTGGCCTGTAGCCAGGCAAGAATAATAGATAAGATGATACCGGCAAAGGTCCCCAGGGTACCCATCATGAGCCCCTCCAACGCAAAGATACGGCGAATACGCTTACGACTGGTACCAAGAGCCCTCAAGGTTCCGATCTCAGTTCTTTTTTCCATGATGATCAGGATGAGTGTGCTGGAAATATTTACCAGCGCCACAATCATTATCAGGCTAAATATGATCAAGATGGGAAGTTGCTGGGTCTTCATCCAGTTAAAAAGGGTTTGATGACGATCTCTCCATGAAATAGATAAATGGGAATAGGGTAGAATTTGATCGATCTGATTCATCACTTCATTGGTCATAGAGATGTCAGTAAGAAATACTCCAAAATCGTCTGTATCCGGGCTGTCTGGGAATAGCTCATCCATGGTTTGAGGTGAGCAGTAGAGATAGCTCCTATCATAATCGATCATTCCAGATTCATAGATGGCGTGAACTTGTGTGGCAGCAATGCTTGGTAAGCCCATCTGATCAGTAAACGACCCTAAATCATAAACCAGAATTTGGTCTGAGATGCCGACTTCAAGCTGATCAGCCAAGGCAGCACCTATAATAAGACCCGATTGGTTGCTCTCCCCTGTGGTATAGTTTGAACTCACGGAGTATAGCTGACTCAGTGCGGACTCAGGCATAACTTCAAGCATGGCACCTTCAGTAATGCTGTTGGCTTTTAGCATGACTTCCGCTTTTTTTATTCGGAAAATCTGTTGAACACCAGGAATTTCAGATATTTTAGAAATTTTTTCCTCATCAAGATCAAACCCTGATTCAAAAAGTTTCTCAATGCGAATATGAGTATCAAAACCGATGATTTTATCAGTCACTACGGATTCAAATCCACGCATTACCCCCAGGGCCAACAAAAGTGTAGCAACGCCCAGCGCCATGCCAATCATGGTGGTGCGCGAAATAAACGCTATGAAGGGAACCCGGTGTTTACCGAAAAGATATCGAGTCGCGAGATAGCCGGTATATGACAATTCTAAGGTTTTTAACCTATCCTTTAGATTCAGGACGCATTTGTGGGAATAACAGGACATCCCGGATAGATCTATTGCCTGTTAGCAACATGACCAAACGATCAAGCCCAATGCCAACGCCTCCTGTTGGAGGCATGCCGTACTCCATGGCCTGAAGAAAATCCTCATCCAGAGTCTGAGCTTCTTCATCACCAGCCGCCCGAAGTTCAGACTGAGCTTCCAATCTTTCACGCTGATCAATGGGATCATTTAATTCGCTAAAGGCATTGGCAAATTCATACCCGGCAATAAATAGTTCAAATCGCTCTACAAAAGTCCCATCACTTTCACGCTTTTCCTTGGCCAGAGGTGAAATGGCTTTGGGATATTCAGTGACAAAAGTGGGATGAATAAGATGGGGTTGCACCAATTCATCAAACAAGGCGTCCAGAAGCTGACCATAATTTGCATCACTTGCAGCGTCGATCTTGTGTTCACGACAAGCTTTAAGCAATTCAGGAGTGTCTACTTTTGACAAATCGATATTGGCATATTTCTGCACGAGTTCTGACATGGTTGCTCGGTCAAATGGCTTTGTCAGATCAATTTTATGATCATTAAATTCAAATGTACTCTGGCCCAGATCTGCAGCAAGATGCTTAAACAGTGACTCTACCTGATCCATGAGATAAAAATAATCAACATAAGCTTCATACCATTCAATGGCCGTAAATTCAGGATTGTGTGTACGATCCATGCCTTCATTTCTGAAGTTCCGAGAAAACTCAAAAACCTTTTCAAAACCACCAATAATCAACCTTTTGAGATAAAGCTCATCAGCTATTCGCAGGTAAAGATCAATATCCAGAGCATTGTGGTGGGTTTTGAAGGGACGTGCTGAGGCACCACCATAAAGCGGCTGAAGAATGGGTGTTTCTACTTCCAGATAGTCTGAGTCATCAAAAAAGGTCCTTATACTCCGATAAATTTTGGCCCTTTTAACAAAGGTTTCCTTTACACCAGGATTGACGATAAGATCAAGATAACGTTTACGATAACGTTGTTCCTTATCCTCAAAACCGTCAAACATCTGTCCATCCTTTTCCTTCACATTGGGCAATGGTCTGATGTTCTTGCTCAGAAGGGTTAGCTCATGAACTTTCAGGGTTTTTTCACCAGTTCGAGTCATCATGAGTTCACCGCTAACACCAACGAAATCGCCAATATCCAGTTGTTTGAACATCATGTAACTATCAACACCAATATCATCACGGCCGATATATAACTGTAATTTTCCGCTGCCATCCATGATATTGGCAAAACTGGCTTTACCCATGACGCGTCTTGACATGAGTCTCCCAGCAAGCCTGGTGCCCTTTTTCTCCTGGAGATCGTCAAACAGCTCCAATGCTTTTGTTATCAGGTGGGTACGTTCATAGTTATGTGGATATGGATTTATGCCATCATCAATCAGCGTTTTAATCTTTTCTTTACGCTGATCCATGATCTCATGTAGGGTACGCTCACTCATTTTTATTCTTTTCCCATTTGATTCAATAAATATGCTTTGATAAAACCGTCGATTTCACCATTCATGACGGCCTGAATGTTTCCTGTTTCATGCTTAGTGCGATGGTCTTTGACCATGGTATAGGGATGAAACACGTAGGACCTGATTTGGTTTCCCCAACCAATTTCAGTTTTTGAGGAGGCCATTTGATCCATTTTGGCCTGCTCCTTTTCTTTTTCCAAAGTATACAGTCTGGCCTTGAGCATTTTCATGGCCGTTTCTTTGTTCTTGTGCTGGGATCTCTCGTTCTGGCACTGGACCACAACACCTGTTGGTCCATGGGTGAGCCTTACGGCTGAGTCTGTTTTGTTAATATGTTGTCCACCGGCTCCACTGGCGCGGTAGGTATCGACTCGCACTTCACTCATATCAATGGTAATTTCGATTTCGGTGTCATAAAGTGGATAAACGTAGACAGAGGCAAATGATGTATGTCGTCGCGAATTTGAATCAAAGGGGCTGATCCGGACCAGTCTGTGGATACCATTTTCCGCCTTAAGATACCCAAAGGCAAAATTACCCTTTACTTCAATGGTGGCATCTTTCAAACCAGCCTCATCACCAGGGAGATAATCCAGGGTTTTCCAACTCCATCCCCGGTTGTCAAACATGCGTGTGTACATGCGGTAAAGCATCTCAGCCCAATCCTGAGATTCAGTCCCACCTGCACCGGGATGTATGGTGACTATGCAGTTGAGTGCATCATCCTCATTTGAGAGTAATTGTCGTAACTCATAATCATCCAGGGTCTTGCGAAATTTCCGTAAAGATTTTGTTAAATCCGGTGTCAGGCTCTCATCCTGATCCTCAAGGGCTATTTCCACTAGGATATCAAGATCTTCCTCGTGAGTGAGGACATTTTCCCAATCTGAGATTTGCGCCTCTAATAAATTGATTTTCTTGAGAGTTTCCTGAGCCGTGGCCTGATCGCTCCAGAAATCGTCTTTGACGGAGAGCGCTTTTAATTCACCAAGTTCTGACTGAACCTCGGAGAGGTCAAAGATGCCCCCTCAGCGTATCGAGACGCTGCTTAAGTCCACCCATTTCATCTCTAATTTCATCAAACATTAAGGGCTCGTCGTTCTGGTGTACAGGTAGTAACCATTAATCAAAGTGACCATCAGATTTATGTATGGAGTCGCTGTACTGAGAATTTTCCAAACAGTACCTTTAACAATAATAGTGTCATTGGGGTAAATCTTTGGAATATGTTTACTATCCCCTGTTTCAAGAAATTTCTCGACATTGGCAACAACCACTCGAGGTTCGCCTTCCGTATCATTAAACCGAAGTATTCTGATATTGTCAAGCTTTGCCTTGTCGGTAGGACCACCCACATAACTGAGAATTGAAATAAGATCAGCATCACTGGGAACCAGTTTAACTCCTGGTACTTTTACCTCACCCCAAATGCGTATCGACATGCTTAATTTTCCAGTCTCGGGATCAATTATATATCTTGGATCAGCTTGACTTTGATCTTTGTTCTGAGCCCACGACACTTGTATCAAGAACAGCAGGGTTAATATTAATAAAATTCTTTTTTGCACTTCATGCCCCATATCTTTCTAAACACCACTAAAAATGGTAATTAATTCCAATTTTTTGCATGCTTGCCAACTCATGTTGGCTAAACGAGTAATCAATAATAAACTTTTTTAAGCCAATGCCAAGACCTAAGGAAGGCGTGTATCCATCATAGCCTCCTCGCAGAAATATCGTCTCCTTTACCTCAACTGCAACACCATATTGCCTGACGTCTGCATACCTGGTTTGAACTGAACTCGTAAATGTAAGTTGAGATGCATATTTTGGAAATTTTTGTGATATGGAAAATCCTCCTACCAGGCTACGTTTAATAGCATCCTGGTGTTCCGTGGTCCAGTAAACGGGAGTGTTTAATATATCGCTTAGAAATAATCCAAGCCCAAACTCGGTCAGGCTTAATACTTCGCTCATATCTTCGAGATTAAAGAATAATTGACCCCCAATATCTATTCCAAACCCCAATCCCCTGTTGTCCACCAATACCTTATCAATATATTTTGCCGAAAACCCCAGGGGTAATCTGCAGGGTATTTTGAAAAATTTCCAACCCAGGTTAACTTCAAACTCAAATTCTCGGGCTAAGGTTAGAAATGCTCCATCCTCTCTATAATCAATAAGATCAGAACTGGAGATATTTAGTGTAAGCACAGAATCGCGTCTATCTGCAGGGCTTAGTCCAGATAAATTGGGTCTTGAATATAGACCATCTACAGCACTATGAATCAGCGTTACGCCTAACATATATGATTCACCTATAGGGTACTTGCCTTCTACTCCAATATTATTAGAAAGTCCTGTGAATTGCTGATAAACCAAACTCAGCTGTGAATGTGGACCACTGGCAGCCAGGCCAGCGGGATTATTCATGGTATGACCTGCACTCACTCTCCCGGCAACAGTACTGTATCCCAAAGATTGAACTTGGGGGTGTTGACTTGCCAGCAAAAATGCATCCCCATACTCCCCTGCATCGAGCGTTTCAAAACTCATACATATCAGCAGCACGAATGAATAAAGAATTCTCATCGGTTTTTCACCATTTTTCCGATGGGTCCCACAATTTCCTCATTATCCAGCTGACCTTTGATACGATAGAAATACACCCCATTGGCAACAAAGTCGTCAGAGCGATCGCGTCCGTTCCAGGGGACCTCATGGTATCCGATAGCAACAAGCCCTATGCTCACCCTCGCATTAAACAAATCAATCGTGTGAAGTTTATACCCTGAAAGAGTATAAATATCGATGACAACATCATCCAGTGGTTGGGTTAACTCGTAGATGATCAAAGTTTCACCTTCAAAGGGATTTGGAAAGTTGCCATAGTCATAGATGGCAGCTGTTCCGGCAACCACGCCAGTTGTTGACACCACATCTGACCAGTTTCCCAGTGCATCACTCATCTGATATGAAATAATGTGTTCGCCAACTTCCAGATCGAGAGCTATGGTGGCACTTATGATCTGACCAGACTGCGTAGTGTCCCCCAATTGTGCATCAGCAGGGCTTCCATCGACTGTGACCTTTACGGCAGATTGATTCCAGGAAAAACCGTTCTCATCTTCTGCCAATAGATTGATATGACTGGATTCCAGCAAATAATCACCATTAAAAAATAATTGCCCCTCAATCATCATGGATACATCTGGACCTGAAAAATCTTGCTTCACACCCATCGCCATGAGGCCATCTCCCTTCAACGCATAGGTGTTTGACTGAACCTGCTCAATATATTCCCAAGCTGAGAGATTAAGCTTTTTCCGAAACAGTTGTCTGCTCGAATGGACTCGAAAAGTGAGATTTTGCCCAGACGATTCAAGCAAATAGATTGTTGAATCCTGGTACAGTGTTAACCCGGGCAGAGACGCAATAGCATCACCAAAGGGTCTGATTCTAACCCATGATGTATCGTCTTGACCTCCAGAGATGCTTCCACTGGCCCAAAGTTGAAGTGTATCTGCCGCTTGCCCATCAAAGGTGATACCCAATCCTGGTAGAATCTGATAATATTCAGAGGTCAGAACTTTGGTTAGGGTATTGTCAGATAGCTCTTGATCGTTTGGAGTATTCAAGGAAGCGGTCACCTCAACAACATCAGTTCCAAAAATCACTGGAACGAAGACGGAATTATTACCTTCATATATCTCAATAATTTTGTCTGTGACTTGTGTACCACTGGTTAAGGCTGCCTCCAAATGCATGGAAGCTGTCGACACACTCTGCCCGCCCAGTGAATAATCAAGATATATACCGCATAATTTACCTATAACTCCAACTCTTATATCACTGACATTCAGTGATATATCATGAGGGAGGTATAGAGTGAAGGTGTTTGAAGTTTGAATATGAACTCCCTGAGAAAATGCCGAAAAAGAGTAATATGTGGTCGTTGTCCCTGCCCTCAAACGGGTGGTATCTGCAAGCTCCCACCACTCACCGTCTCTAAGGAGTGTTAATCTGCCTTGATTGGATCCCCAAAGCACCAGAAGCATACTATCTGCTTCTACGGCAGAGCTGTGAAATTTTACTCGAATAGGTATAATTGGTGATTGAGATAATTCCTCTGCTGTGGGTGGGCGATGTTCAAACCAATCTGCAGCTATGGAATAAGCCGCATAACCCTGATATGCAGATTCTGTGTTCCCCCTATCCAGCGAAAAGATTGTTCTTGCCATGCCTGAAGGGGTTGATTCTTCCTGTGAAATGAGAAAGTTTGAGTTTGACGCAGCAGGATAAATCTGAGGCAAAGACCACCAGGGTTCATTCTCAGCATTTATTGGCAATAGCTTGATATCCCCAGGATCATTACCGACATAATTTAGACTCAGCTGTTCAGTAAGCCCGTAAATTGATTTTTCTGATTCTAAAGACTCATGCATTTCAGGACGGAGCAATCGCGTGGTTGGATCTCCCAGATAATTGTACTGGAATAACATGGAAGGTTTTAAGTAATTGTAGCCACTATTGGCCAGGAAATACTCCATCCGTGCAATATTGATAATTTCCCCAACCGGTTTATCATCTTCAAGCAGCCTTCTGATGAGTGGCTGAACCATGAGATAATCATTGATTAGCCATCCTACTCCAGATGAACCAAACCATCCAATGGCTCCGGCGGGCGATTCCGAGACCACCACCTCACCCAATCCCCTGGTTTGTGCAAATGAAGCGGTGAAGCAGGTCATACTGGTGACGAATGCCGGTGGTGTGTTATCGTCCAGATAATTGATATCATCTCTTACGAACAGAGATCTGTCGGCCCAGACAGCTCCACCACCATGTCCTAAAAAGTTGATGAGCAGCTTACCTTGATTCCAATGTTCAACCAGGGAATCTGTGTCACCCCAGAATATTTGCCCTTCAGAATAGCGATCAATGAATATCCGGGTAGGCATAAATCCAGGTGGTACCGTATTCCTCAGGATTGACTGGCTCTGGGTTTTGAAAGTTGCATCAAATCCAGCAATGGTGATGAGTTCATTCTGCCAGGCACCATAATTTGTTCCTGAACCATAGTTAATGAGCTTTGTTAATGAGGTATTAAGATCCTCTATATCATTGCAGGGTATTCTACCAATATTGATATCAGGGAGGTAATCATCACCATTTATCAGGCTGTACCAATAATCAGCCTCTGCAGCCCCCCAACCATAGGTCTGCATATAGAAAGTGGGAATATTCTCAATTCGAGTGTCTCGCTTTGCCTGTTGGGGATTTGATATGGCATCCCCAAATAAAACGGCATATTCAGGATGAGAGCCCCAAGCGTTATTTGCATAACGTAGAAAAGATTTGATAGCCAGAGGTGAATGAATACCCCAGTTGAACTCATCATATATATCTGCCACTGAGACAGCAATGGGATTCCAGCCCTCGGTCCGTTTAAATTCCAGGTATGGTTCCAGATCATCCATAAAATCGGGAATGGTAATGACAATCATATCTGCATTCTGTTCTCTCAGGTAGGCTGTCGTATCAACAGTCATTTTTAAAGGCTGCAAAATTCCATTTAGACTGGCAGCCCAATAGTCAGGCGTTGCCTCAGTGGAGTGGTCCTGGAAAACCAGACTATATTCAGGTTCAACAGCATCCCAATTTTCCCGAATAGTAAATCCTGTAATTTTTGATAGCCCCTCTTTGTAGAGTACCAACTCATGTGTGTTAAATCCCTGGATTTCATATTCAAGATTGGTTGAGGGATTGATAAATGATTTTCTAAACCGCAACTGGTTCTCGTGAGCTTTTAAGAGGTGTTCATACCCAATTTCAATCCAATTCAGCACAATCTTGTCATAGTTTCCCGGTTCAGTGCTGACAGGTGCAAATATGGCCAGTGTATTCTCTCCATTTGTTGCAAGAATATTGTGGGAGAGGTTCAACGCTGAGGGAGATGTGAGGATATACTCCTCCTGCTGAATCCAACTACCATCACCAATGGAGTGATCATTCATGAAAGCATAAATGGTATGACTTTTTACTTCCCCTGCTGTTTCACTATAGGTAAGGCCATGAAGACCAATAGATACCTGCAAATTTTCACTGGATCCACGGAATGGGTTCGGTAGAAAATAATTTACTTCCTTGGTTACACCTGAATTCACAGATTCCCAAAAATAATGATCTCTCGTGATGCTGGGCAAATCAGTATCCACCTGTCCCAGTCTTTCAAAGTCATTATCTTCTTCCACATGAATCCTGTCCCAGAAGGTGGTTGGTCGAACGGGACTTAAATTAACCAGAGCACCAGATTCTTCCACAAAGCGTAAGCCTGCGGTGCCACCCCAATCAAGCCAGTAGACATTAATATCAGAAAAGGCATCAAAATATTGAGATTCACCGTCAAAATATTTTTGTTTGCCAATAAAATCAAAATAATCACCCTTATTAAAAATATCATCACCATGATCATTAACGTGAATTGCCTGCTGTTTTCCTCGTTCTCTTAAAATCAAAGATCTACTGCTGATTTGTCCGGATGGGAAATCCGGGGTTTGTGAAAGGGAATCATAGTAAATGCGATAAATCCCGTCCCTTAGAATGTGCAGTTTCACTTTACCCTGACCCAGTCCCGTATTATTTGAGGTCAGAGACCGTTGTGGTGCTGGACTATAATGATTGAGATAAAGCTCAGTATTGTCCTCATTGCCAGACGTCATCAGATCTGTAATCATATTCAAAGTGATCTGCTCGGGAATTATCCATTCCCCAGTACTCTCATTAAATTCAGCGCCCAGTACGTTCACGGCCCATAATTGATATCCATCACCATCCCTCACATGCTTGAGACTGATTGTTTCACGCCCCATTGTCTGTATGGGAAGTGCCTGGAGGTCCATTCCTTTGGCCTGTTCAAGATTAGAAGGTGGAGAATCAAATACAGCAACTGATTGAGTAATACCCAGATCAACATTAATAATTGGAGGACCAGCATGTGTGAAAATCAGTTTAGATTTTACCGGTACCCTAAAACCATTGTCCAGCATGGTCTGGTTCCAGCCGGGATATTCAAGACCATCTGATTTTACACCAATATGGCCGATATTTGGGATCTCGATAGTCCAGATAATTTCAGAGTGAGGGTTTGCATTCCCCGGGGAGCTTCCATGTTGCACAGAGTCCGCCGAGAGAAAGGATCCCAGTAGAAGAATCCATATCAGCTGTTGTCGCATATCAGATAATCAGGTTGTTTAGCACTTTTTGTAACTGAATTTCATCAAGTCCACGTTTCATGACGCCATTATGGACATGTGAAAGGGTGCCTGTTTCTTCAGAAACGACCAGGATATGAGCATCAGTCTCTTCAGACAGTCCCAATGCAGCGAGATGTCGTGTTCCCAGCTTCATTCTAGCCCCATGAGGCTCTTCTGATAGTGGCAGGATACACTTGGCTGATTCAATCACTTCGTGGTTTATTATCACTGCTCCATCATGGAGGGGTGATGTGGGATTAAATATTGATACCAGAAGTTCGGCTGATACGCGAGCATTGATTGAGGCTGATTTCTCCTTGATATGTTTCAACCCAACTTCACCTTCCATAACAATCAGCATACCCCATTTGCGATCCTGACAAGTCATTATGGCGTTAGAAATCTCATCTACCATAGCGAGATTCTTAACCCTGAACACGTACCGAACAAAAGGATTTTGACCCAGATAAATTAAAATCCTTCTCAGTTCAGGTTGGAAAAGAATCACAACTGCAATAACCCAGACGGTTGAAAGATTAGATAAGAGCCAGGACATACCGTGAAGTTCCGCCCAGCGAACAATTACTGACAGTAGGATCAGTATCAGGATGCCAGACAGCAATTGTGCAGCCCTGGTTCCCTTAAAGACTTTATATAAGGAATAAAGGATAAAGGACACTGCAAGGATATCGACGACATCGTAGACACGCACAGACAGGAAAGCGAGTGAGAAAAGTTCAAAACGCCAGAAATATATCGTGACGGTTGTAACCACGAGTCCAAGGACGATAAAAAGGATATTTTTTCTTTCAGACATTGCGCAATTTAATCCGAATGTTTTTGAATGGCACTGAAGATATCAAGAACTTGCCGTGTTTCAGCGACGTCATGAACTCTGAAAATTCGAACACCCCTCATGAATCCTGAAAGAAGGGCTGCCAGCGATCCACCCAGGCGTTGGTCTATTGGTGAGCCATCAATCATACCGATAAATGATTTCCTGGAAGCGCCAAGCAGGACAGGTCTACCTCTGGCATTTAAACGATGCAGATTTCCCAATAGAGTCAGATTGTCCTCCAAAGATTTCCCAAACCCAATTCCGGGATCCACCACAATCCGTTCAATATCAATCCCAAACGAGGTCGCAGCATGGATACGTTCAATGAGAAAGCGTTTAATATCGACCAGAACGTTGTCATATGAAGGCGCTACCTGCATGGTTTCGGGTTTCCCCTGCATATGCATAAGTATATATCCCGCCTTACTTTCACGGACAATCCCAAACATTTCTGGATCACTCCGACCTGCAGAAATATCATTTATAATATGAGCTCCTGCGTTAAGCGCAGCCTGTGCTACTGCTGCCTTTTGAGTATCTATTGAAATGATTGCGTCTGATTGTGCAGCCAGCGCTGTGATAACTGGCACTATGCGAGATATTTCCTCTTCCACTGATACTGGACGTGACCCGGGACGTGTAGATTCTCCCCCAACATCAATAACGCTAGCTCCCTGATCCAACATCTCCAGCGCTCGAGTAACCGCTATTGCAGGTTCAATATATTGGCCAGCATCGCTAAATGAATCAGGAGTTACATTTAGAACACCCATAATGACAGGGATATCTAGATGTAACTCCTGATCTTTAACCAACCATTTTTGCCCTATTTCATATGAGACTCTGTCCTCAGTCATAGGAAATGTTGATAAATTACTCTTTTGGTTCTTCTGGAGCTGGCTCTTCAGAACCCTCACTCTCAACTGTCTTCCTGGGTTTAGCGGGTCTTCTTCTAACTGGTGCCTTTCGCTTAACTGGAGTTGGTTTTTTCACCTCTTCCTCCACTTTTGGGGAGGCTTCTTGAACACCGGGCTCCACCGTTGGAACAGCTGTATCAATTTTTGGGGCATGAGGTTCTACTGCCTTTACAGGCTCATTTACTACCCCTGAAGTAACATTTTCTGGTCTTGGACGTGGATTATCAGAGCGGTGTCTTGGGTTATTCGATCTACCCCGCCCTCTCTGAGGATTCTCACTTTTCTTCTCTTGAGTATGATCAACATACTTTAGACCTAATATCCCATCAAGTTGACGACCATCTATACTTTCCTTCTCCAGGAGCAGATTTGTAATTAGTTCCAGTTTATCCTGATTTTTGGAGACGATGTCTCTTGCTTTTTTATAGGCAGTATCAATGATCTTTCGAACTTCCGCGTCAATCTTTTTGGAAATATCTTCACTAAAATCACGATGAACTCCCAAATCACGACCAATAAATATTTCTTCCTTCTTCTGACCATAGGTCATGGGACCCATCTTTTCACTCATGCCCCACTCAACCACCATTTTTCTGGCGAGAGATGTGGCCCGCTCAATATCATTTCCAGCGCCTGTGGTCATCTGTTTAAGAACAACTTCCTCAGCAACGCGACCACCCATCAGGATGGCCAGCATGCCTTCCATGTAATCCTTGGAAAAATTATAGCGATCATCAACGGGTAGCTGAGCTGTAAGCCCAAGGGCACGGCCTCGTGGAATAATGGTGACCTTGTGGACAGGATCAGTACCAGTTGTCAAGCGCGCAACCAGAGCATGTCCTGCTTCGTGAACAGCCGTCGTTCTCTTTTCCTTCTCCGTAATGACCATGCTACGACGTTCTGAGCCCATCATCACTTTGTCTTTTGCGTGCTCAATATCCACCATTTCAACACGTTGTTTTCTGTGTTTGGATGCCAGAAGCGCTGCCTCATTAATAAGGTTTGCCAGATCTGCTCCTGACATGCCAGGCGTTCCTTTCGCAATGACATCAAGGCGAACATTCTTGGCCAGGGGAATATTCTTGGAGTGTACTTTGAGAATAGCTTCCCGACCACGAACATCAGGGTTATCTACGGAAATCTGCCTATCAAAACGGCCTGGTCTCAATAGGGCCGAATCCAACACATCAGGTCGATTGGTAGCCGCCAGTAAAATGATGTTGTCAGTGGCTTCGAATCCATCCATTTCTACCAGGAGGGCATTCAGTGTCTGTTCTCTCTCATCGTGACCGCCTCCTAAACCAGCTCCACGCTGGCGACCCACGGCATCTAATTCATCAATAAAGATAATACAGGGTGAACTTTTCTTGCTCTGTTCGAATAAATCACGAACACGGCTGGCACCTACACCAACAAACATTTCAACAAAATCAGCACCGCTCAGGCTAAAGAAGGGAACCCCAGCTTCACCGGCCACAGCCCTTGCCAACAAGGTTTTACCCGTTCCAGGTGGTCCAATTAAGAGAGCACCTTTGGGAATTTTGCCACCAAGTTTTTGGAAGCGATCGGGATGTTTTAGATATTGAACAATTTCTCTAAGCTCTTCCTTTGCTTCTTCGCAACCGGCCACATCCCTAAAAGTGGTTTGAGGTTTTTCCTGATCAATGATTTTTGCTCGGCTCTTACCAAAGGAAAATATACCCTTGGTTCCCCCACCACCAGATTGCATGCGACGCATAAGAAAGAACCAGAAGAAGATGATGAGGAACCAGGGCAATATCTGAAAAAGATAATCTACCCAATCACGGGTCTCGTCCTGGAATTCATAGACAATACCCATGGCATCCCACTCTGCAGTGACATCACTGTCAATCGTTGGAGATAAAACAACCCAAAATTTAGTGTAATCTTTGCTCACACCATTTATGACAGTAGTTTCAGGAACTTTCAGTGCGCCATGAAATTGATTTTTCTTCAAGACGGCGGTTTCAATTTTGCCGTCAAGCAGCAGGTCTCTATATTCTGTGTACCCCAGCTTCTGGACATGTTCAGTGTCCGTTTTCAATACCTGAGCAAAAACAAAAACCGACATTAGAATGACAACCCATAAAAGAGTAGTCTTCAATCCTTTTTGCCAGTTCTCATTACCCTCACCCGGACGCGTAATCTTGATATTCGTGGATTTTTTGACGGGTTTTGATTCAGGTCGAGGACTATTTTTCGGTCGAGAATCTTTATTATCTCGATTGTCCCGTTTGTCCTTGGTGTCCCTATTATCGCGTTGGTTGCGATTATCTGTTTTTGGATAGGGTTTTCTTGGTGGTCTACGACGTTGATTTGAGCTTCTGTCGTTACGACGAGGAGTGTTGTCCTGATTTCTAGGACCCTTCTCCTGATTTTTATTCGATTGATTGTCTGCGTTCATGATGTCCTTTTACAAATTCATTTTTACAGGAAATGCCCAGATCGAGGGTAAGTTCCTAAACTTTTGGTCAAGATCCAAACCATAGCCTACGAGAAAGCGGTCTGTTACTTCAAAACCAACATACTCTGCTTCAAATTCGAGCTTGAGACATTCTGGTTTAAAAAGTAGTGAGGCGAAGGCAACTGAGGCAGGCTGATTTTCTAGAATTCTGTGTTTCAAAAATCTGGCTGTCAGACCACTGTCAATGATATCTTCAACAATAATCACATCTCGACCGGTGATAATACAGCTGATATCTTTAAGAAGTCGAACGGTCCCAGATGATTCGGTGCCAGAATGATATGAGGAAACTTTGATAAAATCCATTTCACAATCAATATCAAGCCTTTTAGCAAGATCTGCCAGGAAGAAGACTGAGCCATTCAAGACACCTATGAGAATCGGTACTTTGCCAGCATAATCAGTAGATATTTGCTTGGCCAGCTCATCAATTCTTTTCTCGATGACTTCACGGGTAAAGATTTCTTCTAAAACCTGACCGGAGTATTTACCCATGTTTTCCACTACCCGCGTATTCATTCGAACGTTCCCTTTTGAAATTGAATCTTCATACAGTGCTTCGATCTATTTTCTTTGATTAATTCATCAGAAATCATGTGGGATGGTGCTGTGCGAATGCCAGCTACCAAAACGATTTCACCCCGATGTTCAACAATTGGATAAAACGCTTTCAAATGGGGAGCAACTCGCGCTGCTTGCATGATATGGTAGATAGATACGTATCTACCTGATGCATCCACTTTCATTTTATCACCTGATTCTGCAACACGGATTTTGTATGAGTCTAATACATCCGTGTACCAGAGGAAAGCAGGATCTTGAATATGATCTCCAAGAATAGATGTTGTAAATTCAACCTTAAAGAAAGGAAAGCTCATCTGTCCGGCTACTGATAGTGGTGTACCAGACCAGCGATAATCCCATGGTTTGAAAAGGGTGATCGCCCCCCTGTCTCGAATGGCCCTTACCGCGGCTGGAAGCTGTATTTCCTTTCCAATTGAGTTGTCACTAAACAATGATTTCAAAGCATTGAAATGCTTGGATGAAATTCCCTGTGGCATCAAAGATATTGATTGAAAAGCTCTGTCAAAAATCGCCTTTTGGATCGGCGAAAAATAGTCGGGGAGGTCTCCCAATCCTAATGCTATTTTTGGAACATAATCCACTCTAAATCCTTTTATATCAACATCTTCTATACTTGTTTCTACCAATCGATTTAGTGCTCGACCCTCTCGCAATAATCCCTCGATTGCAGTTCGCAACCGGTCATCAATATCATTGTTCAGGGCTGGAATAAGATTTGCCCTGATATTATTCCTTAAAAAGGAGATATCTGAGTTTGATTGGTCAGTACGATATTGAAGCGTGTGTTTTTCTGAATAGGCGTAGATTTCCGCACGTGTGTAATTCAAAAGGGGCCTGATAAAACTATCGGTCCATTCACTGATCCCAGCCAAACCCTGGAAACCAGTTCCCTGATATAAATTTAAAAGGAGCGTTTCAATCTGATCGTCTACATGCTGGCCCGAAGCAACATAGTCGTAGCCCAGTTGGTTCTTTAGCTGCAAGAAGGCAGCTCGGCGCCTGATACTCCCGGCTTCTTCAAGGCTCATGCCATTCAATTTTGCGTATGCTTGAATATCTTCTGAGATTGTATGAACTTGAAATCCAAGGTCAGAACCCAGTTGCTTCACAAATTCCCGATCCTTATCACTCTCAGCTCCCCGTAGCTGATGATCAAAATGAACAATGCTGATTTGAATACCTGGGAGATCATGGAGCAGGTGAAGTAGTGCTGTGGAGTCGATACCACCCGAACAAGCCACTAAAACCTTGAGTTGTGGTTTATACCAGTCTGCAGATAGGCAGTAGTGACGAAATATTGTGCTGTTTAACATAAAAGCGACCCTATGAGATCTATAGAGTCGCTTTGTATTTATTCATATTTTGCGGAATGTCTACACCTCATCAAAGAACCAATCACTTAGGGATTGAATCTTTTGCTCGTAAGAATTCGGGTACATAAACCAGGTTGCCGCAGAGATAGAACTCAGAAGTGAGTTTCCATCCTGTGGCGTGAAACAGAATCCCACCAGCTCTTTGCCACCATCGATAAGCTGAAGGCTTGGTGTGGAAATAACTGTCTGGTTCAAGATTCGACCATAGTGGCCATGATCCCGACCAAATGAGAATACTTGACTGGATAACTTCTTTTCGGTCATGGCAACCAGGGGGTTTTTTTCAAAAATATCCACGACCTGAGCCATGGTCATGGCTTCTTTCATCTTAATATTAAAGTGGACGATATGCATGTATTGCGTATTCAATTTCATGGCCGATGAAAATATGTTCACATCATAGCCCAACGTTTTAAACAGATTTGCGGCATCTTTTGCATGATGGGTACCATAGCGCTCAGAACTATGAGAACCAACTTCGGGTGCCGGGATAAAATCATTGGCCTGACTTAAGTCATTGGCCCGACGAATCATCACAAATCGCCCATCCAAAAGATTCTCTGGATCACCATTATGCATCCCAATGGTCTTAACCAGAGAGGAAAGATTGTGGGTATTACAGGAAACAACCTGCAAAAAGCGATCTTCGCCATGAATCAGGGCTTCATCATTGATACCCCGAGCGTAGGGTTTACCAAAACCTGTTTCACTTCCCTGAGCGATAAATCCCAGTGTGTTATGATCGAAATTATGGTAATATTTAACTTTATTTTTATGACCGACACCCTTTGGTGTACAATCAATAACAACAGCCGCTCTGTCAATCGCCTCAACTGTAGAAAATGCAGGAGACAATCCTATGTCCTGAAATCCCTCTATTGCTTCTTGATCCGTTACCAGACGAGCCCCTCGTTTTAGCAGCCTGAGAACCTTGGCATGCTCACTCTTCAGTGGTGTGCGCTTATGAAAGGTTATTTCATCAATACCGAGGCTGGCCTTGTAGTCGGACAATAATCCAATTAATGGCTCACCAATTGTGCCCGTACCTACAACGTGTACAATTTTCTTGGACATATGGGAAATCCCTATTTCTTTTGGTGGATTAGTTCTTTTAGGAGTGTCATTTCCTGGCTTAAGTGATCCACTTTTTTATTCATATACCAGATAAATCCAAAGATTCCCAGCCAGATGAAGCCATAGGCCAGAAACAAATATACAAAAGCATCCATTTATAAAATCTCCATTTCTTTGAACTGCTTATTTAGCGTGTCCTCAAGTGTCAACAACTGATAGCGTTTGCGAATCAAATACACATACAGGAGCGTAAATGTTGCCAGTGAAAACATAAATGTGAAAAACATGGGAGCGGCTAAACTACCTTCACTACTAGCCATAACAGCCTTTGGGTGTTGTGTCTCCCACCAGCGAATGGAATAATAGACGATAGGTACATCAATAAAGCCAATAATTCCCACCACTGCAGAAAGATTAGCTCGTTTACTCCCATCAGGCAGATAGCGGCGTAACATGAGATAAGCGACATAAATAAGCCACAATATCAATGATGATGTCAAACGAACATCCCAGGTCCACCAGATACCCCAAACCGGTTTTGCCCAAATTGGACCGGTAATTAGAACCAGTGTGATGAAGAGGACTCCAATTTCAGCTGATGCAACTGAAATAAGCTCGTATTTACGGTTGCGGGTCGCCAGGTAGGCAACACTGCCACCAAATACCACAAAGAAGGCTAGAAAGCCAAGCCAGGCGCTGGGAACATGGAAATAGAATATCCGCTGGGCAATCTGCTCAGCCGGGTTGGAAGCCTTGATTTGAGGTACCCATTGAAAAATTAAATAGATACTCACCAGGAATGCAATGAGTAGAATTGCCAGCAGTATTTTATCAATTTTGGATCTCATGAATTGCCTTTAATAATTTGGTTGGATTGGTTCATTTTAATCTTCTAGAATAAAATCAAAGAGCATATAGGAAAGTGTGAAAAAAATAACATCAAATGCTCCAACCCTCAGAAGAAGTGGGTAAAAAGCTTGTGTCACTTCGCCACTCAGTACCATTCCGCTCAGAGTAACTGACCAGATGATAATAGGTGAAACCAGTGGCCACAATAAGAGGGAGAGCAGAATCTGCTGATTCCTTGTATGTACAGCGACTGCTGAGAGTATCGTTCCCAGGCTTGTAAAACCTATGGTTCCAGCCAGAATTACGGGAATAAGCTTGAACATACCCAGAGAAAGCTGCAAATCATAAAAGATGACGAATATGGGGAAGATTAATGCCTCAAACATGAGCATGATGATGGTAACACTTAAAAATTTTCCCACATAAATCTGCCCACCATCGACAGGCATCAAAGCCATAGCTCGAAGATTCCCATTCTCTTTTTCCAGAGCAAAGGACTGATTGAGACCAAACATGCCAGAGAAAACAAAAGCTACCCAGAGTAATCCTGGAGCTATCTCAAGCATGACCAGTCTGGATACTTCAAATGTAAAATTGAAAATAACGAATATGAGCAGGGAGAATATCCACATTGCCAGAATACTCTCTTTGGATCTGAACTCCATGCGGAGATCTTTTTTTAATATTGAGATGGCTGTGCGCATCATGACCCCACCTCACCAACTTCCGCACTAAAGTATTTCTCTCGAATGGCATCTGGATTAGTATCAGACATCAATCCATCTTGTACAATCTTGTGCTTAGAAATAATAAGGTATCGATTAGATAGCTCTGCAGCGGTATGCAAATCGTGGGTTGTCAGCACAATGGTTCTCCCCATTGCCTTTTGCTTTTTAAGCAGGGCGATGAGCATTCCAATAGCATGTTGATCCAAACCAGTAAATGGTTCATCCAGAAGCAGCAAAGAGGGCTCATGCAACAAAGCCCTGGCAATGGTCAGGCGTTGGGTCATACCTCTACTGTAAGTCGCCACAAGATCAAAACGCCGATGAGTCAATTCAACATCATTGAGCACTGCTTCGATTCGTGCGCTTGAATCCGGAACATTATAAATACGACTATAGTATTGGAGATTTTCGAGAGCCGTCAGATTACCATACAGAAACATCTCATGGGAAATCACTGCCAGTTTCGCCTTATTTTCACGGTCGCTCGGATCAGTTCCGAAAAGTTTAACTTCACCTTCGCTGGGTCTCGATATCCCGCTAATAATATTTAGAAGTGTTGTTTTACCGGCACCATTGCGACCGAGGATACTGACGAACTCTCCTGCTTGAACCGAGAATGAAACACCACGGAGGGCAATAATCCGTCCAAAATCTTTGGATACACCTAGAACCTCAAGAGCAGGTACGCTCAAACTATTTGATCCTATCCAATGTTTTATAGACAGATACAAGACGATAGAGAAGTTTCTCCCTCTCATCTGCATCTGAGGTTTTATCACCGGATTGGGCATATTGTTTTAGAAGCTCAGATTTTTGCTTTTTCAACATTTCGATAGATTCCAGCTTCAAGTCTGCGCTCTGCTGCGTCACTGAAACAAACAAAGATACGAGAAGTGCCATAACCAGGACCCCTGCGAGGGCTAACTCAATGCTGGAATCCATTCGATTTTCAATGACAATTTTTCCAGTATTTGGTTGCTCGGAATGATCATGTTCATCTGGCCCAGTCTCTGACATTCCACTTCCCGAAACCTGGAACTCCAACATGGTTCCTGCCTTGACGCCCTCAATGGCATAAATAGCGAGACCATTCTCGTTGTCTGTACCTTCGCGTGAAAGGCCTGGGGCTGAGATAGATAAATCGATAGGCATGGTATAGACGTGAAAATGGTCAATATCATATCCTACTAATTCAGTTAGGGAGGTTCCACTTGGGTCATAGGCCGTATAGTAGGCCATGTCAATTTCAGAAAGACCAGGTTTGACGGGATTAGACAGTACCTGCCCGTTGTCCGTATCTATAGGCGCTGTTCTCACCGGCATGGTACCACTTTTAAAGGTCAAATTTTCCAACTCTGTAACATTTTGGGGAACATGAACTTTTACCAGACCGGGAACTGCGGAAAAAGTCACGGGAGGTGAAGACATATTTTCCAGAACAATGCGCTTCTGGATGTACAGTCTATCCTCAAACCCATAAATAACAAAGAATGGGACAGATACCTTTACATCCCGAAGCGTTTCACTTGACTCATAAACCGTCAATGAGGTTTCCCAGGCAGTTACCCCAGGTGTGGGAACAAACATGACAGAATAGTTCACCCCACTTAGCGTAGCGCGGACAAGATATTGACTTTGCACACCCGATGGGACGTCACTGAATGTTGTTGCTTTGACCACATCTGATGCAGAAGCAATTTCAGCCATACCGGCAGTTAGATCAATGAGAGCAACATGATCCGCATTGCCTGGTGCATTTTTTGTTCCGTTGATAATATTTACGCGGAGATCACCTGCGAAGCTAAAAACAATCAGCATCTGCAGGATCAGGAATTGTTGAACGAAACGTGAATTCATGACAACCCCTTTCCGCATTTCATACAAAACTTAGCCTCAGGTAGATTCTCTGCTCCACACGCAGTGCAAAAGGTTGCAGTGTTGCTTTTTGATTTCTTCTTACTTTTTTTGTGCTTTTTGCCAAGATGAGCAATATCATTATGAATTCTATCCATAAGCTCGTTGGATTTTTGGCCTTCCAGCTTCTCAATAACCCGACCTGCTTCACTGAGAAATGACTGACGTATATTTTTAAAATCCTTTTCACTCAAGCGTCCCATGGCAAAATCAAATTCCAGATCTGCAATATTGCCATATACCCGCTGTTTTCTATCTGCAAGCTCTTCAACTTCCATATGGAGTGATACCCAGGTGCTATCTTTTTTGAATAGAGGCATGACAATCCACACAAGAAATGCTAGACCGGTAAGGTAAGCTAAGTAACTCATTATTCGCCTCCCGCCTTGGATTCTCGTAGATTGGGTAACATGGCGAAGAGCGTCCCTAGAGTCAAAATGAATGCACCAATCCAAACCAAGCTTACAAATGGATTTCGATAAACCTGAACGATGACTTTTGTCCCATCATTGCTCATACCAGACAAGACGGCGTATATATCCTCACGTAAAGTTGAATAAATGTCGACTTCTGTTGATGGTTGCTCGGAAGCGAAATAAAATCGTTTCTCCGGTCTGATGACGTCTATAAGCCGATCGTTCCTGTACATCTCCATCTCAAGGGTTTGGGATGAGTAGTTTTCTGTCTGAGCCTCAGTAATCTTGGTGGCATTAAAGGTATAAGGACCCAATTGAAAGGAGTCTCCCTCTCCGACTTCGGCTCGTGTCTCAGAGTTAAATGCATTTCCTGTAAATCCCACGAACATGACGACCATAGCAGCGTGGATCAAATATCCACCATATCTGCGGGTATTTTTTCGAGAGAGCATATACATGGCAACCAGAAAATTCTCGCCGGAATTTTTTTTCCGGATGTTGGCTCCCTTCACAAATTCGACAACAATGGTCCACATGACAAAGAAGGATATAGCAAAAGAGCCCAAAGCCCATCCGTCACGCATACCCAATGCAAGCAGCACAAGAACTAAGAAAACGCTCCCCAGTATAGGCCACCCAAAGCTACGCTTCAGCGTTTCAACAGATGTATGTCTCCAAGCTAATAATGGTCCAGCTCCGGTCAGCAGCAAAAGAGCTAAACCAATTGGAATCATAATATTGTTGAACCAGGGAGGTCCCACTGTGATTTGATCTCCAGTAAACAGCTCACTAATAACAGGAAACATTGTACCCCACAAGACTGCTATGGTAGCCAGCAGGAAGAGTAAATTGTTAAACAGGAATCCACTTTCTCTTGAGACAAGAGATTCCATTTCTTCATCAGGTTTTAGATCCTTGCGGCGATATAATAGGAGTGTGACGCTGAAAATAATGCCCATGCTTAAAAAGATTGCGAAAGCTGGTCCAAGACCTGAGTTGGCAAAGGCATGTACCGAGCTCACAATTCCACTGCGAGTTAGAAAAGTACCAAATATTGAGAGTAAATATGTGGCAATCACAAGCGCCATGTTCCAGATTTTCAACATCCCCTTGCGTTCTTGTATCATAACAGAATGCAGATAAGCTGTTGATGTCAACCAGGGTAGCAAAGAAGCATTCTCTACTGGATCCCAGGCCCAATAACCGCCCCACCCGAGCTCTACGTATGCCCATTTTCCACCCAGCACAATACCGACAGCCAGAAAGCCCCAGGTAGTTAGTGCCCAGCGTCTGGTGGTGTGAATCCACCCTGCACCAAGTTTGCCTGTAATCAGTGCTGCAATAGCGAAGGCAAACGGGACAACAGACCCTACATATCCGATAAACAGAATAGGAGGATGAATAATCATGGCTGGGTGCTGAAGTAATGGATTTAATCCACGGCCATCACGTGCTGTGAATTCCTGGAGGGTGTTCCCAAATTCCTGATAAAGTGTCTGGAAAGGGTTGGAAATAAAGACGCTCAAAATGGAAAAGAAAACCATAGTCGAAGCCAAGACAAAGAGGACGTATGGCATAAGATCATTATTTTTGTGACGATTTTGATAGGCTACAATTGCACTGAATATGGTCACAATCCAGGTCCACAGCAAAAGGGAGCCATTATGACCAGCCCATAATGCTACAATTTTGTAAAATAATGGTAATGCAAAATTGGTATTACTGGCGACATACTCAATTGAGAAGTCACTGGTAACCAATAAATATTCGAGGGCAAGAACCGCCAGTGTTGTCACACCAAACGCAGCATATGCACCTCTTCTCGCGGCTTCTAAAAGCCCTCTGCGCTTGGTCACCCCTGCCGCTAATGCGGTGAGTGCGGTAAATACGCTTACCGGGAACAGAAAAAATAAAAGGATGTTTCCTAAATCAGCCATTTAACTAAATCCTAACTATATGGTTTTAAATCTCAGGGGAAGAATAATCGGCTTCATACTTTGAAGCACATTTTGCTTGTATACGTTCAGCGTGAAAAATGCCATCTTGCTTCAGTTTTCCTGAAACAATTACCTCAGCATCCATATCATTGTTAAATGTGTCTGGAATCGGGTCTTTTCCAATATAATGGATACCCAATTCAGAGCCGCCTTCAGTAATGATAAAATCCAGGTCAAGGTTGTTACGAACAATACTACCCTTTTTCAGGTCACCATTAACCTTAAGTGTCAAAGCTTGAGCCCGCGAGCCCAGCATTAAGACCTCACTCACACTTTTTGAGTAGGACATGGTCGTATCTTCTTTCATACCCTGTACCGCCAGCACAATTACTGCGGCAACAATGACAAGAGAGCCGATTACAAATTTAAGTTTGTTACTATTCAATGGATTTAGCTCCTATTTATGATTTGAATATATTTATAATTTTATCTTTCATCGACATTGCTGCCGGTTCAAGATTCACAGGATAAACCTCAACGGGATCACCCCTTAGAATTTTTCCTGGATTTTCTTTAAGCAGTAAATCTGCATATTCAACACCGTATCTCTCTGATAACCAGTCATATCCAGGTTTTGAATAAAGTGGTCTGGCCTGTATATTATGGCTATCACTTCCAACCAGATGCACAGCATCTCTGTCAAACAGGAAATTTGCGAGCTTTTCGGTGTTTGGTCCCAGAGTACCAAGAAATGACCCGATATCCAACTGCGTTGGGCAGCCCATATTTATCAACTCTTCCAATCTTTGTGGATCTCGTTGCCAGGGCTTAATGCGCTCGGGATGAGCAATGATGGGTGTGACTCCCTTGCGAGTGATCTCGTATATGATGCGCTCCAGATTATTTGGTACAGAATGGAAGGCGAATTCCAGGAGGAGGTATTTTCCACCAATAAGGACGTCAAGTTCTTCAAGAATAATGGGCAACATATCCTGATATCGAACTTCTGCAGTGACTGTGACTTCAACGGGAAGCTCATGGGTTTTAATAAGTCCCAGAACCGTTTGTTTGCCCTTCTCAATCTTAGCTTTCCACTCTCCAGTCCCCTTGATAATATCAGCTTCATACAGGTGTGGCGTTAATACAAGATGATCGACACCCTGCCTCACGGCCTCTTTTAGCATAGATAGTGCCATATCTTCATTTTTGGCACCATCATCTACTGCTGGAAGCATATGATTATGAATATCTATCATTTCGGGAATAATAACCTTCTAAAATACGGGGGTTTCAGTATAGGTTCCGTAAACAGCCTTCATGGCGTCTACCATCTCTCCAAGTGTGGCTGACTGGCGCACAGCCTCAAGCAGAGGTGGCATTACATTGGTTCCAGACTCACAAGCCTGTGTCAATTCAGCCAAAGCTTTTTCTGTATTTTCTTGATTTCTGAGAGCCCTTAGCGCTTTGACTTTAGAGACCTGATTTTGTTCCACAGATTTATCAATTTTAAGAACTGGGATGTCAATTGTCTCATTTTCACGAATAAAGGCATTCACACCGACAATAATTCGCTTTTTCTCATCATATTTACGGGCAACATCATAAGCGGCTTTGCCAATTTCTCGTTGAAAGTAGCCCACTTCAATAGCAGCCACGACTCCACCCAATTCATCGATGGTTTTAAAATACTTCTCTGCCTCATCTTCCATCTTATCAGTCATTGCTTCCACATAATAGGATCCACCCAGAGGATCAATAGTCGATCCAACACCGGTCTCATATGCAATAACCTGTTGAGTCCTCAGAGCAATCTCCACACTTTTTTCGGTGGGCAGCGCCAGTACTTCGTCCATAGAGTTGGTATGTAATGATTGAGTTCCACCTAAAACGCCAGCAAGGGCCTCATAGGCTGTCCTGACGATGTTATTTTCGGGCTGTGGAGCCGTAAGACTATGACCAGCAGTCTGGGTATGGAAACGGAGCATCCAGGATCGAGGATCCTTGGCGCCATACTTTTCCTTCATACGTTTCGCATAAATTCTTCTGGCGGCTCTAAATTTTCCGATTTCCTCAAAGAAATCTATGTGAGAATTAAAAAAGAAACTCAGACGGCGTGCAAACTTGTCTACATCCAACCCTCGAGCAATAGCTGCCTCTACATAAGCAAAGCCGTCAGCCAGGGTAAAGGCCAATTCCTGTGCAGCAGTTGATCCAGCCTCACGAATGTGATAACCAGATATGGAAATCGTATTGTAGGCAGGCATATGGTCAGTACACCATTCAATCATATCTGTGATGATATGCATGGATGGTTCAGGAGGGAAAATGAACTCCTTTTGTGCAATGTATTCCTTGAGAATGTCGTTTTGCAGAGTTCCGTTCAATTTATCAGATGAAACACCCTGTCTTTCACCGACAACCACATACATGGCAAGTAGAATTATAGCAGGTCCATTGATAGTCATAGAGGTTGAGACCTGGTCAAGGGGAATGCCATCAAACAGGGTCATCATATCATCAATTGAATTGATGGATACACCGCAGTGCCCAACTTCACCCAGTGACAGCGCATGATCTGAATCATAACCCATAAGTGTGGGCATATCAAATGCAACGCTCAGTCCAGTCTGTCCCTGTTGCAACAAAAATTTGAAGCGTTTATTGGTATCTTCAGGTGTTCCAAACCCGGCGAATTGTCTCATGGTCCATAAGCGACCTCGATACATATTGGGGTGGACTCCCCTGGTAAAAGGGTATTCTCCAGGGAATCCATTTTTTTCCATGTATTGATCTAAATTCTCATTCTCTTCATCCGGCAGATATAGTAATTCATTGGACAATCCAGAAACTGTATCATAGTCATACACGCGTTCCTTGGATTCAGCAACTTTCTGTTTCCAGCGTTTCAGGCTAGCTTCATAGGATTGATCTGGCATACGAGTACCCATTCTGAATAATTATTTACTCAATTTAAGAATTGCAGCTGCAATGTCTTCTGATGTCAGCTTTACTTCGGCTAACAACTGCGCCCGTGATCCGTGGGTCACAAATCTATCTGGCAGCGTATGTGAATGTATCCTGGCGCAGTTTTCTACGGGTTCCGCAAACGCCTTTATGGTTTGCGAAAGGCTACCTGGATAATTGTTCTCTTCAACGACCACGATGTGTTTATTTGAGGTCATGAGGGACAAAAGCATTGCCTCATCAAAGGGTTTGATAAATTTAGCATCGATATAGCTGGCATTAACGCCTCTGGCTTCCAGGATTTTAAGTGCTTTCTCTACCACAGGGTTCATGGAACCCACTGCAATTATGGCAATATCTTTACCTTCTGAGATCATCTCCCATTTACCTACCTTAACTGCCTTACTCTTAACTGTTTTTCTATTTTTTACTGCTGAAGCTTTTGGGTAGCGTATAAAGAATGGACCACCCTCATGCAAGAGAGCAGTCTGCATCATATGGCGCAGCTCCTCACCATTGCGGGGTGCTGCTACGACAACTCCAGGAATACTGGAAAGATATGATAAATCCAGAACCCCGTGGTGCGTAGGTCCATCCTCGCCCACCAATCCCGCTCGATCAAGCATAAAAATAACGGGTAATTTCTGAACTGCAATATCATGCACGAGCATGTCATAGGCCCGTTGCAGGAAGGTGGAATAAATAGCTACAAATGGCTTCAGGCCACGTGCAGCAAGTGCTGCAGCAAATGTTACAGCATGTCCCTCTGCAATACCAACATCATAGAAACGATCAGGATGTTCTTTGGCATAACCAGACAATCCCGTCCCCTCACGCATGGCTGCCGTCACTGCTACAATTCGTTTATCCTTTTTTGCCAGGGATGTCAGCTCATCACCAAAAACATTAAGAAAAGGTGGCACATCATTCTTTGTGCTGGGCTGCCCAGGTTTGGCTGCAGGGCCGATTCCATGAAATTTAATTGGATTCTCCTCAGCAAGAGCAAATCCATACCCCTTTTTAGTGATGATATGCAGCATAATCGGAGTATTGATATCTTTGATATTTTCCAGTGTGGATATCAAAAGGGGCAAATCATTGCCGTCTATGGGTCCAAAATATCGAATCCCCATTTCATCGAATATGACACCAGGTACCAGGAGATTTTTGAGGCTCTCCTCAATTTTCTTCATACCAGTTCGAACTGTATTCTTACCGATAGGTAACTTCCCGGTAACATTCCAGAGCTCATCCCTGACACGATTATAAAGCGGATTGGTAGTAATTTTTGAGAGATACTTAGACATAGCTCCGACATTTGGTGAGATGGACATCTCATTGTCATTGAGAATGATCATCATCCGGGTTCTCAGGTGTCCCAAATTGTTTAAACCTTCAAAGGACAGACCACCCGTCAATGCTCCGTCACCAATGACAGAGATAACCTGATGCTTCTCTCCCTTCAGATCTCGCGCTATGGCGAAACCAACACCTGCAGAAATGGAAGTTGATGCATGACCCGCGCCATAAATATCATGCTCGCTCTCCATGGGCTTGCAAAAGCCGCTGATTCCACCATATTGACGAATGGTTTTCAGTGCTTCGCGACGACCTGTCAGGATTTTATGAGCATAGGCTTGATGACCAACATCCCAGATAATCTTGTCGTTGGGTGAATCAAATACTTTATGAAGAGCAACTGAAAGCTCAACGACGCCCAGCGTGGGTGCCAGATGTCCACCTGTTTCTGAAACAACTTCTATGGTGTAATCTCGCACCTCCTGACAGAGCTGAAGCAGGCTCTCCATAGATAATGATTTCATATCAGCAGGAGAATCTATGGTTTTTAATAATTTATATTTATCCGACATGGAGCGACTACCTCGACTTTAAAACGATTTCATCCACAAAATATTTATGGATGCCTGGATCTTCAGTCAGCTCAGGATGAAAGGAGGCCACCAATACATTGCCCTGTCTCATGAGAACCGGGTCTACTCCAAATACTGCCAGGGACTGGACGTTTGGTTTGATTTCTCGAAATTTAGGGGCACGAATAAATATGGCATGAAAATCATGATCTAAGATCGTGGGAATAATAAGGGATGTTTTGAAGGACTCAATTTGACGCCCATACGCGTTTCGTTCAGCTTTATAATCAATTTTATTAAAACAGCGAACCCGCTCATCGTCAATCTGCTGCCCCAGCAGTATTGCTCCGGCACAAGTCCCAAATACAGGCATTGTCTCCAAAGCTTCATTCATGGGCTCCCACAACCCCTCTTCTTCCAGAAGCAGTGACATGGTGGTGGATTCACCGCCTGGTAGAATGAGCGCATCGATAAGCTTCAAGTCTTCAGGCTCACGAACTGCTCGACTCTTTATACCAAGTTTACCCATACTGAAAGCATGTTTAGCAAAGCTGCCCTGCAAGGCAACTACACCAATAGTTAAATCATCATATTCTGGTGGAACAGTCAAATTATCTCCCTACCAACCTCTGTCTTGCATTCTGTCTTCTGGTTTGATTTCACCCATATCAAGACCTCTCATGGCTTTTCCCAGGCCTGTGGAAATCTCAGCCAGCTTGTCAGGCTTATCAAAAAAGGTTGCCGCTTGCACGATGGCTCTGGCCATGGCTTCAGAGTCCTCAGATTTAAAAATTCCTGATCCGACAAAAATTGTCTCTGCGCCAAGCTGCATCATAAGGGAGGCATCGGCGGGAGTGGCAATGCCACCGGCTGAGAAATTTGGAACAGGAAGTTTACCCGTTTCCGCAACTTGAGCAACCAGATGAAATGGTGCACCCATGTTTTTTGCTGCAGCCATGAGTTCATCAGTTCTCAAAGTACTTAATTTTGCCATTTCCGTAGTGATGGTACGCATATGGCGTACGGCTTCAACAATATTCCCAGTACCAGGCTCACCCTTGGTTCTAATCAGGGCTGCTCCTTCACCAATACGACGCAGTGCCTCAGCAAGGTTGGTGGCGCCACATACAAAAGGGGTCTTAAAATCGTGCTTCCAGATGTGGTTGGCCTCATCGGCTGGTGTCAGTACTTCACTCTCATCGATATAATCTATTTCTAAAGCTTCTAGTATCTGAGCCTCAGCGAAATGACCGATACGACATTTGGCCATAACGGGTATTGAAACAGCTTTTTGAATCTCTTTAATCATTTTTGGATCAGAGGCTCTCGCAATACCACCGTCCCTGCGAATATCTGCAGGAATTCTCTCCAGAGCCATCACGGCTACTGCACCGGCTTGTTCAGCAATTTTTGCTTGTTCAGGTGTGGTGACATCCATGATTACACCACCTTTGAGCATTTCAGCTAAACCTGTTTTTACTTCGAACAGCTCATTTGTCATTTTCATTATCTCCAGAATCTTAGATTGTCAATATTTACACACGTGATTTCACGTGTAAGTTATTCAAATGTTCAATGACTTCTTCGATTAGATCATCTGGTGAAGAAGCACCAGCTGATATGCCCACTGATTCGGCATTGTCAAACCAGCTCTCGCGAATATCAGCAGCATTTTCTACCATATATGAATGTTGATTCATAGATAGAGAGACTTCATGTAATCTTTTGGTATTGGCGCTTGTGAATGATCCCACGATTATCATCACGTCAACAATGGGAGCGATTTCCTTGATCTGGCCCTGATTTCTCCTGGTCGGAAAACAAACAGTATTCACAAATCTCAAATCAAATATCTTCATGGAAAGAATGCTGATAATCTCCTGCACATTTTCGATCATTTGAGTTGATTGAGAAACGACTCCAGCTTTTTTCATACGTGGCAGGGCTTCAGCTTCACCGGTAGATGCGATGACGACGGCATGTGGCACCTGGGCTTGAATGGCGACGACTTCATCATGACCATGATCACCAATAATGATCAATTTGCGGCCTTCCTGATGAAGTTTTTTAATTTCATGGTGAATTTCATGAACCAAGGGACAGGTGGCATCGACAATGGTCAAATCCTTTTTCCCAGCTTCCGTCCATATTTCAGGAATTGTTCCATGTGCTCTAAAAAGGACGGGAGCATCTTTCACCTGATCAAGAGAAGCAACCACGTTTACATTCTCTTTTGCCAGATCCTTCACAACTCGCTCGTTGTGAACAATATCCCCCAACATATAAACTTTGCCATGCTCTCTGGCGACTTCTCTGGCTTTTTCGATGGCGTCTCTTACTCCAAAACAAAATCCAGCATCTTTTGCGACAATTAATTTTAGACGGTTAGGCATTGCCATCCCAGGCTTTTATAGCATCAATAGATTTCTGAACGATGCGTGCTGCAGCTTCTTCAAGGGTGCCATCAACATGGCAACCGGCGGCAAAAGCATGTCCGCCACCACCAAATGACTGGGCAACAGTATTGATTGGAATCTTCCCCTTCGATCTAAAACTCACATCAACCTTTTGACCTGCCATCTGAGTAACTGAAATTCCTACTTCAACACCCTTGATTGACCGGATAAAATCTGAAAGCGAGTTCATGTCATCAGGAGCCGCACCCAGGGGCCGAATATCCTCAAAATCAATCACTGACCAGGCCAATCTTCCGTCACAATCGTATTTCAACTCACTAAGAAGTTTTTGAATGACTTGAAGCCTGCCTGGAGTATTCAGGTCTTCATACAGATAAACATACAATTCGTAAGGTTTTACACCTGATGACACCAAAAAGGCTGCCGCATACAGGGTTTCAGGATCTGTATTATTGAATCTGAAATTTCCAGTATCACTCATCATGGCTGAATAGATTGGAATCGCAATCTCAGTTCGAGAATTTGCCTCTTCATCCATGGAATTGATAAGGTCATAGATGAGCACACCCGTTGAACTAGCTGTGGGAAAATTACAATCCATATCAAACTGTGATTTATCACCAGGATGATGATCAATACTGACTTTGATGATGTCCATGGATTGAAGGTCTATGCTCAGATCCATCAAACGATCATAATGCCCTATATCAAAGGCAATGAATATGTCTGAATCTGCAACGAGTTTCGCATGTTGAGTAGTATCGTAAACACGAATCTCATCCATTTCAGACAAAAATTCAAGATTAACACGAAGGGGTGACGGATTGAGGATATGAACTGTTTTGCCAATGGATATCAAATACCTGGCTAAAGCTAACTCAGACCCTACTCCATCTGCATCTGGTTGAACGTGCGTGGAGAATACAAATGTATCATTATCAACCAGCAAAACTCTTAAGGCTTCCCAGTCTCTCCGCTCCCCAATTCTATCACGACTCATTTATGTAAAAATACCTCTAAAAATATCTTTATTATCACTTCATCGAATTACCTTCGAATCCGAAACATTGAATATATTCGTTAACCTACCAGATACAAACGATTCAGCAATCAGATCAATAAAAACCACGCTTTAGTAATGATGATAGAAATTGGGGTATTTATAAAGATTCTGACGTAGACGAGTCACATAGAATTACACCCAGAAGGGACAGTCAGAGAAATTTACTTGTACAGTCGGACTGAGATTTTATTTCATTCCAACATCATGATTAGGTTAAGGAATGTCGTTCCCGTTTGGGGGCTCTTCCCATCAATTCTTCAACTGCGATACGCGGATCTTTTTCCTCAAATAATACCTGAAATATTTGTTCTGAGATTGGCATCTCCACGCCTGTTTTAGCAATCAGTTGGTGCACCGATCTTGCCGTGTTGATACCCTCAGCAACCATTTTCATTTCTTGAAGGATATCTTTCAATTTGCGACCTTTTCCCAGCTCAAAACCCACATGTCGATTACGACTGTGCGTGCTTAAGCAGGTTACAATAAGATCACCCATTCCACTTAGACCGGCGAATGTCTGTTCCTTGGCTCCGAGGAATACACCAAGGCGAGTCATTTCAAAAAGACCTCTTGTCAGCAGGGCTGCTAGTGTGTTATCTCCGTACCCCATTCCAGCGAGGATTCCAGCAGCAATAGCTATGACATTCTTCAAGGACCCACCGTACTCCACTCCAAGAATATCCACATTGGTGTAGACACGTAGTGTATCTGACATAAAGATCTGTTGAACGATCTTTCCTGATCTCTCATCTGAACACGCTGCCACAATAGTTGAGGGCATTTCCTGGACAACTTCTTCAGCGTGTGTGGGACCGTATAAACTGGAAATATTTCCTATGGGGTGTTCTGGAAGTGCATGAGCAATAACCTGACTCATGGTCCTCAAGGTATCATTTTCAATACCCTTGGCCACATTCACGATGATAGAATCAGAAGGAATAGAGCGAGATATTTTTGAAAGTGTTAGACCTACTGTATGTGAAGGAATGGCAACCAGAATAATCTCTTTATTGCGAACACATGCTTCCATATCCATGGTGAAGCTCAACTCAGCTGGCAAAGTAATACCTGGTAGATAATCTGGAAGTTGTCTGGTGTTCTGAGCTTGATTAAAATCCTTTTCCTGGTAAAACCAAACATCAACATCATGCCCATTTTTGAGCAAATGTATCGCCAGAGTCATACCCCAGCTGCCAGATCCTACTACTGCAATTTTCATGGAATGAATCCTGTTCTAATATAAAGAGCCCCTGATGGGGACCAGGAGCTCTCTATCTTTTATATCATATCTGTTCTATTCGTAGAGCGCGTCGAGCTTTGCCTTATAGCGTTCTTCAACAACCCGTTTCTTGATTTTCAGTGTTGGAGTTAATGTACCATCTTCAACACTGAATTCTCTGGGTACTAGAATGATTTTTTTAACTGCTTCATAACTACTGAAGTTTTCCATGATACCTTCGACCACAGTCAAGAGCATATCATATACTTTTTGATTTTCACAGAGTGCTTCTGGAGTCACATCTGTGATCTGATTAGCTGCGGCCCACTCACCTAATGCAGTGAAATTTGGGACGAGAATTGCAGAAACGAATTTTCTCCGATCACCGTGAACCAGAGCCTGTTCAAAGAACTTGCTCATACAGATAGCCCCTTCAATTGGAGCAGGTGCAATATTCTTACCTCCAGCCGTAACAATGATGTTCTTCTTGCGATCTGTAATCTTGAGATACCCATCCTCAATGATTCCAATATCACCAGTATGAAACCACCCTTCTTCGTTGATAGCTTCTCTGGTACCGGCTTCATCCTTGTAGTAACCGGTCATGATGTGTGGACCGCGTGAGAGGATCTCACCGTCATCAGCAATCTTGACCTCAACACCATCAATAGTTGGTCCCACGGTGCCAAAACGGAAATCGTGGGGTGGATTCAATGTAATAACTGGTGATGTTTCGGAGAGGCCATAGCCTTCAAGTATTGTAATACCGGCAGCATCAAAAAATCTACCAATATCAGCTCCCAAGGGTGCACCACCACTGGCAAACAATTTAAACTGTGTTCCCAGAAGCGCTTGAACCTTACTGAATACAAGTTTATCCGCTCGTTTTTTCTTTTTCGCCAGTTTGGGTGAGATAGTACCGGAGTTACGAGCTTCAACATACTCAAATCCAGTCTTGACAGCCCAGCCAGCTATTTTGCGTTTGATAAATGAGCCACCTGCAAACTTGGCCTGAACGCCAGCATACATCTTTTCATAAAGCCGAGGCACCGACATAGCCACAGTCGGGTTAACCTCCGACAAGTTGGCAATGACCTGCTCCATTGATTCTGCATACGTGATATTGGCGCCAACGTGAGTACCTACATAGTCTCCCAATCTTTCAAAACTATGACTCAGTGGTAGAAAGGATAGAAATTTATCCTTATCAGTAATACCAAGTCGTGCGTTACAAGACAGGATATTGCTCACAAGATTGCTATGTGTTAGCATCACACCTTTGGGATTTCCAGTAGTACCACTGGTATAAATAAGCGTCAAAATATCATCTGGTTTTACGCTACGTGCATGAGCCTCAAAGTCATAAGTATCCTTAGATGAAGCAAATGCTTTGCCCTTTTCCATGAGGTCATTAAAAGAGATGATATCGGCATCGTCATAGGAAAGTGATTCATCAAAATAGACCACAGATTTTAATTCAGGACAAGCTGCTTTGATTTTTAGCACCTTCTCCATCTGGCTTGCATCCTGAGCAAACAAGAGTTTTGAATCGGAGTGGGCTACAATGTACTGAATTTGGCTAGCGATGAGCGTTGGATAAACCGTAACCGAGGTTGCACCCATGGTGGCGATGGCATAATCTGAATATGCCCAACGGCGACAGTTTGTGGATAGAATTGCTACATTATCCTTTGGCTTGATACCGATAGATGCCATTCCATAGGATGCATTCTTAACCATTTCAAATATATCTTTACCTTTATCTCCCACCCATTCGCCATTAACCTTCTCAGTAAATAGTTCTGCGTCAGCATGGCTTTTTGTAACGTTAAGAAACATTTCTGCAATCGTCTTAAATTCCACGACAGCTCCTCCTTCTTGGGATTATTTTTTAAGTTTCGTCAATGATAAACATTTTCTTTTAAAAGCACAGCATTTTATTGACACACACCTCGACAGAATGTATCATGCCGCGCGCTTTTTAGAATGAGCCAGGGTGGCGGAATTGGTAGACGCAGTGGACTCAAAATCCACCGGTGGCAACACTGTGGGGGTTCGACTCCCCCCCCTGGTACTCGACTTCGCTCCAACGGAGAGAAGTCGACCGCGTCGAAGCTGAATAACATGAAGCGAAGACGGGTATTATCAATCAATTATACATTTGAGCTACGTCGCAGCATGCACCTGGAGTGAATATGCATTATGTGTATATTATTCAATCTATTTCCCATCCTCATCGATTCTATACGGGAGCTACTAAGGATTTAAAGCGAAGGTTATCTGAGCACAATCGTCATGATGGTGAATATTCATCAAGGTACAAGCCATGGATGATAAAAACTTATCTCGCTTTTCAGTCTAAGGAGCAGGCCATCGCCTTTGAGAAATATCTAAAGACCCCATCTGGGAGATCATTTGCTAAAAAAAGACTCTAACGCCGCTCCAATGGAGAGAAGTCGACCGCGTCGAAGCTGAACAACATGAAGCGAAGACGGGTTATATCAATCAATTATATATTTGAGCAACATCGTAGCGGACTTTCGTCTCTATGAATTAACATTGCATACTCAATTTGGTATGGATGCACTGGTGCATGAGATTACCTTATTCGAACACTATCACCATAAAAAATAATAGGGCGCTTATGACAAAAAAGTTTATTCCATTTAATAAACCCATCGCTCAAACTCCCACTGAAATGTTACGCAGATCAGCTGAGTTTTATGAATTCCTGAAAGCCAGAAGAAGCATACGTGATTTTTCAGACAAGGATGTGCCACAAGAGATCATTGATAACTGCTTAAGGACTGCAGGCACAGCGCCAAGTGGTGCCAATCAGCAGCCCTGGCATTTTGTCATCATTCGAGACCCTTCCATCAAAACAAAAATTCGCATAGCCGCCGAAGCTGAAGAAAAAGATTTTTATGCGGGACGTGCTGGCGATACCTGGCTGGAAGCCCTTGAGCCTCTTGGAACAAATGCTGACAAACCTTTCCTGGAGAAAGCACCCTTGCTTATTGCAATCTTTGAACAAAAATTTGCCATTGATGCAGAGGGCATAAAAACAAAGCATTATTACGCAAAAGAATCAGTTGGCATCGCTACTGGTATGCTTATCGCCGCACTCCATAATGTGGGACTGGTGACACTGACCCACACCCCCAGTCCTATGAATTTCCTTACAAAATTATTGAACCGTCCTGATGGTGAAAAACCATTTCTCCTCCTTGTTGTTGGGCACCCCGCAGAGAATGTTGTGGTGCCAGATATTTATAAAAAGGATCTCCTGGACATATCCAGTCATTTCCAGGCAACAGAGCATGATATCTAAAATTGTCTTTTTCGGGGATAGCATCACGGCAGGCAACCGCAATGTGCATAATCCTCTTGGAGATGGTTATGTATCCATTTTGAAGGATATATTTGCTTTGGATAAGCAGTTGAAAAATATACAATTTGTTAATTCTGGTGTAAATGGACACATGGTTGGCGACTTACTCAACCGCTATCAGACGGATGTCATGGATCACCAACCCGATGCTGTGGTAATAAAGATCGGAATCAATGATGCTTACAACCAATTCATCTCTGGCAGCAATAATTCTCATCTTCCCATATATGAAACTGGACTTGAAAAACTGGTCAGCAGCTTACAGGCTGGCTTACCCCTCGCTCAATTCTTCTTGTTAACCCCCTATCTGATTTCGGATTCTAAATCTCAGGCTTTTTATTTAATAATGGATGAATATTGTGAAGTGGTTTAGGCGCTGGGCGAAAAATTTGCTATTCCTGTCCTTGATGTTCAATCGGTTTTCCATATTGCAGTAAAAATGAAACCTGCCTCAGAATGGGCAGATGATCAGATACATCCCTACCGTGAGGGGCATGCCCTCATTGCCGATGCGGTATATACATTCCTAAAAGGGCACCTTCTCAAGAGCTAGGCTTGTATTAAAACTTCCCTACCCTTGATGCTTTCATCGATTTCACCATCCTGAAAGACAATATGTCCATTTACTAATGTAGTCACAGGCCAACCCTGGGTGGTCCAGCCATCATAGGGGCTCCAGTTAACCTTTGTCCAGAGATTCCCATTCTCAATCAACCGCTTTTTTCCCATATCCACCAGAACAAGATCCGCATCATACCCTTCCCTGATATACCCCTTGTTCTTGACTTTGTATAGTTCTACTGGTTTCTCGCACATCCACTTCACCACATCTTCCAATTTGCACATACCGCGATTTGCACGATCAAGCAGCATGGGCAATGAGGTTTCCACCCCAGGCATACCTGAGGGGGCTTTACCAAAGGGCTTGGCTTTCTCTTCGTGGGTGTGAGGTGCATGATCAGTCGCGATACAGTCGATAACCCCTTTTACCAGACCTTCCCACAGCGCTTCACCATGTTGAATATCCCTGATGGGAGGATTCATTTGAGCATAAGCACCTAATTTCTGATAAACATGCGGTGCACTTAAAAGAAAATGCTGGGGACAAACTTCTGCGGATATTGGACCCTTCGATTTCTGTATTTCCAGATATCTCACCTCGTCCCGGGTAGTCATATGCAAAATATGTAGACGCCGCTGATATTTAATCGACAATTCAACAGCCAGAGTTGTTGCTTTCAGGGATGCATCAGCCGGTCTGACAAATTGGTGGTGGTTGAAATCTGTTGAATTCTTATAAATTTTTTGAGCAGCATTAATGATTTCATCATCCTCAGCATGGACTGCAATCAGGCGAGTTCCATTGCCAAAAATATGTTCCAGGTCCCTGGTGTCACTAACCAGCAAATCGCCAGTTGAGGAACCCATAAATATTTTTATTCCCGGTACATTCTTAACCTCATTGAGCACATCAAGGTTGGTATTGGTAGCGCCAATGAAAAAGTTGTAGTTTACCACACATTTTTCTGCAGCAATTCGTTTTCGCTCTGCCATACCTTCAATGGTGATGGTAGATGGTTTGGTGTTTGGCATGTCGAAGAAACTGGTGACCCCACCAGCAGCAGCCGCCATTGATCCTGTTCTCAGGTCTTCTTTCTGGGTAAGACCAGGATCTCGAAAATGAACCTGGGGATCCAGGGCTCCTGGCAGTAGGTAGAGATGGGTGCCATCAATCACTTTCTCCGCGGCTGATTCTTTCACCTGACCCAACTGAGCAATTTTTCCATCCCTAATAAGAACATCCTGTTGAAGGATTCCGTTCGATGAAACACATCTGGCATTTTTTATGAGAATTGTGGTTGACATCTATTGCTCCATTTAGTGAGTTTATTGCCTCTCAATATCGTACAATACCCCTTATATCGAAACCGTTTATCAATTAATAATTTTCTTTCCATTCATCTCTATACCAGACTTTTCCATCACTCCTATAGATTTGGGCGCCTTCCAGATCTGTTCTGTGAATTTCTGTGCCCAGCTTCATGTATTTTTCCAATGTCACTTTCGAGGGATGTCTGAATTTGTTCTTCTCCCCCAGGCTAATCAGGCAAACCTGGGGTTGAACGAGGTTTATATATTCCTGAGTTGAACTCGTTTTAGACCCATGATGTGGTGCCTTGATCAAATCGCTCTTTAACAGATATCCCAGAGGAAGTTGATCATGCTCAATATTTTCTTCTCCGTCTCCGGTGAGAATAATACTTGATTCTCCATAGAATAACTGGATAACGATTGATGTATTGTTGATGTTAGAAGGACGGGAGGCAAAATCATACCACTTTGGTCCTGTCACCCTGAAGTATATTGGCTTTAATGTTGAATCTATACAACCAGCAAATACTGGCGAGAAGGGGATGTCTTTTTTTGCAATGATATCACATAACATATTGTAACCGTATGAATCGTATTCAATGTCAGGCATAAGCACCTTTCCAACTTCAAGATTCTCCATCAGATATTGTGCACCCCCTATGTGATCGTTGTGGGGATGTGTTAATACGAGGATATCTATTTTTGGCCAATTGCGGTATTTCAAATACGGCAGGATCACATCCTGCCCCATATCCTTACCTCCAAATCTTAGGCCCGCGTCAATGAGCATTGTCTTCCCATTAGGCCCATGAATGAGGATGGCATCCCCCTGTCCCACATCCAATAAGACAAGTTCAAGATGCTGGGCTTTCATCAAGGATTGCCAGGTTTGAGTACATAACCACAGCAATAGGAGGATAACCCATACCTTGATGACATTACGATTCTTAATCACTGTTATGGAAAACGTACCAATCAAAAGTATTATTAGCTCATGATGCTGAATTGACCGCATTGTTACATATGCCCAATCAGCCCTTGCACAGACCTGGACAAACCAGAGCATAAAGTCAATGGCTCCTTCGATGGTTCCAGCCCACATTTGAGCCAGTAATGGAAATAGAGATCCCAGGAGGAGAAAGCTCATGCCCGTTGCTACAATCACCCCAATAAGCGGTACCACTACAAGATTGGCAAGCAGGCTGATAATAGGAATCTTATGAAAGTAAAAAATAGTGATAGCCAGTGTCCCTAACTGAGCTGCAAGAGACACAAGGAATAGGTCAAGGATTGGAAATATTAATTTACCAAGCCGACCGGTTTTTGATAATGGAAGACCACCCACAAGTTTTTTGAATATGGGAAAAAGTGTCACAATACTCAATACGGCTAAAAACGAGAGCTGGAATCCGAGGTTATTGAGTTGTGCTGGAGAAATAAGCAAAATAATGAAGGCAGCGGAGGCCAGTATGTTGAGGATATCTGATTTCCGCTCGAGTAGACCACCAATAATCATCAGCGATGCCATGATAGAAGCTCGCATGACAGAGGGTGCTGCCCCCGTAAGTCCAACATAAAATAACAATCCTGCTATAACACTGCCCATTTGTATATGATGCGGTAATCTAAGAAGACCAAATATGGTAATCAGGATAAGTGAAACATAACCGACATGAAGCCCACTAACTGCCAGGACATGAATCACACCAGTATTGGCAAAGTCAGTTCTGGTCGATTCTTCAATTTCACTCTTCTCACCAAGAATTAAGGCAGATAGGATCCCGGCGGATCGAGGGCTTAAATATTTGTGAAAGTGACTGGAAATCAAGTTCTGCATATCCGCCATCAAGAGGGTTATGGAGTTTGCGTCCCTGGGATAAATAATCATATCTCCAGCAGCCTCCAGAAAAGCTTCAAAATAAATATGCTTCGCTGACAAAAACTTACGATAATCAAATTCATGGGGATTTCTTTTTTCCCGTGGCTTGTTGAGGACCAATGATCCAGATAGCGTATCACCAGGACAAACGTCCTGCTCAAGATCCTTGGAATAGAGCAACACCGATCCACCCGAGATGTGCTGCCCACCGATTGTCTCAGGTCGCATCAGCAACTTTGGAGTACCTTTTCGTGTTTCGCCCACAGCAAGAACAATTGCTCTCACGTCATAGACTGAATCAGGATTTGCTTTAAAACGGGAGAGGTGGGTTACGGGGACCATCTCCTCTAATGCGACGCGGAGACACCCGGACAGAATGAGAATAAGGAGCAATATTCCGGATTGTCTGCTGAATAATCCCAAAACAACGCCGATGCCCGTCAATAGGGCTAGGATCCAAAGGGACAGATTGAGATTCAATTGAATCACAATTCCCAGTATAAATAGAAGTGATACCAATATCATGGGACGAGGCATCACAAAGGTCATGATACTTTTGTACATTTTTCCTACATGTTTGGGGTTGCCCAAACATAGGAGGCGAATGCCAATTCACCAAATAGTAATATGAGTTATGTGATCAGGAGATCAGGTGGGTTTGTCATCACTGACAAAAGTATAACCCTGGAGGGCAAAAGCGATCGATGGACCTTCAAAACCACGGCGTTGGAGCAGACTCCATAGTCGCTTTTTATCTTTGTAAGTTGGTTGGGCAAGATTCTTTAGTTTTCGTTCAGCAAGATCATGGGCTAATTGATTAAAATCGTACTCTTCCCGAATGGCTTCAATTTCAGATTCAATAATCTGTTTTGATATTCGCTTTGCATTCAACTCGTGTCTCAGTCTTATGGGGCCCCAGCCCTGGATTTTCACACGATCCTTAATGAATAACCGGGTAAATCTTTCGTTATTCAAATAGTTACGTTCCGTCAATCGTGTAATCAATTCGTCTGTTAAATCATGATACTTTTTTTTGTATAACCATTCCCTGACTTCTTGTTCACACCTTTCTCGAAAGGCGATAAAGTTGATTAAACCAATATAGGCAATTTCGATGCGATCATCATTTTCAAGATCATGTTTGAGTGCGTCAGTATACTCATCCCCAACTTTGATATCGTACTTTACGATGAGCGAACCATCGACACCGGCCTCAAATTTTCCATCTACGAAAAGATTACATCTCTCGCGGAGTTTCTTCTGTTGTGTGATTTTGGTTATTTTCGGCAAAGCATCTAACTCGGTATATTATGTTAACTGCAGAGAACGCAAAGAGCGCTGAGTTTATCCATTTATGTTCTCACTATTATAGTTCATTTACAACTCTCTTGATACCTGATTAATTTTTACAAATTTTTAAATAGGTCAGAGTTTGAGCTAAATGCAGGTTTGAGATCTGATCTACAGCTTTCAACCCTATAATTACTTTGTTCTCCACCAATAGATCAAGCCTAAATCCAATGCCTAGTTTTTGCCCCTTGTAAAGTGTTTCAACAGGCACTTGTCTTTGTACTCATAATTTCAATGAGGTCAATTCAAAAAAGAGTGCAGCCTCGTATGCGGGTTCCAGTAACCCTGGACCAAGTTCTTTATGAACCTCAATCGCAGCACCAATAATCTTTTCAGATATTTCATTCTCAGAGAGGTTATTCAACATAAAGTATCTTTGCGAGCGCTGCGTACTTTGCGGTTTAAATAAAAAATGGGCTCCCATAACTTATGGCAGCCCATTGATGAGTTGATTCGTTACATCGGATTATTCTGATTTATCTGATTTTTTCTCTACTGGTTCCATGCCCAGAAATAGGCGAACTTCACCAACGAGCTTTGCCATAAGATCTGGATTTTCCATAAAGAAATTTTTAACATTCTCTTTCCCCTGACCCAGACGATCTTCACCATAGCTGAACCAGGATCCGCTTTTTTGCACCAGGTTTGCCTGCAATGCTAAATCTAAAATATCGCCTTCAAAGGAGAATCCATGCCCAAACATGATATCCAGCTCTGTCTCGCGAAATGGTGGTGCCATCTTATTTTTAACAACCTTCACTCGCACACGGTTGCCAATATTATCCTGACCATCTTTCAGGGAACCAATTCGACGAATATCCATTCTAACGGAAGCGTAAAATTTTAGGGCCCTTCCACCTGTAGTGGTTTCAGGACTTCCAAACATAACACCAATTTTCTCACGGATTTGATTGATAAAAATAACTGAGGTGTTGGACTTTGAAACTGCTCCAGTCAATTTTCTCAGCGCCTGTGACATAAGACGAGCATGGAGACCCATGTGACTGTCTCCCATTTCCCCTTCCAGCTCAGCGCGGGGTACCAGTGCAGCTACAGAATCAATAACAATGACATCCAGGGCATTACTCCGAACCAGCGTCTCGGTTATTTCCAATGCCTGTTCACCTGAGTCGGGCTGGGAAATAAGTAGATTCTTAACATCAACACCAAGTTGATTGGCATATTTGGGATCAAGGGCATGTTCGGCATCAACAAAGGCAGCATAACCTCCGCTTTTCTGGGCATTGGCTACAATGTGAAGAGCCAGGGTAGTTTTTCCAGATGATTCCGGTCCATAAATTTCAATGATTCTTCCCCGGGGTACACCACCAACTCCCAATGCCGCATCAAGTGAAAGCGCCCCGGTTGAGATGGATTCCACCGCCAGGTTCATCTGGTCTTCACCCATCCTCATGACTGCCCCTGCACCAAATTGTCGTTCAATCTGAGAGACGGCTAATTCTATAGCTTTATCTTTGTCGTTTGATTTTCCCTGAGCAGCACTCATCACTGACCTCCACTATTAAATTTAAATGATTTCAATTCTTCATACTCTGCACCTGTCGGTGTCAACGTGCTCTTCATCCACAACACTGTATCCACTTCAAAATTAAATTCACGAACCTGAGCTGTCAGAAATTTGTGGATAAAGGAACTTTTGCGTGAGATTGTTTTGACGCGAGCAAGCGTAATATGTGGTTGAAATGGACGTTTATCAAGTCTATAACCCAAGTGAGTTAATTCTTTATCCAGTTTTTGCTTAAAAGAACTCAGCGTGAGATCATAAGGCGCAGATCCAACCCACAATACCCTTGGAGCATTTGCATGTGGATAAATCCCTGTATCTGTGGTCCCCAGCATGAATGGTGGAAACTCATGAACGACGGACTCAATGCATTTTGCATGTTCTTCAATCTTTTCTGAATCAGTTTCACCCAGGTAATTGAGCGTGATATGAATATTTTCTCGTTTGACCCAATTTATCATATCCTGCCTATTAATAATAGGCTCGACCATATTTTTAAAGTACCCCTTGATTTCTTTTGGGATGGGGAAAGCGAGGAAAGTTCTTATTTCACTCATTAATCTGCTTCCTCAATCAGAAGTCGTAAAAGATTTAAGGCTGAAAAGGCGCTCATTTCCTTATTCAGGATACGATTCTTCCCAAACTGGAAGCGTCTAATATTTTGATGATCCCTATCAGCAACCCCAATATATACGGTTCCCACTGGTTTTTCTTCTGTTCCTCCTGTAGGTCCGGCCACACCTGAAATGGCAATTGCATAATCAGCGCCACTTTTTTCCAAGGTCCCCTTGAGCATTTCAGCAACTGTTGCTTCGCTAACAGCACCATGCTGATTGAGTGTCTCTTCTTGTACTCCCAACATGGACATCTTTGTAGCGTTTGCATATGTCACAAATCCTGTTTGAAAATAATCGCTACTACCGCTGATATCAGTAATGAGACTGGCAACCAATCCCCCAGTACACGACTCTGCTGTGGCAACCGTGGCCTGTTTCTCCCTGAGAAGCTTACCGATGAGAATGGGAAGTAATTCTTCATCTCGTCCATAAATATTTTTGGGCTTTAAGTCGCGAATTTTACCATAAATCTCATTGGCGAATTTTTGATCAGCGGCAACCGATCGTGAGGGAAATGAAATGCGTATCGTAACCATGCCCTGTTTGGGCAGATATGCGATTTTTAGATCAGTATATTCATCCAGGACAGGCTTGCTTAACTCATATAGCGTAGATTCAGGTACCCCAATTGAGTGGATATCGATCTTGGAAATGGATATCCGCGATAATTTTGTGAGGATGGGAATGATTTGACCTGAAGTAACGATTTCCATTTCCCTGGGCACACCTGCCATGACAAAGAGATGCTTTCCTTCATGCTGTATGTGCATGCCCTGAGCAGTACCATATGGGTTGTCCAGAAGTACTGCATTTTCAGGATATTCAGCCTGAGAGGCATTTGATTCTGAAAATTTGAATCCTCTTCGAGCAAATCGGTCTTTAAGATTCTCCAGCAATTCTGGATATAGCTTCAAACCAACACCGAAGTAGTCACAAAGAACAGATTTGGTGATATCATCATGGGTTGGTCCCAGACCACCGGTCAGGGTGACCACATCTGCCTGAGCAAAGGCCCAATCAAGAGCATCCTTTATGTCTTGAACCACATCACCAATAATCATTTTCTTAATAACTGGAATGCCAATCAGATCCAATTGCTTTGAAATAAAGACATTATTGGAATCCGTGGTTTTGCCGGACAATAATTCATCGCCAATAGAGATTGTGATAGCCTTTAAATGTTTCATAAAAGCGCTGCAGCCCCTTGAACAATGGCCAGGGCCACCAATCCAGCCAATACATCATCCATCATGACGCCAATACCACCAGGCAAATGCTGAGATTTATCAATCAACCAGGGTTTCCAGATATCAAAAACTCTGAAAAGAATGAATGCAGCCAACCAGAAACCCCAATGTGCGGGGATGGCCAGCACAGCAATCCATTGTCCCACCAATTCATCGATAACAATTTCTCCTGGATCTTCAACACCCAGAAATGCTCCCACCTTGTTTGAGGCAATGACCCCCAACAGGGTTATGATGGCAATGACCCCAAGGGTTATAAATGGATTATCAGTAACGAGTTTACTCCAGAAATAGGCTATGGGAAGGGTTACCAGAGACCCGTATGTACCGGGAGCACCGGGTATGAGACCTACGTATCCAACTGAGGTAAAGCCGCGTAAAACTTGAATCATTCGCTTTCCGTGAAGATCATTTTCAGGAAAGCACGATTTATCCATAAATAATGGAAACCGGTGTAGGCAGTAACGAGACCAGTAAGTATGAAGATAGTTTCGGTTACGAACCACTCTTCAACCCAGGCTACGATTACATCAAGGGATTCAAAATGTCCCAGTAGAATAAATATCAATCCCACGTACATGGAGATATACTGAAAGGTCGTTTTTAATTTTGCTATGCGGCTGGTGTTCATAGAGACGCCATTCGCCAACATTCCCCAGCGCAACAATGTGACCAGGCCATCTCTGACGATGATTACTGCGGTAATCCATATGGGCATAACATCTAAAATGTTTAGCGTTATAAAAGTGCTATTGACTAAAATTTTATCTGCCAGCGGATCCATAAACTTTCCAAATTCGGTAACTACCTGCAGTTTACGGGCTAGCATGCCATCAAAAAGGTCTGTGAGCGAAGCAATGAGAAACAAGACCAGAGCCAGGGCGTGGAGCAATAAACCATCAAACCCTATGAGCAGCCACACTATCAATGGTGTAATCACGATTCGGAAAATAGTCAGAATATTTGGTAAATTATGTATCATGATAATTCATGCCTGTCGTCCAGGGCTCTCCCTAAGGTTACGCCATCAATATACTCAAGATCACCCCCGCTGGGAATTCCTCTTGCAAGGCGGGTCACTTTTATTTCTTTTTCCTGAAGTAGTCGAGCTAAATACAGGGAAGTTGTTTCCCCTTCCACGCTGGGATTCATTGCTATCACTATTTCAGTTACATTTTCCAGGCGTGTCAGCAGGCTCCGAATATTGAGTTGATCCGGACCTACCCCTTCAAGAGGTGAAAGGACACCACCCAGAATATGGTACTTCCCACTAAAGCGACTTGTTTCCTCAATGGCAACCACATCCTTAGAATCCTCAACCACACAGAGTATGGATTCATCTCTCCGAGTATCAAGACAAACCGGACATGGATCAGCTTCTGTAATCAGATTGCATATGGAACATTGTCGCAATTTTTCACTGCTATGGATTATGACCTCACCGAGACGTTGAACATCTTCGGTATTCCACTCAACCAACTGAAAGGCCATTCTTTGCGCAGTTTTCCTGCCGATTCCAGGGAATCGTGAGAACTGCTCAGTAATGCGTTCCAGACTATCAGGAAGAATTTTCATCCAAGTCCGGGAATGTTGAGTCCACCCATTCCACCCATCATACCACCGGTGACTTGTGACATTCGTGAGTTGGCTGCATCCTGGGCATTGTTCAGGGCTTGATTGACTGCTGCAAGCACAAGATCCTCAAGCATATCCACATCATCTTCCAGAACATCTGGCTCGATTTTAATGGACAATATTTGCATCTTGGCATTGGCCTTTACGTTGACCATACCGCCACCGGCAGAGCCTTCTACTTCAATGGCAACCAGCTCATTCTGAGCGATTTCCATTTCCTTTTGCATCTTCTGTGCTTGTTTTAAAAGGTTTCCCATTCCGCCTTTTGGCATCATTGGCGTTTTCTCCTATTAATTATTTCTCGCGGAGCTCGCTGAGACCGCAGAGATCTTTTTATATTCTTATAGCTATCTCTCTGCGACTTTGCGAACTCTGAGAGATGTGCTAATTTATTCATCAATAATCTCACCATCAAATATGTCCAGGAGATGCTGAGATGTTGGATGAGCCAGAATTTCATCTTCTTTGCGTTGTTTTGGTTTACGACCATTCTCTTCTAATAGTATGATAGTCATTTTTGTTCCAAATACTTCTGAAGCAATGTTATGAATGTCTTCCGTATTTTTGTTCAAGGTCTGAATATGATATTTTTGCTCAGGAGCAAATGAAACGGTGAGACAACCATTCTCAAAACTAGCAGGTGTCCCCTCACTCATAAACGCGCTGGTTGATTGACTGATTTTACTCAGACTTCCAATAAATTTTTCCCAATTCTGGAGAAGTTGTTCAATTTTTAGCTCACTGGGTTTAGGGATTTCTGGTGGATTGCTATCAGACATCAGAATTTCTTCGGCTTCAGGAATTGGCTCAGGAGTGGGTTCGGGTAGTATTTCTTCAACTTTCTCTACTGCTGCCGGTGGTTCTTGTTCCGCTAAAATGGCCTCTTCCACAACTGGTTTAGGCTCAACCGCTTCAGGTGTTTCAGGGGTGATTTCAGGTTCTGGAACAGGTGCTGGTTTGGCTTGAGATACTGGTTTCTTTGGGCTCAAATTATCCTTTTCAGGTGGTGGAGATAAATTTGAAGGAGCAGCCTTTGGTATGGCAGGTGCCGAGGCACTTTTCCCAGAGAGAATCGCATCCAGGTCCAAAGCTCGAGTACTTCTGGCAAGTTTCAGGAGCATGAGCTCCACAGAGACCAATTGATTGCTCACAAAACGTTGCTCTCTGATGGTCTCTAACACAATGTTTTGCATACGCAGCAGATCGCGTTCTTCAAAGTAGGCGGCTTGTTCTTCCAGGGCCTTTGCATCCGTGTCTGAGACATCAAGATAATCTGTGATTCCAGCTATTTTTACGATGAGAAGATTTCTTATATGTTCACTGAGACCATGGAGAAATTCAGAGATACTTATCCCTCTGGAAAATAGCATATTTGCCTGATTCATAAGGTTTTCAGCAGACTGGCTGGCCACATTGTGCATCAATTCAAAATAGATAGTGGCATCCAGGACACCCAGAACTCTTCTCACCAGATCAATTGAAGCTTCATCTTCAGCAAATGCTGAAACCTGATCCAGCAGACTCAAAGAATCACGTAAACTTCCTGCTGCTTTGCGGGAAATAAGTGTCAGCCCTTCTTCATTAATTGAAATTCCCTCTTTGTCACTGATCATTTTTAGTCGTGCCACCATGGTTTCGGTAGAAATCATACGAAAGTCATAGCGTTGACAGCGTGAAAGAATAGTGATAGGAACCTTCTGTGGCTCTGTAGTAGCAAATATGAAAAGTACTTGTGGTGGTGGTTCTTCAAGGGTTTTCAGAAGCGCGTTAAAAGCTTCTTTTGTAAGCATGTGTACTTCATCAATGATATAGACCCGATAATTGGAATTAGTCGGTGGATATTTTACTACCTCACGCAACTCCCGAATGGCATCAATACCCCTCGTTGAAGCTCCGTCAACTTCCTGGACGTCAAGACTTCGACCACCAGTTATTTCTATGCAGTGCTTACAGATGTTGCAGGGATTCCCATCGCTGGGATTTTCACAATTGATGGCTTTGGCCAGAATTCGTGCACAGGTTGTTTTACCAACACCCCTGGGTCCGGTAAAAATATAACCATTGGCCAGTCTATGCCTGACAAGTGCATTTCTCAGCGTTCTGGAAACATGATCCTGACCAACAACATCCTCAAATGTCTGGGGACGATATTTTAGTGAGGAAACTATATATGCAGATTCTTGCTCAGGCACGATATGGGACTTTCCAGTTGGTTGAATTATAGCTGACCTCAAAGATGCGCGTGCCCCAGGCGAATCCGGCACACGATTACAATGCTTACCGCTGCTTCCTTCCGGATCTGACGGGGTTCGGCTCGCTTTCATTGCAGGACCTGAAAGCACAACGCATCTTCAAGATCAGACGATGTTTAAAACTCATAAAAAAAGCAGAATAATGTATCAATTATCAGGGGTGAAGGAAGTCTGATTTGATCTTATTATTCTCTATCATATTCAGCGAGGATATGGACAACCCTGGTTTATTATACAGAGATTAAATCCGGCTTTGAAAAGAACCTCTCCAGTACTTTTACCATCATCTCTTGATCTTTCACACCAGCTGTTTCTCGAATTGAGTGCATGGAGAGCATGGCATTCCCAACATCAACAACGGGTATACCCAACCCGGTTGCCGTGATGGGACCAATGGTAGATCCACAGGGCAAATCGGTTTTATGAACGTAATGCTGAACAGGAACATCCACATCTTTACACAACTGTTCAAAGATGGCTGAGGTAAAGGCACTGGTAGCATAACGATGATTTGCATTCCTTTTAATAACCGGTCCCCTATTCATTTGCACTGCATGCTGGGGGTCATGAAACTCGGCATAGTTTGGATGAATGGCATGGGCACCATCTGCTGAAATACAGGCACTATTGGCCAAAGCTCTCTGAGTCATATGATTCGATTCATCAGGGCTCACAACTCGGGTGATAATATCGCGAATAAATCCTGAGGCAGCTCCATTCTCAGTTGAGCTACCTATCTCCTCATTGTCAAACATGGCAATCATGGCAGTCTGTGGCGCTGTGAACGCTTTTGAGGTCAATGCCTGGAGGGAGGCATGGCACATGGTGAGATTATCAATTCTCCCACTTACGATGAATTCATCATGTAACCCGCTGGTGTTGGCAGTTTGAGTGTCATAACATTCCAGTTGCCAGCTGGCGATTTCATCACATCTAACTTTCAAGGTATCAGCAATAAGACCTTCGATCAATCCTATATCAACTGGAGCACCATCTGCACTTTCAAGAGCGAGGATTGGTGG